>Ga0105047_10010038_pt1 | contig 15510 bp, 18 predicted proteins | sample MAT04_FD_78384 | JGI IMG/M metagenome (GOLD analysis project Ga0105047, IMG submission 78384) | Freshwater microbial communities from Lake Fryxell liftoff mats and glacier meltwater in Antarctica - MAT-04 (megahit assembly) | ecosystem: Environmental > Aquatic > Freshwater > Ice > Liftoff... | reverse complement strand
CATGGGGAAGACCTGCCCACCGGTTAGTTGGGCCAGTTTCACGACGCCGGGATTCACGTGGTAGCACGGGCCGCGCGGGCCGTCGGGCGTGATGGCCACGTCGAATCCGTCATCGAGCGCGCGTTTCATTTCCACGAGCGCGCGGGTGCCGCCGCGCGAGCTGGAGCCGCGGATCGGGCGGAGCCCGAAGGAATTGATGATGGCCGCGACGATCTCGCCGTCGCTGCTTTTGCTGGCCAGGGCGGCGCCGCGTCGAGTCGGGCAAAAACGCTCCCAAAAATACGGCGAGATGAAGAGCTGGTTGTGCCAGAAAACCCACAGGAGTGGCCGGGGCGGCGTCATCGCAAGCACGCCGGCGCGGTCGTTCACGTGAAAGCGCAGCGTGCCGAAAAGCAGCCGCATCAGCCGCGAACCGATGGCTGCAATAAGACGTGCTTTCTTCTCGGGCGTCACTCGGCGCTCTCCTGCCAGCGAAAGGCTTCCGGGGCGGGCAGACCGAGTTGATCGAGGATGCGGACGACGACGGTGTCGGCGAGTTGTTCGAGGGTCCTGGGCCGGCTGTAGAAGCCGGGCGACGCCGGGAGGATGCTCGCGCCGGCTTCGATCAAAGTGACGACATTGCGGGCGTGGATGAGATTCCACGGCGTCTCGCGCGGCACGAGGATGAGCCGGCGGCGCTCTTTTAGAAAAACATCGGCGGCGCGGAGGATCGTGGAGTCGCTGGTGCCGGCGGCGATGCGCCCGAGCGTGCCCATGGAGCAGGGGACGATGACCATGGCATCGAACCTGGCCGAGCCGCTGACGAAGGGCACGTTCATCGTTTTGTCGCCATGCTGATGCACGCCGGGCGGCACATTCAATTCGCCGATTTCCTCGGCGACGACCTGCTTCGCGTAGGCGCTGAGGACGAGATGCACCTCGTGGGCCGCGGGATCGATCTGCGCGAGCAGGCGCTGGAGGTAGATCGCGCCACTCGCGCCGGTCGCGGCGATGACGAGTTTCATTACAAATAATCCGCCGCGTGCAACCGGCGCGTGAGATCGCCCTGCCGGGTCAGTAACTCGGCGTAAAGTTCCTTGTGATCGGTCTCCGGTTTCGCGCGCGTGCTTTCGTCGAGGGTCACGAATTTCTCGCACAGATCGCGGAAGCTCGCGGGCTGGCCGTGGGCCATCTGGCTGGCGTAGGCGGCCTGGAGCGCGGCTCCGAGTGCGGCGCCTTCGGCGGACGCGAGGCAGATCGTTGGCACGCCGAAAATATCCGCCGCGATCTGCCGCCACACGGCGCTTTTGCTGCCGCCGCCGGTCAGGCGGATTTCCGTGGGCTGGATGCCCAGTTCGCGGAAGCGGCCGAGGCCGTAGCCGAGCCCGAGGGTCACGCCTTCCATCGTCGCGCGGGCGAGATACTCGGGGTTCATGTTGTCGATTTTCAAGCCGTGGAGGACGCCGGTGCCGTTGGGCAGGTTCGGCGTCCGCTCGCCATTGAGGAAGGGGAGGAAAAGCAGACCGCCCGCTCCGGCGGGTGCGGCGGCAACGTTCTTTTCCAGCTCCTCATGCGACCAGCCGAACATCTTCCGCACCTGCTCGGTGGCGACGGTCACATTCATCGTGCAGGCCAGCGGCAGCCAGCGGTCGGTGCTGTCGCAGAACGCGGCGACTTCGCCCTGCGGGTCGATGACCGGCTTGTCGGCAAAGGCATAAACGGTGCCGGAAGTGCCGAGGCTCACGGTGACGACGCCGGGCTGCACGTTGCCCGTGCCGATCGCGCCCATCATATTGTCGCCGCCGCCCGCACTGACCGTGACCTCGCCCTTGGAGAGCCCCCAGGCCTCGCGCAGACTTTCGCGAAGCAGCCCGAAGGCGCGGCGCGAACTGGCCAGGGGCGGCAGGGCATTCTGCAAATTCGCGTCGATGAATTCGATCAGTGGCTCGCACCACTGGTGCTCGCGGACATCGAGCAGGCCAGTGCCTGAGGCGTCGCCGTATTCCATGCCGCGTTCGCCGGTGAGGTAGAAATTGAGGTAGTCGTGGGGGAGCAGGACGGTCGCGAGCGACTTGTAATTGCGCGGCTCATTTTGCTTCAGCCAGAGGATTTTCGGCGCGGTGTAGCCGGGCAGCATGGCATTGCCGGCCAGTTTGATCAGCCCGGCCGAGCCGCCGAATTCCTCCTCGAATTGCGCGCACTGTTCGGTCGTCGAGGTGTCGCACCAGAGCTTCGCCGGGCGGATGACTTTGTTCTTTTTGTCGAGCGGGACAAAGCCGTGCTGCTGCCCACTGACCCCGATGGCCTTCACCGCGTCCCGCTTCGTCCCGAGCTTTTGCAAAACTTCCCGCACCGTGGCGTCCACGGCATCCACCCAGTGCTGCGGCTCCTGCTCGAGATGCCCCGGCGGCAACCCCTCGATGAGCCCATAGGCCTGCGAGGCGGCGGCGAGGATTTTGCCAGACTCCAGATCGAGCGCGATGGTCTTGGTGCTTTGCGTTCCGCTGTCGATGCCGAGTGAGATCATCGGAATTGAGGATTAATCATTTGGGATTTTGGATTTGCGCGCTTCACTGGGTGAAAATAGTCGCATCCAGCGGTGGTTTCCTAAATGCTAAATCCGAAATCTTAAATGCTAAATCCATGATTCGCCGGCTCCTCCACACCCGCTACCGCGTGAGCGACCTCGAAAAGACCGTCGCCTTCTACCGCGACGTGCTCGGCCTGGAGCTCACCCGGCGCCACACCTCGCCCCGCGGTTCGGAGCTCGTTTTCTTCAAGGCACCCGGCAGCGAAGAGGAGATCGAGATTTGCAAATACGACGCCAGTGGTCCGGTCAGCGTCGGCTACGACACCACGCATCTGGCCTTCGAGGTGGAGGACATCGAGGCTTTCGCGAAGCATTCCGCCGCAAAAGGCTACCCCCTTTCCGACGGTCCGACGCCGACGAGCACCGGCAGCGTGATCGCCTTCATCGACGCGCCGGAAGGCTACGAGATCGAACTGATCCAGCACGGCCGCTGACGCGGAAATCCGAAATCTGAATGTCGAAATCCGCAACAACCTTCGGCAAATTTCTGGAAAACGGAAAAGAGCCAACGTCCGTTTTTTTGATTTTTTCCTCTTCGAATTTATTTCGGATTTCGAGTTTCGGATTTCGAATTTTCCCCACCAAGTATGGACTTTGACTGGCTCGATTCCCCCTTCGATCTGAAGAAGATCCCGCCCAAGGAGATCGAGGAGTCTTTCGAAGATCCGTTCAGTCTGCGCCTCTTGCCCGATGGGGTGGACGACAATGAAAAGGCGCGCTATTTCAACCTCGGCAAATCGGTCGATGACCGCGGCATCTTCACCGTTTTCTGGACCGACGGGAAACGCTACCGCGCGATCCTCTCGCGCGAAATGACGCCCGAGGAAGTCGCCTTCTACGACCGCAAAAACTCGGAGCAGGGTTTCTGACCCGTCCTTTTCATGAAAGTCATCACCCACTGGCGCGATGTGCCGCATTTTGAAACCGAGGAGGAGGAAGCGGCTTTCTGGGCGGAGGCGCGCATCGAGGTCCGCTTGATGAACGCTTCGTTGCTCAAGGCCGACACGCGCGAATCGACGACGATCACGCTGCGCTTCGATCCGCGCCTGCTCGCCCGCATCAAGCGCATCGCCCGCTCGCGCTACCTGAACTACCAGAGCATGATCAAACAGTGGCTCAGCGAGCGGCTGGAGAAGGAGATTTGATCCGCAGGATGGCGCAGAGTTCCGCCGATTGGTGAAGATGGCGAAAAAAGTGAAGGTCCAGTCGCTGCCCTGAGCAGAGGCGCACACATCGAATGATCCTCCGGATGGAGTGCCGGCCGGATTATCTGCGAAAATCTGCGCCATCTGCGGATTCCTCGCCATCCACAGGGATTGCAGCTCGACTGGCCCAGCCTGAACGGTTCCCCCCGGTCCGTTCAAACGTAACCCTCCAGTCGAGCTGCTCCCCTATTTGGATTTTTTCCCTTGTCCGCAATTGCGAACACGAGCCCATTTAGCACCGGTCGTGCCACGCTCTTTTTCCGCGCCCAAATAGTTTTTGGCACAGAGGAAAATCGCGGAATGGACTCGCCGCGTGGCAAATCCGAAGCCGGAAGAACGTGGTGGAAATTAGCCAGCGTGCGTTCCGGGTGGCGCAAAAAGAAGCAACGCCACGGCGGGGATTTACGGCAAACAGGCGCGCACATTCCATCCGGCCTTTTCGAGCCGCTCCCGGGCCTCTTCGTAACCGATTCCGAGCGCGCCGCTGACCAGCCGCACCCCGCGGTCGCGCAACTTGGCGTTGGAAATATGCAGATCGACCATCGCGTTCCCCCGGACCCGGCCGAGGCGGATCATCGCGCAGGTCGAGAGAATGTTCAGCGCGACTTTGGTTGCGGTGCCGGCCTTGAGGCGCGTCGAGCCCGTGATGATCTCCGGCCCGGTCGGCAGATCGATCTCCACATCCCAGGCCGCGCCGCGCTGCCGCGACGGATTGCAGGTGATCAGCAGCGTGCGGGCGCCGAGGGTCCGCGCCCGGTCCAGCGCGCCGAGCACAAACGGGGTCCGTCCGCTGGCCGTCAATCCGCAGACTGCGTCGCCGGCGTGGACGCCGCGCTCCAGCACGGCGAGCGCGCCCGCGTCGGGTTGATCCTCCGCGCCTTCCACCGCGTGTTGCAGCGCGGTCGCGCCACCGGCGATGATGCCTTGCACCCACTCCGGCGAAGCGCCAAAGGTCGGCGGAATCTCGCTGGCATCGAGGACGCCGAGCCGCCCACTCGTGCCGGCGCCGATGTAGAAAAGCCGCCCGCCCGCCCGCATCGCCGTACTCACGACATCGACCGCCGCGATGAGTGGCTCGCGGCATGCCGCCAGCGCCCGCGCCACTTCGTCTTCCTCGGTGACGAACAGATCGATCAGTTCCGCCGTCGAGCGCTCCTCGAGCTGGGACGATCGCGGATTGGTCTGCTCCGTCGCCGCCACCGCGAGGCTGGCCGCATCCGGAGCCAGCACCGCGGCTTCACCGATCTCCGAACTTGGAACTTGGACCTTCGATTCCGCCGCCAGCCAGGCCGCGCCCAACGCCCCCGATTCCGCGCACACCTCCACGGTGGCTTGCGGCAGCAGGGTGCTCAGCCGGTATTTGAACAGCGCGACGTATTCGTCGTAGTGCGTGAACAGCCCGCCGATCAGCCGCACGGGGGCGTCCAGGGTCCCGAGCCGCTGGGCGACCGCGCGTGTGAATTCCGCGAGCACCCCCGCGCCCGCCTGAAGCGTCGCGAGCATTTCCGGCTCGCCGTTTTTTGCGGCGCGAAAAATCGCCGGGGCCAGCCGGGCCACGCCCATCTTGTCGGCTTGCATCGCCCAGCCGATGAGATCGGGCAGCCGGTTGAGCCCGAGCGTGCGCAGGATTTCCTCGGCCAGCGGCGTGATCTTTTGGTTGAGGTCGTAATGCGTCAGGACGAGCCGCAAGCCGCGGCGCGCGAGATCGTAACCGCCGCCGCGGTCGCCGAGGAGCTGGCCCCACCCGCCCGCCTTTTCGATCTGTCCGCCTTTGCGTCCATGCACCGCCGCGCCCGTCCCCGCAATGACCACGATGCCATCGCCATCATGAAACGCGGTCGCGAGCCCGGAGTCGCGATCGCTCCCGACCGCGAGATGCGCGCGCGGCCAGATTTTGGTCACAAGCCCGCGCAGGCGCACGCGGTCGTCCTCGGTCGCGCAGCCCGCGAGAAACGCGCCGACGTGCGTGGCCTCCGGCGGCAGCACGGAAAAGAGCCGGATCAGGGCGTCGTCGGTGATCAGCCGCAGATTCGACGCGGCCAGCGCACCCTGGCGCAAGACCGTGCCATCATCCGACAGCAGCACCCATTCGGTCTTGGTGCCACCGCCTTCGATTCCGAGGATGCGCTTTGGACTTTCCATGCCTCTACTATCGTGAAACATCCCCGCGCATACAATCTCCTGTGACTTCACCCGCACCGCTCTGGCTCCGCATCCCTGCTTGGTTGGTTTTCACCGCGTGGGTCGCCACGATTTATTATTTCTCCTCGCTGACCGGCCCCGAGATCGAGCAGTTCGGGATCACGCTCTGGGATAAGGGGGAGCACTTCGTGGCCTTCGCCGCCGGGGGAGTCTCGCTCAGCCTGGCCTTGCGCTGGACGGTGCCGTGGCCGTGGAAAAAACTCGCGCGCTTCGCCATCGTGGTGCTCGTCATTTACGGCGCGCTCGATGAATTCCACCAACTCTTCACCCCCAACCGGAGCGGCGCCGACCCGCTCGACTGGCTGGCCGATGCTCTCGGCGCGCTGGCCGGCGTGATGCTGTTCATTTTCATTTATGCCCGAATCTCCCGCGCGTATCAGCCAGCTCCGGCGCGAGCTTGAAGAGCACAACCGGCGCTACTACGACGAAGCTGCGCCGGCGATTTCGGACCAGGAATACGACGCGCTCTTCCGCGAGTTGCAGGCGCTGGAAACGGCGCATCCCGAACTGATCACGCCCGACTCGCCGACCCAGCGCGTGGGCGAGAAGGCGACCGCGGGTTTCAAGCAAGTGCGCCACGCGGTGCCGATGCTCAGCCTCGACAATCTGTTTGCCAAAGACGGTTTCGAGGCGCTGCGCAAATGGATCGCGAGTGTCGAGAAGCTGCTGCCCGGGGAAATGCCGGAGTGGCATGTCGAGCCGAAGATCGATGGCGTGGCGATCAGCCTGCGCTACGAAGATGGGCTCTTCAAAACGGGCGCGACGCGCGGCGACGGCGAGAGAGGCGACGAAATCACCGACAATCTCAAGACGCTCCGCAGTGTGCCGCTGCGGCTCGGAGGGACGCGCTCCCGCGCGTCCGAAGCATCGGCCAGTGATAACGCCGATGACAAAAGTGGGACGCGCGGGAGCGCGTCCCTCCGAGTGTTGGAAGTGCGCGGTGAAGTCTATCTCCCGATCGCGGGATTCCAGCGCATTCGCGAGGAGATGATCGCCGCGGGCGAGGAGCCGTTTGCCAATGCGCGCAACACCGCCGCCGGGACGCTCAAGCAACTCGACCCCGCGCTCGTCGCGAAACGTCCGCTCGAGATCGTGCTCTACGGGCTCGGGGAAATCAGTGCCGAGCCGCCGCCGACGCAGGCGGAACTGCTCGCGTGGCTAAAGGCGCTCGGACTGCGTACGCCGAAATTCACTCGCGTCTGCCAGAACGCGGAGGAAGTCATGGCCGCGATCGACGAACTCGACGCGATCCGCGACACTTTCGGATTCGAGACGGACGGCGCGGTCATCAAACTCAACTCCCTCGAACAGCGTGAACGCGTCGGCTTTCACTCGCGTGCGCCGAAGTGGGCGAAGGCGTGGAAGTATGTGTCGGAGCAGGCGGAGACGCGGCTGCATGCGATCACGGTGCAGGTCGGCCGGACCGGAGTGCTCACGCCGGTCGCGGAACTGGAGCCGGTCTTTCTCCGCGGCAGCACGATCAGCCGCGCCACGCTGCACAACGAGGACGAGATTAAGCGGAAGGACATCCGCATCGGCGACACGGTGATCATCGAAAAGGCCGGCGAAGTGATTCCCGCGGTCGTGCAAGTCGTGCTCGAAAAACGTCCTGCCGATGCTGCGCCCTTCGATTTCCTCGCGCATATCGGCGGAAAGTGTCCGGTCTGTGGCGGCTCCGTGAAGCGCGATCCGAACTTCGCGGTGTGGGTCTGCGAAAATGTGAACTGCCCCGCCCAACTCACCCGCCGGCTGGAATATTTTGCCAAGCGCGGCGCGCTCGATATCGACGGACTCGGCGGCATCGTCGCCGACAAACTCGTCGAGCGCGGACTGGTGCGCCATCCGCTCGATCTTTTCGACTTGAAGCGGGAGCCGCTGGCTACCCTCAACCTCGGGACCGACGACGAGCCGCGTATCTTCGGCGAGAAAAACGCCCGCAAGGTGATCGACGCCATCGGGCGGACGCGCGAGTTTCCGCTGGCGCGGTGGCTGCACGCGCTGGCCATTCCCGAAGTCGGTGAGGAAACCGCGCACGATCTCGCGAAATTTCACGCGTCGCTGGCAGCGGTGGGCGATTCCGCGCTCCTCCGCGACGTGCTCGCGCTCGACCGTCTGCATGCCGAAGCCGACGCCGCGAATCCGCGCGCCCGGCACAACAAGGAAAAGACCCCGCTGGAGAAGCAGCGACTCGCGACCACGCACGCGGAACTGCTGGCGGCGGCCAACAGCGCGGGCCGCCGTCTTCTCGACGCTGAATTCGCCGGGCCGGCGAAGAAGAAAGGTGCGGTGGATGCGGATGTCGTGACGGTCGTTGGACCGGTTGTCGCTCAGGCGGCGCTCGATTGGTTCGCCGGCGAAACCGGGCGCGAGACCTTGCGTCGGCTGGGGTCCTTCGGCATTGCGCCGAAAGGTGCGGGCGGGAAAAGCGATCAGCCTCTCGCCGGCAAAACATTCGTGCTCACCGGCACGCTGGAGCGCATGTCCCGAAACGAAGCCGCGGAGAAAATCCGTGCGCTGGGCGGTAATGTTTCCAGTTCTGTCAGTCGCAAGACGCACTACGTCGTGGCTGGGCCGGGTGCGGGCTCGAAGCTGGACGATGCGCGGGCTCTCGGCGTGGCGGTGCTCGACGAGAGGCAGTTTGGCGAAATGCTTGCCGGAGAAGGCGAGGCGGCACATGCACCACCCGCTGATCTCTTCGGCACTTGAGGAACTACCGGTTCAGCGGTCGATCTTCAGCACTGGCGCGGTCGAACCGAGGGCGGGGAGCCGGGGACGCGAGAGGTCGGGGTGATCGATCGGAGTGACGCCGATCTGGACTTGAGTGCCATCGCGCGCGACCACGATGGAGAGGGCGTCCTCCGCCGACATGAAATACGAAGCATCAAACACATCTTCGGGAGAGTGAATCCGATGCGCGCCGACTTGAATCAGAACGTCACCGGAACGCAGGCCGGCCTTTTCCGCGGGAGCGTCGGGGATGAGATCTTCGACCAGCGCAGTGGAGCCGGAGACGGGCTCGGCGAGATTTTTGACCTGCACGCCGATCCAGCCGGGGCGGACTTCGTGATAGCGAAGAAAATCCTTCCGCACTTTCTCCGCCGCTTCGATCGGCAGGACAAACGACGCATTGCCCGAATCGAGCCGGCTGATGAGGATCCCGACGGCTTCGCCCTGGAGGTTGAGCAGCGGCGCGCCGCCCTCACCGCGATGCACGGGGATATTAGCGCGGATGTGAGTGGTGGCGAAATAGCGGCCCTGATACTTCAAATCGAAGCCGCCGATGGTGCCGAAGGTGGGCGTGAGCGGGAGGTCCATCGGATAACCGATGGCGATGACGGGTGAGGCGACGCCGAGTTCGCGTGAATTGCCGAAGGTAAGAAAGGGCGTCTCGGCTTCGATCTTCAAGATGGCGATGCCGCTGCGCTGGTCGCCGATGAGGCGCTGCGCCGGGAAACGCTTCTGGCCAAAGCAGACCACGATGTCGCGCGATTCGCCGCCGACAGTGTACGAGGTGTAGAGCGTGCCGTTCGGGCTGATGAAGAACCCGGTCCCGGAGAGGTGCCCGTGCTGGTCCACGGCTTCGATTCGGACGACGGCGCTCCGGCAGCCTTCAAAAACTGCCTGCACCTCCTGCTGGATGGCGCCGAGGATGTTGCCGGGCGCGCGATCCGCTGCACTGGCCGAAGCCACCACGGCCAGCACTCCGCAAACCGTTCCCGCAAGTCGCCGGAGCGGGCGCCTAGAAATTGACGGAAGAAGTCGGCTCATAACTCGCCGGGCGCGCATCGATGATATAGCGCGGCTGAGATACCCCGGATTCCAATCTCGGCTGAGCGGTCTGAAAAGACGGCGATTCGAGAGCGGGCAGGGGTTTGAAAGTCTGGAGCGTGAGCAGCTTTTCCGGCGAAGGAGCGGGCGCAACGGCGGCAAGTTGCGCCGTGGACTCGGCGCGTTCGACGGAACTGCCAGGAGTCATCAGGCCGATGGTGGTCACGCCAATGACGAGCACGGAGGCGAGGGCGCCAGCATAGGAGAGGTGTCCCATGCTGTGCTCACCGAAGAAAGTCTGCATCCGCTCGACGGCGATTTTCCAGAGCGGAAGCTGGAGCAGATCGGCCCGCTGGCGCCGATGGACGTCCTGAAGGAGGCGGTCGAAATATTGCGCGGGAGGCTGTTCGTAGCGCTTGAGGCGGAGCAGAGCGGAGAGTTGTTCGTCGGTCATTGAAAGCAGCCTTGGGTTAATGGAATTCGGTCAGAAAATTTTGCAACTGACGATGTGCGTAAAAAAGCCGCGAGCGCACGGTCCCTTCGGAAATGCCAAGAATTTTCGCAATCTCCGCATGCGGCATCCCCTGGATGTCGAACATGGTGACGACCGCGCGGTGGTCGTGGGACAGCTTCTGCATGGCTTCGTTCAGCCGGGTTTGTAGTTCGCCGAGGTCGGCTTCGCGCACCGGGTTGGTCGTGGCGGTGAGTTCGATGAACTCCTTGTCGTTATGCACGTTCGAGTCGATGTCATCGAGGCTGAGCGTGTACCGGCGACCGCGCTTTTTCAGAAAATTGATCGTCATGTTTACGCCAATGGAATGAATCCAGGTGTAGAACGACGATTTGCCGCGGAAGCCGTTGATCGAGCGATAAGCCTTGGACCAGATGTCCTGCATGAGGTCGTTCGCGTCCTCGTGGTTCGACGTCATGTTATAGACGAGACCGTAGAGCCGCGGGCTGTATTTGACGACCAGTTGGTCAAACGCCGAAGCGTCGCCCGCTTGGGTGCGGGCGATGAGCTCGTCATCTAACTTGCGGCTCTGTTCGTCCTGCATCGTTCGAGGCTTGGTAGCAGGCTTCGACGCCGAGGGAAATTGCGTTTGTGCGGAGGCGGGTTTCTCCGCGGGCCAAAGCACGCTGCCGGAACCGGAGATGGCGGAGGCGAAGGACATTACCGGAGTGGGCGCGAAGGCCGGGTGGAAGGCACCGGCACCAAGGCCGGCACGGGGCTGGCAATACCGCGAAGAATCAGCACCGCGGCGGTCATCAGCAGGAGAGAAGCAATCATGCAGAGGGCTGAGACAGGCGGGTGCCCTCACCGTTCAAATTCGGCGGGTTGCGCGTCAGATTTCGAAGGGCTTGGGGAAACGAGAAAGCAACCGGTGCCCGGTGGTGGTGACGGTCACGACGTCCTCGTGCCGCACGCCGCCGAGGCCGGGGATGTAGATCCCAGGCTCCACGGTAATGACCTGCCCCGGCTGGAAGGTCGTCGCGGCGATCCGTGGCAATTCGTGAATTTCCAGGCCGAGCCCGTGTCCGAGGCCGTGAAAAAATCCCGTCCAACGCCCGTCTCGCTGTTCGGTCGGATAGCCCTTTTCGGTGAAGAACTCGCGAACGCCGTCCTGCACCGTTTTGCCGGACTGGCCTGGCTTGATCTCCTTGAGCGATTTTTTCTGTCCTTCGAGACAGACCTCCCACAGCCGCCACTGCGCCTCGCTGGCCTGACCCCGGACTACGGTGCGAGTCATATCCCCGAAATAGCCGCTCCGGGCCGCACGCGGGAAAATATCGAGGATGATCAACTCATGGCCGCGCAACGGACCGTGGCCGCGCTCGTGCGGATCGCAGGCCTGCTCGCCGCCCGCGACGATGGTATTCGCGGGCAATCCGCCCGCGTGGAGGATGGCCGAGTCGATCTCAGCGCGGAGAATTTCGGCGGTGAGCGCCTGGCCATTCCAGCGCAACAGCTTCTTCGGCCCAATCTCCGCCGCCCGCAGCACTTCGATGCCCCGGGCCATGCCGGCTTCAGTGATGACCAGTGCTTGCCGCACGAGCTTCAACTCGGCATCGGTCTTGAATTCCCGCGCCTTCCAAAAAAGCCCCGGCTGCGGCACCAAACCGATACCGGCCTTTGCGAGACTCGTTGCAAGTCCCAGAGGGAAAGAACCCGGCACGGCCGCCCGCCGTACTCTCCGCTGGCGGAGGAACGCCGCGACATGCTCCCCGAAACTCGAGTCCTTGCCCTTGGCGCAGAGCTTTGAAATATCCGAGAGCGCCACGACTTCATCCGCGCGCGCTTCTTTGCGACCGCGGTCGATCTCCAAGTCGCTAAGCACCACGGTGGAGCGGCCGTCTTTCTGAAGAAAAATGAAGGGATCAGGAACGAAGAAGCCCGTGGCGTAGAGCATGTCGGCGTCGTGCTCGCTGGAGGCGATGATGAGTTGGGGAAGCGGCTTTTTGCTCATGGATGAAATGTTTCCCGCGCGCCTTCGCGGCGAATCCGCACCGCTACGAACTGCGTGTCGGGGAGAATGAATTTGCGCAACTCGACCTCGACCGCGTGCAGGGGAAACCGGGCGAGCAACCCGGTGGCGATTTCCTCGGCCAGCGTTTCGATCAGGCGCTGCGGGCGGGCCTGGCTGAGGCTTTTCACGAACTCGCAAAGAATAAAATAATCGACAGCGTTTTCGATCCGATCGTCGAGCGCCCGGAAGTCGCGAATTGGTTCCAGCACAAGGCTGACGGTCAGGCGTTGGGCCGTGGTTCGCTCTTCATCCGGCACGCCGAGGAAGGATGAAAGTTCCAGCGCTTCGATCAGGATGCGGTCGGCCATGCTCAGCCGATGCGGAATTTAATGTCGCGCACCGTGCGGCTGCCGAACCGCTTTTTCAGCTTGTCGAGGATGTCGCGCTTCCACACGCGTTCGAGTTCGAAGTGGACCGTCGGCTGGAGCACCGAGACGTAGAGGACGCCGTCCTTCATTCGTTGGGGCGCGGAGTGCTTCGCAAAAAATTCGCCGACGATTTCGTGCCAGGCGCCGAGCACTTCCTCCCCGCGCAGCCTTTCCCCCAGCCCGAGTTCCTTCATCACCTTCTGAACCGCGACGCCACACGCCACCGCACGATCGGCACGCTCGAAGGTCTGCGGCAGGCCCCGCCATTCAGCGAGGACGCGGGCGCGGAGTTGCTCAGGCTTCATTGCCGGAAAGCCTCTACGACCACCGTGCAAAAGCACGCGAAAAAAGTGCGGTAATTCTGCGCGGCAAGGTGGCGCGGGGCAGTCGAAGAATCCCGTCGTGTCGGCGCCGCAGGTGCGGGCTGCGCCTCCAGTCGAGCGACGATTTCGGGGGCGATCCCGCGCGGTGGAATCGCGTCGCCGTGGGGCGTCGGGATGAGTGTGGTGCGCAGCTTCCAGCCGTATTGCCCGGCGGCCTCAGCCCGGGAGCTTGGCGTCCCACCACTTCGACAGGCGGGCGCCGGGGATGGAGGGAATGGCGAGGCCGGCTTTGTCGTAGTGCGAGGTGTCGTTGAAGAGCGCGAGGCGGGCGCGGACAGGGTCTTTGAAATCGACGACGTTGAGCGCGGCGGGGCTCTGGTCGAGGTTGTCGCGGTAACGGCGCGGGTCGAAGCCGAGCAGCGAGCTGAGCAGCAGGCGGATCGTGGCTTTGTGCGAGACGACGAGCACGTTGCCGCCCTGGTTCTCGCGGACGATATCCATGAGCACGGGCAGCGCGCGGGCGGTGACGGCAAGACCGCTTTCGCCGCCGACCGGCGAGAAAGTGTAGGGATCTTCGTCCCACGCAGCGGCTTCCTCGGGGAAGGTCGCTTCGACCTCGTGCCGGGTCATCTGCTCCCAGCGACCGTGGGAGATTTCGCGCAGGCCGTCGCGCGTCTGGACTTCGAGTTTGTGAGGTTCGGCGAGGATGCTCGCGGTTTCGACGGTGCGGCCGAGCGGTGAGGCATAGATCGCGGTGATGCCGTCGTCGCGCAGGCGCTCGGCGAGGCGGCGCACTTGTTTGCGGCCTTCGTCGGAGAGCTGCACGTCGGTCGCGCCGGCGAAGCGGTCTTCCGCGGTGAGTGTGGTTGCGCCGTGGCGGATGAGGAAGATGCGGGTGTTCATGTCGGTGTTAGGTCAGCGAGAAGGTGGATCGGAAATCTCCTATCCCTCTTCGTCTGATCGAGACGCGGCGGGATGAAGAGGAAGATGAGGAGGGAGTGAGAGAGTCATTAGAATGTGAAGCCGAACTGTGCGCCGATGACCACCGCGTCGTCGATGTCGCCGGTGCCGCCGGGATTGATCACCCATTGCACGTCGGGCTGGAAGTAACTCCACGGCGTGATCTGGATGCGGTGCGCCATTTCCACGACCTTCCCGGATTCGGCGCGCGGGCGGCCCGGCACCTGCACGCTGCGCGCGTAGTCGCGGCTGATGTCGCCGTAGATGAAGTGCAGCATCGTGCGGTCGTCGTCGCGGCCAGGAAGGAGGCGGTGCCTTTTCAAATCAACGATTAGATGGTTTATCAGGAAGCGCCCGGCAGCGATCAGGGATCGAGAATTCATCCTGCGGATAATACCCTCCGGCAACAAATACCGTGAGGTCTTCGTTTTTGCCAACGCGTGCCTTCATCGAGTCATACATGTCCTGGAGTTGCACTTTCGCGCTTTCGCGCGCGTCGCGCAGTTTCTGCCATTCGATATCGGGATTGCCCGGCGTGTCTTTGACGACGGTTTGCTTTTCATCTTCGTCGCGGCCTTCGCGGCCGAGCATGCTTGCGACGTAGCCGGGCGCGATATTGCCGGCGTCGATGAGCACGGGACCGGCCCTGGCGGGTCGCGTCTTCCTTGTTCTTCGCAGAAGCGTGGAGCTGGATGTTTTTGGCGGTGAGTTGGAACATGGGGAGAACGGGTTCGGGCTGTGTTGCGAATCAGGCGGCGGTGGCGACCGGGTTTTTCAAAATGAAGAGCGCGGTGGTGGTGACGATGGCGGCGAGATAGGGCAGGAGATTCGTGACCGCGCCGGGGATGAGCACGGCGAAGATGCCGCCATGCGGGACGAGGAGCATCGAGATCGCGCCGGTGACCGCGCAACCCAGCACCAGTGCGGGAATGACGCGCAGCGGATCTTTTGCAGCGAGGGGAATCGCGCCTTCGGTGATGAACGCCGCGCCGAGCACCAGCGCGGGTCCTCCGGCTTCGCGCTCCTCGGCGTCGAAGCGTGATTTGTAGCCGGCGATGAAGCCCGACGCGATGCCCCCGAGGAAACCCGCCCCGAGATTGTGCGCGAGCATGCCGCCGACAAGGCCGGGCGCGACGCCCGGGCGATCCGCGATGGAGCAGGCGATAAAGCCCGGGAGCACCGCGACGAAGATGTGGAACGCCGTGGCGCCGCCGATCTGGCTGAGCGCCCAGGCTTGCCATCATGGGCTATGTCCGATGCCGTCCGCCTTAGTCAACCCGCCATGTTCCCACCCTGTTTGACCACGCTTGAGTGTTCCCTGCGCTCCGTCCTTCACCGGACCGGCCGCGGCCTGGCCGACTCGTACCCTGAGAGGTCCCGCCCACGCCTTCCGCGCCTCGCGCGGTCTCCCAGGACCTTCCGGGACGGTCCTAATCCGGGCTGCGGCCCCACGGCGCACCGGTTTTGGCGGCCAGTGGGCTGCGGGAGCGACCCCGCAGCCGATCCGCGCCCCCACGGCCGGAAAATGAAAACCGCATAGCGCCCCTCCGCGCATGCGCCTCAAGTCTTCCGGGCTTGTTCAACAAGGGT
>Ga0105047_10010034_pt1 | contig 15512 bp, 9 predicted proteins | sample MAT04_FD_78384 | JGI IMG/M metagenome (GOLD analysis project Ga0105047, IMG submission 78384) | Freshwater microbial communities from Lake Fryxell liftoff mats and glacier meltwater in Antarctica - MAT-04 (megahit assembly) | ecosystem: Environmental > Aquatic > Freshwater > Ice > Liftoff... | reverse complement strand
TAATATTGAACAAGTGAAAAAGAAAATAACAGACATGTTTGAGTTGTGAGCCCTATTTTTTACCCACCCCAGCCCTCCCTGGAAAACAGGGAGGGAGTAGATTGTGCAAAACGAGGTAGTTGAACATCCTTTACCACAACGCCTTATCCTGGTAAAAATCAAGCAGTTTGGTACGCAAAATGTAATTGTATTTAATTGATACCAAATTAATCAGCACCCTGTCGAAATTGTTTTTCGCGATTACAAAATCAACGGTTGAAATAGCGCCCTGTTCAAAACGGACTTCGGCAGCACGAAACGATTGCCCGAAATCATCCACCTGCTTCAACAATATTTTATAGGCTGAATAATCGGAATTCATAGAAACAAAATCCAGTTCGATAGCCTTACGCAGGAGTTCACGGGTATTCTGCGCTTCTACGTTTAGTTGCTTTTCAGCTACTTTTGCCTGGTTTAACCTGTTGCGGATATGCAAACCATTCAGTAAAGGAATCTGCAATCCAATACTAACTGCCGAATTGAAGTTGTTGCCTAATTGTGTGCCGTATTTTATTGGGATAGCATTATACGTTGATTGAGGGGTGTACACCAGATTTTTCACATTGTTAAGCAACACATAATTGGAGGTAAAAACATCAGATGTACTTACAAACTCCTGCGTATTTGCCGTGCTCGAATAATTGGTATAAATGCCACCTGAAAGATACAGTGTTGGCATCATCTGACCTCTAATTGCCTTAATATTTTTAGCGGCACCGGCCACTTTCAGATCAGCCGATTTAACTAACGCCAGATGGTTCAGCGCATTATCATATACTTCGCTGATAGATGCATTATACGGTTGTAAAAATGCATCATCATTGAGCGCAATCAGTTTCATGTTTTCCGAATAAGGAATATTCATCAGTTGTGCCAACGTTAGCTTTGCACTTTCCAGGCTGTTTTTTGTAGTCACCCCCGATAATTCATCATTAGCCAGTTGACCTTTCATATCGTACAGATCAGCCGGAGTAATTGCTCCCTGATCGTTTTTTATAACCATAAGATCCACTTTCTGCCGGGTAGCTTCCACCTGCGCCAGAGCGATATTCAGCTGTTCCTGAGTGCTTAAAACATAGAGATAATTCAGAATGATACTGATCGTAATTTTATCTTTTGTCTTCTGGGCGTCCATTTTGCCAGCTTCATAATTCAGTTTATTTTGCTTCATATAGTTATGAAGACTACTGCCATTCCATAAAACAAAATTACTCTGGAGTGAGTAGGAAGCAGCGTTATTCTGTTCGTTAATATACGAATTGGTATATGGATTTATGCTTCGCCCGTTAAACGAAGAATGTGAAATTCCTGCATTGAGGTCGGGCAGCAAATTGGCTTTGGATTGGTTGTAATTCAGTCGTGCTGATTCCGCCAGAAGCTCAGCCTGTTTCACATCGGCATTATTTTTAAAAGCTGTTTCAACGCATTGTTGCAGAGTATAAACCTGGTTTTCAATGGATAAAACTTCCTGTGCCTTTATTTGTATTGATGCCGCAAACACAAGCAGGAACAACACTATTACTGTTATCTTATTCATTTTATTTATCTTAAAAACTCTGATTGATTTAATTTTCAATTCTCCCATCCAGCAGATTGATGATTTTTGAACCATAAGCAGCATTCCTTTCGGAATGGGTTGCCTGTATAATGGTTACGCCATCTTCGGTGTTTAACTGTTTGAAGAGTTCCATAATTTCCTCACCCTGTTTGCTGTTGAGGTTGCCGGTAGGTTCATCGGCCAGTATTAATTTTGGCTTTGCCACCAAAGCGCGGGCAACGCCAACTAATTGCTGTTGTCCTCCTGATAACTGAGGCGGAAATAAATCTTTTTTACCCACGATGTTAAATCGATCCAGGATATCAGCCACAATAGCTTGCCGCTCAGCGGATTTTACATTCTGGTAGAGTAGGGGAGTTTCAATATTTTCGTAAACCGTTAATTCGTCAATCAGGTGATATGCCTGAAATACAAATCCGATATGGCTTTTGTATAATTGCGAACGGTGTTTTTCCTTTAGCTGGTGAACCGGTTGGCCAATAAAATTGTATTCACCTTCGTTAAATTCGTCCAGCATTCCGATAACATTCAGCAAGGTAGATTTGCCCGAACCGGATGGCCCCATGATGCTGATAAATTCACCTTCTTTAACAGTAAAATTGATATCGCGTAGCAGGAAAATGCGGTTTCCGCCGGAATTCACCCATTTATAAATATGTTTTAGATCTATCATAGTATTTGTTTTTATTCGGTTCGTAAACTTTTTACCGGATTGGCCATAGCCGCTTTCACTGCCTGGAAACTCACGGTAGCAAATGCTATCAGGATAACCAGCAGACCTGCCAGTGCAAATATCCACCATTCCAAAGCAATGCGATACGGATAGTTCTGCAACCATTTGTTTGCTACAAGCCAGGCCAGCGGAACAGCGATAATCAGAGCAATGCAAACCAGTTTCAGAAAATCTTTCGAAAGAGTAGTTACAACACTGTTTATTGATGCTCCCAATACTTTTCGGATGCCAATTTCTTTTGTCCTTTTCTCCGCTGCCAGAACCGATAATCCGAAAAGTCCGATGCATGAAATAAATATAGTTAATACAGCACCGAAGAAAATAATCTGTTTCCATTTGGCTTCAGCTTCGTAATCCTTAATTCGCTGCTCATCTTTAAATATGTATGAGTAGGGGCTTAAAGGGAAGAACTGCCTGAACGTTTTTTGTATAAATTTCAGACTTTCAGTTTCGGAGCCAGGCTTAATTTTTATGTTACTAATTCCATACCAGTTGGCATTCTTCATGGTAAATAACTGCGGGCCGATTTCCTGGTTTAATGCCAGGTGATGATGATCCTTAACAACACCTACAACATAGTAGATTTCGTTATCGTTAAAAAAGAAATTAACAGTTTCACCAACAGGGTTTTCCCAGCCGGCTTTTTTCACAAAGGCTTCGTTTACCAATACAGAATTGCTTGAATCCGATGGAAAATTATTTGAGAAATTCCTCCCTTGTACCAAAGGAATTTTAAACGTAGGGAGATAAGATTCATCAATGGTTTCTACGCTGAAAAGAATGGAAGAATCGTTGCTGATTTTTGCGCTGGTCCGCCATTGTCCGCCATTTTTAGGCGCTACATCAACAATATTCGGATTTTTTAATAATTCAGCTTTAAAAATCGCGGCATCGCTACGGTTACTGTTTGCATTTACAACAACAATATTGCTGTCATCATAGCCTAAATCAGTCTTAGTGAGGAAATTAAACTGCTTATAGATTGTTAATGTACATATAATCAGGAAGGAAGCTAACGCAAACTGTAATACAACCAGCGATTTTTGAAGGTAGTTTTTCCCCGTCAGATTGAAACGGCTGTACAATGTTTCCACAGGTTTATAACTTGATAAAACCATAGCAGGATAAAAACCGGCAAGTAATCCTGTAAACAAGAATAGTGATAAATAGATGACAATCAGCTTTTTATCAAACAGATACGAAAGAGCAAGAGCTTTATTAGCCAGATCATTAAAAACTGGTAATACCAATTGTACAATCATTAAAGCCAAACTGAATGCAATAAAGCAGAGTAAAAATGATTCACCCAAAAACTGAAATATTAATTGTTTTCTGTTGCTGCCAACTACTTTACGAATACCAATTTCTTTGGCCCGTTTTACCGACCGAGCCACTGTTAAGTTTACAAAATTGATGCAGGCAATCAGCAGTACAAAGAGCGCTATTCCTGAAAGTATGTACGAATATATCGGGTTACTGGCATTCACTAAACCGTTTTGTGCAGGCAGTTCGGTATTCATATGCATATCCGTATAGGATTGAAGATGATAGGAACCCATACTTACATCCTGCCCCCCGCCAAATCTTGCAATCATCTCCTTAAATGTCGCTCCGGCATCCTGCACATAAAAACTCTGCATCTGTTTCTCAATAGTTTGAATATTCGCATCGGGACTCAAAACCACGAAAGTGTTCAGGAAAAAGTTGAACCAGTTATCGTTGTTCTGCGCATCAGCCTCCGATTCTTTAAATGGAAGTAAAACATCAAATTTTATTGAAGAATTCTGCGGGCATCTTTTGGCTACAGCGGTTACTTTAAAAGGAACAAATTTATTGTCCTCCTTAATCATAACTAATTTGCCGACAGCATCAGATGTGCCAAAATGAGTTTTTGCAGCATCTTCGGACAATACAATAGAATGAGGTTCAATTAAACATGTTGCGGCATTGCCACTCAGCAGCGGAAATGTGAACACCGAAAAGAATGATGAATCCACATACAACAGATCCTGCGACTGAATTTCGGTGCCTTTTTTTATATCTTCGGCGCTGCTTTGAACGCGCACAAACGATTGTATGCCAGGTGCATTTTTTGCAAACCTGGGTCCCTGAAAAAAGCCTGTATTGCTGTCTTTATGTTCAACACCATCGAATTTTGAGTGTGTGACGATACGATAGATTTTATCTCCTTGTTTATGAAAATTATCGAAGCTTACTTCATCTTTTACATACAAAAGAATCAGCATAGCACAAGCCAGGCCTATGCTCAAACCTGCAATATTGATGATTGAATATGTTCGGTTTCTCGCTAAATTGCGCCATGCAATTATGAAATAATTCCTTATCATAGATCTAAATTTTATTCCGTTCGTAAACTCTTTACCGGGTTGGAATTAGCTGTTTTTATTGCCTGGAAACTGATAGTGACAAAAGCAATCAAAGTAGCAATAATTCCGGCCAGCACAAATATCCACCAATCCATATCAATGCGGTAAGCAAAATCCTGCAACCATTTGTGCATTACATACCATGCAAGCGGTGAAGCAATTACAATAGCTATTAATACCAGTTTTAAAAAGTCCTTCGACAAAAGAGCAACTATGCCTGTAACGCTGGCTCCCAGCACTTTGCGCACTCCTATTTCTTTTATCCGTTGCTCAGCACTGAAAGTTGCCAGGCCAAACAATCCCAGGCAGCAAATTATTATTGCAATAAGGGTAAAGTATGAAACGATGGATGAAAGCCGGATTTCGGTCAGGTAGTTTTTCTGGAAATCATCATCCAGGAAACTATATTCAAAAGGCTCGCCGGGATTCAGTTTATGCCAACTCTTTTCCATTAAGGTTAAGAGTTTACTTAAATCACCGGGCTTTGCATGAACCAAGATATAGTTAAACTGGTTGTTTGGATTGTTCAGCTGGTAACTGTAAGGGGTTATTGGCAAATGAAGGTCCTCGAAATGAAAATCCTTTACCACACCTATAATTTCCCATCCATATTGAGTTCCCTGAGAATCAAAATACACTTTTTTGTTAACAGCATCCTGAGGGCTGCTAAAACCGATTTCTTTAACCGCGCATTCATTTAGTATTACGCGGTAATTTGTGTCGCCAGGAAATTCTTCCGAAAATAACCGCCCGGCAACAGGTTTCATATTTAATGTTTTCAAATAATTAGCATCAACCTGATTCGTCCGGGTACGCTTAGCGTCATTCATCGATTGGCCTTCTTTGTACAACAAATTATCCGATGGGTTGAAAACGCCCGGATTGTACAACGATCCTCCTACATTTAGTATCTGCGATTGTGTTGTTAATTCATTTTTAAAAGAGCTGAAAATATTTTTTGCCGTACCGCTTCTTAAAGGAATAACAATCTGTCTTTCTTTATCAAAGCCCAGGTCAGCCGAACGCAGAAAGTTCATCTGCTTTGAAATCACAACCGAAGCAATAATCAGTACTACAGAAATCACAAACTGAAATACTACCAATCCTTTTCGCAACGAAACAGCTGCCAGTGAATTCGAAAATTTCCCCTTCAATACTTTAATAGGCTTGAAAGAAGACAGATAAAATGCGGGATAGCTTCCGGCAAGCAAGCCTGTGAGTATGGAAAGGAACAAGAAAGAAACCAGGATCAGCGTGTCTCCCGGAAAAGTCATGAACAGATTTTTACCGGCCAGGGAACTAAAAGCAGGTAATAAAAGTCCCGTTATTACGGAAGCAAATAAAAATGCAATCAGGCTCATAAATACGGATTCACCAAGGAATTGACCGACCAATGCACCTTTTTCGGCTCCCAGCACTTTCCGGATGCCTACTTCGGCGCTGCGTTTGGTTGATCGTGCCGTTGAAAGGTTCATGAAATTAATGCAGGCAATCAGCAATATAAACAATGCAATTGAGCCGAGGATATATAAATACGTCATACTGCCTGATGGCGACACATTGTTATCCATTCCCGAACGCAGGTGAATATCTTTCAAGGCTATTAAAAATTGCTTTTTACCAAAACCCATAGCCTTCAGATCTTTGCCTGCATATTTATCAATAAAAGCCGGGAATCTGGCCTGCAGATTTTTGGTATCGCTGCCGGGTTTTAATTGCAGGTATGTAAAAAATATATTGTTGGTCGCGAAGCTGCTACCGTTCCGGATAATGTTTTGTTCTATTGCTCCGCCTCGCATCGAAAGGAAAAACCTGCTGTCGATATGTGATGGCTTTTCGTTGGGTTTAAAAACCCCGGTCACCATAAAATCGTAATCGCCGTTTGAACTGCTGCTGATGTGAATTACTTTATTTAGTGCTGGCTGACTGCCAAATATTTTCTCGGCAATTTCTTCCGAAAGTACTATCGAATTTGGATTGTTAAGCGCTGTAGCCGGATTGCCTTCAATAAAGTTGTATGTAAACATCCTGAAAAAGGCAGAATCGGCCAGGTACCCTTTTGTTTCGTAAAATGATTTTAATTCGCCGTTTTTACCGTTGTATTGCATCAGGGTTTTATCTTCGGCGAACAATCCCATCAGTCGTGTGGTCATCGTTATTTCAGGAAAGTCCATTTGCATGGCTCGGGCCATGGGTGCCGGTGTGGTTGGCATTTTCATTTCTTTTCCCTGCTGGATGAATGTGGTTCCAACCTGGTATATATCTTTCCCGTTAGCCTGGTACCTGTCATAACTTATCTCATTTAAAATGTACAATGTGATAAGCATACAACTGGTAATGCCAATGGTTAAACCCAGGATATTAATGAAAGAAAAAACTTTATTCTTTACCAGGTTTCTCCATGCTATTTTGAAATAATTCTTTATCATAACACACTTATTATTCTGTACGTAAACTCTTTACCGGATTTGCTACGGCTGCTTTTATAGCTTGAAAACTTACAGTCAGGATCGCGATTAATATCGATAATCCGCCTGCGACAACAAATACCCACCATTCAATATTTATACGGTACACAAAATCACGGAGCCATGTTCCCATTGCCCACCATGCGATTGGAGTAGCAATCAGCAGCGCGATTAACACCGGCCACACAAACTCTTTTGTAACTAATGCTGCTATTCCGCTTACCGAAGCACCCAATACTTTTCGGACACCTATTTCCTTGACCCTCTGCCTGATAATTATAGATGCCATGCCAAATAAACCCATGCAGGATAGAATAATAGCGACCAACGAAGCAACGGAGAACATTTGCCAAAGCCTGCCTTCATTTTTATACCAGCGCTCAATATTTTCGTTTACAAATGAGCCTTTGAATTCGACACCTGGCGCTACAACTGCATATGTTTTTTGTATCAGATCCATAGTAGCCGTAGGATTTTGGGTATTTACGCGTATAAGCATGTAACTGATTGTTGGATTGTTATTCATGGCGATGGTTAGCGGCGAACTTTCCTGGTATATGGAGTACAGATGGAAATCGGGGATAACGCCAACCACGGTCCATTGCGGCTTGCTGCTGTCAGCATAAAAAGTAGCTCCTATTACATCTTTTTCACCAAGTTGTTTGGCCATGCTTTCGGTTACAATTACTGTATTTATGGTATCGGCAGCATAGGAGGCAGCAAAATCTCTGCCCGCTTTCAATGGTATATCAAGTGTTTTCAAAATGTCGTAATCCGCTTCCAAAAAATCGGTCGACACAGATTTGCCTTTGTAATCGAAACCGTGACTGATTCTGCTGCTATTGCCATCCTGACCCAAGCCAAAATTTACAGTTGATCCCGAAACACTTACTATTGCAGATTGCGAAGCAAGCAAAGTGCGCATCTTACTTACAATTGCTTTCCCCTTATCGTCTTGCTTTACAGGCACACTGATAAGTGCTGAAGTGTTATATCCCATTGGGGCACTCCGCAAATGCCTGAATTGCTGGTAAATAATAATTGTAGTACACATCAAGACAATGGCAATTACAAACTGCATAACAATGAGTGCGTTGCGGAAAAATCCCGGCTTTTTTATCGAAATTTTCCCTTTGAGAATTTCTACCGTTTTCAGTCGTCCCATTATAAATGAAGGATATCCTGAAGCAATAAATGAAACAAAAAGAAGTATCAACACAAGCGAAAAAATAATGATGGGTTGTAAAAGCAAAGCCGGATCAAACCTTGCTTCAATAAATTTATTGAAGCCCTTCATTAAAATAATTGTTGCAATAATTCCAATGATCATTGATACAAAAACAGTAAGCAGGCTTTCGCCCCACACCTGCAGCCATACCTGTCGCTTGCCGGCTCCAAGGCATTTCCGTATCCCTATTTCTCTGGTACGTGTAAATGATAAACCCAGATTGAGGTTCACAAAATTGAAACAGGCTATCAATATAATTACTGATGCTACCAGCAACAGGATATAAAGGAATGATTTGCTCACCGAGTGGCCTTGGTTCAAATCCGCATTAAAGTGCATTTCTTTGAAAGGCAATAATTTAAGGCCTGAATAATCCCCGTTTGCGTCGGGTAGATATCCCTTCTTTTTCAGATACTCAATATCTGAAGTACGGTATTTTTTGGAGAGGTTGCGCAATTGTTTTTCAACTGCTTCCTGCGAAGCATCAGCACGTAATTGAACAAATACACTGTGATGCTGGAAACTCCATATGTCCTTGCCGGAAGCATAATCCGGATCTAATTCAGTGCGCGCTAATACTGAATATTGGAATGAAGAATTTTGAGGAGCATCTTCCAATATGGCCGAAACAGCCAATGTGTTCCATTTTCCACCGATTTTAACTTCAATAGGTTTTCCGATAGGATCCTCGGTACCGAACAGGTTTATCGCCGTTTTTTCGCTCAGCACAACGTTTCCCATATCAGCCAGCGGATGTTGTTGTGAGCCTTTGATGATTTTAAACGAAAACATGCTGAAATAATCGTCGTCAATCAATTGGGTCGACTGCTCCAGCTCTTTATCCTTATAACGTATTTCGCGGCCACGATTTTTTATCCGGGTTGCTTTTTCAATGCCGATATCTTCGGACTTTAGTGTGTTGGCAACCGGATAGCCCATTGAGGTGCCTACTTCGAGCCCTTGAGGTGAATTGGAAAAAGAGTACACCTCAAAAAGCTTTTCGTTGTTTTCGTGAAAACCATCGTACGAAAATTCGTTGTACACCATAGTTATCAATAAAATGCTGCAAGTAAAAGCAACCGCCATACCAACAATATTAATAGCCGAATGAAGTTTGTTTTTCAGCATATTACGCCAAAGCGTTTTCAAATAGTTCTTGAGCATCTGCGTTCAGGTATTTTGATTAATTGAGAATGATCGTGATGTACGTGTCTTTTACTGAGTATTTATTCGGTTCGTAAACTCTTTACCGGATTTGCTACGGCTGCTTTTATGGCCTGGAAACTTACCGTTAAAACAGCTATTAATAAAGCTATTAGAGCGGGCACGGCAAACATCCACCAGCTGATACTTACACGGTACTCGTATCTCTGCAGCCAGGTGTGCATGGAATACCAGGCAAGCGGGAAAGCGATAACACAGGATATAATTACCAACCATAAGAAATCTTTTGAAAGCAAGGTTGCAATACCGGAAACTGAAGCGCCAAGAACTTTCCGGATACCAATCTCTTTTATTCTTCTTTCGGCTGTATAAGCCGCCAAACCAAATAACCCCAGACAGGAAATAAAAATGGCAAGACCAGCAAACAACGATACCAGCGTTCCGATCAATGATTCACCTTTAAAGAGTTTTTCAAAACTGTCATCAACAAACTTATATTCAAACGGATATTCAGGATTATACTTACTAATTACTGTTTTTACAATGGCAAGCGCCGATTGATAATCGCTACCTGGTTTAAAACGTATGGTTAGCACAGCTGTATTTTTAGCTTTTGAATCATCAAATATGATGAGTGGAGCAGCAGAACCATACACATTATTGAAAACGATATCTTTAACTACTCCGGCAACTGTAAGTTTGCTGTCATCTCTGTCAATAATCTGACCTACAGCATCTGCCGGGTTTTTGCTTATCAGTTTAGCGAAAGTTTCATTGATCAACACGTTATTACTATCCACTGAGCCATCCTGGTAAAAGTCCCTTCCGGCAAGTAATTGCATACCCATAGTGTTAATGTATTCGGGCGTTACCCACTCCATCGAAATAAGCACCTCCTTAGCCGGGTTCTTGCTCTTCCAACTGAAATCACTGGAATTACTGCCGACCTGGAAAGCCGGGTCATTGCTTAAGGCTGCATTTTGCACGGCACCGGTGGCAAGTAATTCATTTTTAATGGTTTTAAAATGCAAACCCATATTTCCAACCTGCTTCATGGTGATGAGTTGCTGGCTAATATTTATCAGGTTATTTTTATTCATTCCCAATTCACGGTTTTTTGTATGCAATACCTGGAAGTAAATGATGATCGTGCAGATGATGAACATCACAGAAATTGCGAATTGAGTAACTACCAATCCCTTTCGTGTAAATGCAGCACCGCCGGCAGTTTTTAATTTCAATCCTTTTAAAACCGTAATCGGGTTAAAGGATCCCAGGTAAAAAGCCGGGTAACTTCCGGCTATTAAACCACATACTAACCCGATTATTAACAGCGAAATATAATGCAAAGGGCTCAGGAGATTGAGCGCCAGATCTTTCTCTATAAGCTTGTTGAATGAAGGCAATGCCAGTGCTGTGATACCTATTGCCAATAGTACTGCTATAAAGGCCATAAAAATTGCCTCCATTAAAAACTGGAAAATGAGCATTCGGCTTCCGGCACCCATCACTTTTCTGACGCTTACCTCTTTGGCTCTTTTTTCGGACCTGGCTGTTGCAAGGTTCATGAAGTTGATACAGGCAATTAATAAAATGATCCAGGCTATAATACTGAAAAGCCTGACTTGTTCAATGCGACCTCCGCTTTGTTTGCCTTGAACAAAGTTGTTGCGAAGATGCCAGTCGTTAGCCGAAAGCAAAATGGGGCTGGCAGTAGCTTCTTTTGATTTGGTCTGTATGAACCCGTATAATTTTTTATCAATGGCTTTTTTATCTGCTTTTTCATCCAGCTGAACATATGTCTGAATTCCATTATTACCCCATGATTTCAGCCACTCATTTTCTTTGAAGTAAACTTCAAAGTTTACCAGCCATTCAACAAAACCAAAGTTTGTATTCTGAGGAATGTCCTTTATTACTCCGTCGACAATGTACTCATTTTTATTATCAAATGTAACCGTCTTCCCTACTACATCTGTGGTGTTGAAGATCCGTTCGGCGATCGACTGCGTAAGTATTATGGAATGCAACTGGTCTAATGACCTTGTTTTATTCCCTTTTATAAATTCCAGGTTAAACATGGAAATAAAGAATGGATCCACATAAAGCCCGTTTCCATAAATACCTTTTTCACCAACGGTGAGTAATTTCCTGTTCTGCCATGAAGTTCTGGTTGATTTTTTAATACCCGGTATTTCCTCCTTTATAGCTCCGGCCAATAACCCTGGCGTTGCTGCAAAAGTAAATGTCTGGTTATCGTAGGTCTGATTTTCGTAAACCTGGTAGAGGTTATCCTTGTTAGTGAAATAATTATTGTAGGTGACTTCATCCTCAACCCATAAAAAAATTATAGCTGCACAGGCAATGCCAATGGCAAGTCCGGCAATATTCAAAAGGCTGAAGGTTTTATTCCTCCATAAATTACGAATGGCAGTTTTAAAATAATTTTTTAGCATGGCTATATTTGTAATTAAACGAGAATATTCTCGGTAACAGTTTGTCCGTCTAACATCCGAATGATCCTGTGGCTGAACCTTGCATCATGTTCGCTGTGCGTTACCATAATGATCGTTGTTCCCTGTTCGTTCAGATCAGTTAATAGTTCCATAACCTCGTTACCGTTTGACGAATCGAGATTACCGGTAGGCTCATCAGCAAGGATCAGTTTCGGATTGTTTACCACAGCTCTGGCCACGGCCACACGTTGTTGCTGTCCGCCCGAAAGCTGCTGCGGATAATGATTCCTGCGGTGCATAATTTTCATTTTATCCAGCACGGCTTCCACTTTTGCTTTGCGGTCAGCGGTTTTTACACCGGTATAAATCAGTGGAAGTTCTACATTTTCATACACGGTTAGTTCGTCAATCAGGTTAAAACTCTGGAATACGAACCCAATATTATGCTTGCGCATTTCGGCACGTTTCCTTTCGTTGAAATTGGCCACTTCAATCCCGTTGAATACAAAGCTGCCTCCATCGGAATCATCAAGTAATCCCAGGATATTCAGCAACGTTGATTTCCCGCATCCGGATGGACCCATTACGGCTACAAATTCACCTTCCTTTACTTCCATCGACAATTTATTTAATGCAATGGTTTCTATCTCTTCGGTGCGGTAGATTTTCTCAAGGTCTTTAATTTTTATCATTTTTGAGTATTTTATTTAATGGTTGTTTTTGGTATTTAGTGCTTAGTGCTTGGTGCTTGGTGCTTTGCGCCTTAACTATATTTTTTTGCTTATGCCAAAGTTTTGGAAATCTTGTATCTAAGCACAGTGTACCAGGCACTAAGCACAATTTTTATTTTTTCAGTACCAGTTCCTGCATATTGCCGTAATTCTCGTAACTGCTTGTAATTACCTTATCCCCTGGTTTTAATCCTTGTAGCACTTCATAAAAATCAGGGTTTTGATTTCCAAGTTGAATATCAGTTTTATACGCGGTTTTGCCATCAGCACTTACTTTAAAAATCCAGTTTCCGCCGGTTTGCTGGTAAAAACCACCGCGAGGTAAACGCAGCGCCTGTTTTTCATCACTTAATGCCAGACGTATCTGCAAGGTTTGTCCGCGACGAATGCCTTTTGGAATAATCTCTTCAAATTGCATATCCACCTGAAACCTGCCATTGGTAACCTGGGTAAAAACTTTGCTGATGGTTAATTTATAAACCTTATCGGCAAACGTAAAGTCGCCTTTCAATCCCACATAAATACGGGAAATGTAATGTTCGTCCACATCAACACGAACTTTAAATCCGCTTAAAACATCAATCTGTCCCAGACGGTCGCCTTGCCTTTTATTTTCTCCTATTTCAGCATTCAGAGAAGTAAGTTGGCCATCGATAGGCGATTTTACAATCAGATCATTTACTTTCTGTTTCATCATATTCAGTGCTTCCTGCGATCCCTGGTACGAACGCTTATCCTGTTCCAGTTGCTGAGCCCTGGATAATGAATCCTGCAGAAGAATTTGCTGCGTAAGTTTTTTCTTTTCCTGGTAATAATTGTAATCGTTCTCCGCTTTTTTAAACTCCTGCAAACCAATTACTTTCTGCTCGATCAAGTGTTTATCGAGGTTATAAATACGCTCTGCTTCTTTAAACTGGCTAAGCACATCGGCCATCTGGTTGAGTTTGCTGACCGTATTTTGCTGAGCAGCGTTGTTATTAATCTGCATCTGGGTAAGTGTATTATACACAGTGTTTTGCTGGCTCATCATTGTCATCAGCAAATCGGTGTTGGACAAGCGCAGGATAGCCTGCCCTTTTTTCATCACAGTTCCGTCTTCAACAAATTTTTCTTCAACGCGGCCGCCTTCACTGGCATCTAGGTAAATAGTGGTAATAGGAAGTACTATTCCATTTACAGGGATAAACTCCTGAAAAGTACCGTTAGAAACCTCACTTACAGTAATCCGTTCAAGGTCAACATTCAGTTTCGATTTGCCGGAAGTAAAATAATAGCTGGCGGAGATCAAGAGTACAATAGCCACGACAATAGCCATTGTTATGATTTTTTTTGAACTCCACTTTTTCTTTTCAATAACTCTGTCCACTGTGTTTGATTTTTTTTGTTATTAATACTATAACATTCTCTTAAAGAGTATAAATATAATGCCAAATTGTAAATATATTGAAAATCAATTGTTTAAATATTCATTGTTTTGAAAAGTGTTCGGTAGTGATACAATTTGTGTATGGTAACGATACACATTTCTTTATCAATAACTTAGCGTCTTTGCGGTTAATCCTTTTTTTATTCTTTACCGCAAGGGCGCAAAGAAGGCACAATAGACGCAAAGGTTATCAATAAACCAGGATAGGTTCAAACATCATTCAGTTATGTAAACAGTTCAGTTTGGGCCGAGAGAGATTGCTTTTACCCTGGAGTTTTCGGAGCGTAAATAGCTGGGTATTTAGTTTTTCAGCTGCCCTGGTTATTCAAAAAATATAGACACAGACTATCACTGAATTCAATTACAAAAATGGAGAAAACTCAGTAATTTTCTAATTAGCCAGAAAACAAGGCTTTAGGTGAAACATTTTTTTTTGTATTTTTGTTATAAGTAATTCAGGCGGAATCCGAAAAGCCTATCAATGAGTAGGAACAGAAATTAAAATTGTATGATGAGAAAACTATTTTCCTTAGCAATAACAGTATTTGCATCTATGCAATTATTTGCACAGCTTCAGGTAAATCCTCAAATTGGGGCAACTTTTATGTCTATCAAAAATCCACCGACAGGTGTGACTTATGACGGTAAAGTTGGTGTGAGCCTCGGATCTGATTTCAGGTTCGGCGAAAGATTCCAGTTCCAGCCAGGGCTTCATTATGTAAGCTCAGTTACAGCCTATCAAACTGAAGGTTCCGAAGCTGTTTCAGGCGATGTATTATTCAGAAATATCAAACTGAAAGCACTTGTAGCTTATAATTTGATCGATGCGGGGCAGTTTAAGATCAGAGCCAATTTTGGCCCATCGTATGATTTTCTTTTGAGCGCAAAAGAAAAACAACCGTCTACTGATATTAAAGAAGATTTTAAAAAAGGGACATTTTACCTTCAGGGCGGATTGGGAGTTGATTTCCTGTTTCTCACCGCCGATGTAGGTTATGCATCGGGACTTACGCAGACTTTTGCCGGAGAAGATGCGCCCGACTCAAACACAGCAGGGCTTTATTTTACTGTTGGTGTGATTTTTGGAACCGGAAAGAAGTAAGTTTTTTTTAAACGATATGTGTAAAGACCATCCCATGCAGGAGATGGTCTTTTTTTTGTTTCTTGTCAAAATATTATTGCGCGTTTATTCTGAAATTCTTTTGCGTAGTTAAATGATATTAGTTTAAATTGAAGCTTCGGTGCCCGCGAAATCATTCGTATTGTGTGTTCAGCTAACCCTCAACAGCATATATCAGTGTTCAATTGTATCTTTCAGCCAT
>Ga0105047_10010033_pt1 | contig 15513 bp, 16 predicted proteins | sample MAT04_FD_78384 | JGI IMG/M metagenome (GOLD analysis project Ga0105047, IMG submission 78384) | Freshwater microbial communities from Lake Fryxell liftoff mats and glacier meltwater in Antarctica - MAT-04 (megahit assembly) | ecosystem: Environmental > Aquatic > Freshwater > Ice > Liftoff... | reverse complement strand
GCCTTGCACGCTGCGGTCACCGGGAACCCGGACGTCTTGACCGAGGTTGACTACGAGTTCTTTGCCTGGTCCTGACCAGGGTCCGGCCCCCGGTCGAGAAGGCCCTGGCCTTCGTGCAATGGCACGCCGGTAGCCAAGGTCAACTCCAGAACATGCGTACCTCTTCCTCGAGCTTGTCCGGAGCGGCGTCGACCTCGTCGGCGGTGGCGCCGACCATGCGCCTCGGGGTGGAGCCGAAGAAGTCCCGGTCAAGGCCCGAACGGTCAAGCCGTGTCGGGTGACCATCCGCATCATGGTGAAAGGTGCTCGGCGTTTCGCAGGAGCGCGAGCACGAGGGCCGCGGTGTCTGACGTCCGTGCGAAGGCATCCCGTCCGCTACCAGCCCAAACGCACGGCTACGATCTGCCGCCATGACGGGGCGACGATCGACCTCCACGGACGCGGACTCCAACTCGGTCTCGGGCTCGGGCTCGGACGGTGCCCACCACGCGCTCGATCCCGGTCGGCGGCGCATGCTGGCCACCGGGGGGGTCGTCGGACTCGGAGCCTGGGTCGCCCCCCAGATCCTCTCCACGACGGCCGCCGCCGCCCAGACGATCCCTCCCGGCCAGGGTCTTTTCGTGGCCGTCGGGGGTGGCGTCCTCGGGTGGCGCTCCGTCGACAACGGCGCCGCATGGATAGCGAGCACCACCACGTTCAACGGCGTGCCGTACTCCGTGGCGACCGACGGGGCCGGCAACTGGGTCGCCGGGGGCAGCGGCGACCTCGCGTGGTACTCCACCGATGACGCCATCACCTGGACCGCCGCCACCAGCGCACCCAACAGCGCCGCGTTCTCCATCGCGACCGACGGCGCCGGCACGTGGGTGGCGGTCGGGTCAGGCGGCTCCCTCGCGTGGCGCTCCACGGACAACGGCGCTACGTGGACCGCCGCCACCATTCCACCGAACGGTGCCGTGAACGGCGTGGCGACCGACGGCGCCGGCAACTGGGTCGCCATCGGGGCACTCGGGTCCCGCGCGTGGCGCTCCGTCGACAACGGAGCAACGTGGACCGCCGCCGCCATCCCACCGAACGGTGCCGTGAACGGCGTGGCGACCGACGGCGCCGGCAACTGGGTCGCCGTCGGCGGGAACGGCTCGCGCGCGTGGAGCTCTACCGACGTCGGCGCTACCTGGACCGCGGCGACCATCCAACCCAATGGCAGCCCCTATGCCGTCGCGACTGACGGGGCCGGCAACTGGGTCGCCGTCGGGTTCTCCGGCCCCGGGGCGTGGCGCTCCGTCGACAACGGCACCACCTGGATTGCCGCCACCACCCCACCTGATGACGTCGGGAACGCAGTGGCGACCGACGCGTCGGGACGTTGGGTCGCCGTCGGGTTCTCCGGCTCCCTCGCGTGGCGCTCCGTCGACAACGGTGCCACCTGGATCGGCGCCACCACCCCGCCCGGTGGCGGCGGGAGGTCCGTGGCAGCAGCGCGACTGCTTCCATGAGCGTGACGTCCACAGCCCAGTACCGAGCTGATCAGCACAACGCAGATCGTCAAGCGTCGGTACCCGCCTGACACGCCGGCCCGGTACCTATCTGACACCTGCCGGCCCGGATCGTGACCCATCGGGGCCATGATCCGGGCCGGGTGAGATGCCCGAGGCTGCTAACGGCAGGTGTACCGGAACCACCGCCAGCGGCAGGTGGTGGTCGGTGGCGCGGTCGTGCTGGTCGTCGGCGTCGCCGTCGTGCTCGGCGTCGATGGTGGCGGCGGCGGATCGATCGGTCCGGCGGATGCCTGTAGGTGCCGGAAACTCGATCGGGGTATGATCGTGGCTGGGCGGTGCTCGTTGTCTGGGTGTTCGGGCGCGCCGCACCGGCGCCGAATGACGTTGGGCGCGGTTGGGCGAGTGGGCCGGGTTTAGGCGGCGTGGTGGTATTCGTTGATGAGCCCGCCGAGGATCGGGCGGCGTCGGGTCTTGTCGATCGGGACGGGCTCGGGCGCGTCGAGGTCGACCATCGCCGGCGACCGTTGGTTCAGGGTCCGGTGCGAGCGATGGTTGTTGTAGTGCTCGACGTATTCGTCGAGGAGCCGCCGGAATTGGTGTTCGTTCCAGATGAGGGTGTGGTCCAGCAGTTCTCGGCGGGCGGTGCGAACAAATCGTTCAGCGATGGAGTTCGCTCGGGGTGCGCCTGGCGGTGTGCGGATCACGTCGATGCCGTCGGCGTTGAAGATGTTGTCGAAACGATCGACGAAGGTCGGGGCGCGGTCGCGGATGAGGAACCGGAACCGGTCGAGGCCGACGGTCATCGAGAGGTTCCTCGCGGCTTGGGTGCACCAGTTGCCGTTGAGGTTGGCGGTGATGCCGGCGAGGTGAACGCGGCGGGTGCCGTGCTCGATGAAGAACAGGACGTGGAGTTGGCGCAGCATCACGGTATCGACGACGAACGTGTCGCAGGCGATTATCGCTTTGGCTTGCGCTCCAAGGAATTGCGTCCAGGTCGGTCCGGTCCGTCTCGAGGCCGGATCGACGCCGTGTCGTTTGAGGATGGCCCACACCGTCGACGGTGCGATGCGATGCCCGAGACCGCTTAGTTCTCCGTGTACGCGCCGGTATCCCCACGCGGGGTTCTCGTTGGCGAGCCGGACGGCGAGTTCCTCGAGGTCGCGTGCGGTCTTGGGCCGCCCGGGCCGGCGTTGCGGGTACACCCATCGTCGCGCCGCGAAGCGGCGATGCCACGCGAGGAGCGTGTCGGGGGTGACGATGAACCCGACACGCCGGGGCCGAGGGAGTACGCGGGCGAGAGCGGCGAGGACACTCCGGTCGGTGTCGGTGAACTCAACCCGGTCGACCTGGCGGCGCAGAACCTTCACCTGATGACGAAGCGCGATGAGTTCGGCTTCGAGTATCCGGCGAGGCTTGCCCCGTTGCACTAACAGGGCGACGATCATCACGACACACCGGTAGATGACCGGACCCATGAGCACCGCGGTTGGTCGGGAGCGAGTAGACACGGACCGCCACGCTAGCGACTTGGAGCGTTTCCAAGCTGACCGGATGCCTCTGATGCTGCTCGGCCTCGATCTGCCCGTCGCCCACGAACGCCTCGCTGCCCGGGAGTTCAACCAGCTAGTGCTGTGACCATGATCCTTTGGGGGGCCGCGTCCACCACTTGGGAGCGGGGGTCGCGCAGACTGGTGACATGTCGCTTCCCTTGCGTGTGCGCCGGTTGACCGATGAGGAAGGACGGCAGCTTCAACGCATCGTCCGTCGGGGTGGTGGTGACAAGGAGAAGTCGATCGTGAAGTGGCGGCGGGCGATGGTCGTGTTGGCGTCCGGGGGTGGAAACACGGTGCCGGTGATCGCCGATCTGGTCCAGACCAGCGATGACCGGGTCCGCGAGATGATCCACCGGTTCAACGAGATCGGTATGGACTCGCTGGACCCTCAGTGGGCGGGTGGCCGTCCCCGCCTGATCACGACGACTGACCGCGAGCTCATCGTCAAGACAGCCAAGAAGCGTCCCCGTTCGTTGGGGCAGCCTTTCACTCGCTGGTCGATCCGCAAGCTGCGCGACTACCTGGCCACGAAGAAGAACCGGAAGGTGATGGTGAGCCGTGAACGGCTGCGGCAGATCCTCGCTGAGGAGAAGATCACATTCCAGAAGACCAAGACGTGGAAGGAATCGAACGACCCGTTCAAGGACGCCAAGCTGGCCAGGATCGATCACCTGCTGGTGCATGAGCGCGACCGCACGTTCGCGTTCGACGAGTTCGGGCCGTTGGCGATCAAGCCTGATGGCGGGTCGTGCTGGGCTCAGGAGAAGAAGCCCCAGCGTTTGCGGGCGAACTATCACAAGCCGCACGGGACCCGGCAGTTCTTCGGGTGCTACTCGATCGGCCAGGACGAACTGTTCGGGGTGATCGAGAAGAAGAAGGGTTGGGAGTCGACGTTGCGGGCGTTGCAGTCGATCCGGAAGTTCGTCGATGACGGCGAGCAGATCTACGTGATCCTCGACAACTTGAACCACCACAAGAAGCTCGAGGTCCGCGAGTGGTGTGAGGAGAACAAGGTCGAGTTGGCGTTCACCCCGACGTATTCGTCGTGGGCGAACCCGATCGAAGCCCACTTCGGTCCGCTGCGCGAGTTCGTGCTCAACAACAGCGACTACGACGACCACGCCGCGTTGGCGCGAGCGATCCGTTCACACCTGAAGTGGCGCAACAGCCACAAGCGTGACCCGAAGATCCTCGCCGCTGAACACAAGGCGCGGCTGCGTGTCCGGTCTGAGACGAAGCGCCGGTGGGGCTACCCCCCCGCCGACGCCGCCTGACCCGCGCCGCAACGGCCGACGACACCATCGACCTCACAGGCCCTTGGCCTCGCGCGCCTCGAACCGCGCCAGGGAAGATCAACCACCTCACCAAGCCCGCCACGATCGGCCTCCACGACACTCTCGGTCGTCACGCCGACGACCGAAGGAGCGCCGGGGACGCAGCACACCACAACACGCGCGCGAACGTATGTGGTCACAGCACTGCTCGCCGGGATCCTGGCCGCACTCGCGCCGGCCCTCGCCGCCGCCCGCAAACCACCGCTCGAATCGATCGCGGCGCTCTGACTGAGACCGGCGACGAACGACGGAGGCAATCGTCGCCGGTGTAGTCAGCTCACGGTGACCACGGCGACGACGAGGGTGCGGCCTTGGCCCGGTAGGAAAACGCGTCCGGAGACGACGACTTCGTCGTCGACGACAAGGGCAGGGGTGCTCGAGCGCGGGAGCGCCACCCATACAGATCGTTTCCGGTGAAGGTGGCGACGACTGGCGTGGGTGGCGAACCAGTCGGCGGGCACCCAGCGATGACGCCATCCGGATAGCGTCGAAGCCGTCGGCCCCGGGGTGGCCGACGACGAACGAGAACCGAATTCGAACGATTCCATCGCCGTGAACGGGGCACCGCCGCAGGCGCACCCGAGGGACGGGCATTGCCGTCGAGGTCGTCGTGGTGCCCGGAGCGCTGCCTTCCGCCGGCCGATAGCGGTTCGAAACTCGTTCGCTGCCACCGGAGGAACTGCACACACCTCCGCCTTAAGTGTGTAGTGTTTCTCCGGTGACGTTCGTTCATGACAGCGAGACGTTGGGCCGGCTGGGTGACCTGTTCACCTACAGCGAGGCGATGGGGGCCGGGTTGACCCGGTGGCGCCTCTACGCGCTGCGCGACGCTGGCGTCATCATCGCGCTCGGAGGCGGCCTCTACCGCCGGGCCGATGCGGCCCCCGCCGATGTGGATCTGATCGAGATCGCGGAGCGGGTGCCCCGGGCGACGCTCTGTCTGGAGACCGCGCTCGCTCGCCATGATCTGCTCGATGTCATCCCGGCGGCCACGGACATCGCGATTCCACGCGGCGCCCACCGACCGAAGCTGACGGCGGCGCACCGGCTGCACCACTTCGACGTCCCGACGTTCGACATCGGCCGCAACGTCATCGACGTCGGCGCCCGTACACCGCTGGGGCTCTACTCCGCCGAACGCTCGATCATCGACGTGATCCGGCTCCGCCACGATCAAGGTCCGGACCAGGCGTGGGATGCGCTGCGTCGCTGGCTCGAGCGACCCGGCCGCAACCCCGGGCAGCTAGTCGCCATGGCCCAGCAGTTCCGGGGCGCTGAGGGCCCGCTGCGCGCCGCACTCGAGGTTCTTCTGTGAGCCCCGCCCGGGACACGGCCGGCGGCCGCGCCTACCTCGATCTCCAGGCGCTCGCCCGCGGCAACGGCCGTCCGGTTCAAGAACTGCTGCAGCTGTTCGTCCTCGAAGCGTTCCTCGACCGCCTCTCCCAATCGGCGCACCGCGCGCAGCTGGTCCTCAAGGGTGGGGTGCTTCTCGCCGCGTTCGGCGAGCGCCGGCCAACCGGCGATGTCGACCTCCAGGGTCAGGCTCTCGCCAACGACGTGGATGCAGTCCTCGCGCTACTGATCGAGATCGCGGCCGTCGAGATCGACGACGGTGTCGAGTTCGATGTCGACTCCGCGACCGCGAAGGTGATCCGCGATGACGATGCCTATGCGGGTGTCCGCGTTTCGATGCGGGCCCGTCTCGCGACGGCGAAGTTCTCGTTCCACGTCGACGTCAACGTCGGCGACCCCATCACCCCCGCCCCCGGCGACGTCGATCTACCTCGCCTGCTCGGTGGGACGATCACGGTCAAGGGCTATCCGCTGGCGCTGGTCCATGCGGAGAAGATCGTCACGGCCATCGCTCGCGGCACCGTGAACACTCGCTGGCGCGACTTCGTCGACGTCGTCGCCCTCTCCGGCCATCACGCCATCGACGGTGACCAACTCGTCGAATCCATCAGCGTGGTTGCGAGCCATCGCGGCATCGAGCTTCGTCCGCTCGTGTTGGTGCTGGATGGATACGGTGACATCGGTCAAGCGAAGTGGGCGGCGTGGCGGCGACGACAACAACTCGAAGACCGCACCCCCGAGTCCTTCGCCGAGCTCATCCGATCGTTCGTAGCTTTCGCCGACCCCGCTCTGTCGGGCGTGGCCCTCGGCCGGCAGTGGGATCCCGCCGAGCGCGCGTGGCGGTAGCCGCCCGGTCGCCACAGATCGCTCGGCGAGCCCGTGCGCGACCAGCTGCGATCATGATGAACCCATGAGCTACCCACGCAAGCCCGGTTGGTATTGCGCAGGCCCCTTGTGGCGTGCGTTGCGATGGACGCGCTGAGCCGAGGCGGCGATCTCGTGGCCCAAGGGGAGAGTGCGGCCTCGAGCGGAGATGAGTACGCCGAGCCAACCGACGCGTTCCCACCATGGAACACCACCCCGCCATACGGTATCGCCGATGGGCATCGGACGATCTTCACCCACTCGTCTTGGAGCAAGACCCAAACTGGGACGGCACCTACATCACGCCCAAGGACCCGGCTTCCGACGAGACAGAGGGGGAGTCCGTGGCGATCATCGAGTTCGGGCGCTGCCGAGCATTCGCGTTCGGCCCGCCGAACGATGAAGCGCTTCGCTGTCACCGCCCGTGTGGAAAGGGCCTGGACTCCCACACCGCTCACGTGGTTGTCAACTCCCGATGGATCGCCGGCCTCCCAAGCAGCGCAACCGCGCACCACTCGAAGGAGCAGTTCATCGGCCTCACGCACCACACGTTCACCTTTCACGACGAGACCTTCGAGTGCATCGCCCGGGCTCGAAACCGCCGAGCAGAGCGTCGCTCGCTGAGCCTGCATCACCTCTTCAAGGTGAGGGCCCCATGCCCGCACGATCCGAAAATGACCGCTCACCTGCGAAGTGATGGTCATGCCGACCCGCCAAGTCCGCGGGAAGTCCGCGGAAGGTCGGTCAACACCGGTAAACACCGGTCGAGTGCGGTGAACAAAGACCGCAGGTCAACAAGTGTTTTCTGATGTTTGCCCAGGTGGAGGCCCTCACCTTGGTCACTTTGCCAAGGTGAGGGTCGCGAGTTCGAATCTCGTCGTCCGCTCCAAAAATCGCAGGTCAGACCTACTGCGGCACCATGTAGGTACCTGCCCCTTCGGGGGCAGGTCCGCGTGAAGTCCGCGGAGGCTCACTTTCGTGAGCGCCTCCGCGGACTGAATGCAGTCCGCGAGTCCGCGAGAATGCCGGCTCTCCGGGTACAGCCGTCGGCCTTCACCCGCAAACTGGGCTGCCCCGTGTTCGGGCCCAGTGTCACGGCTTTACCAGAAGTGGGAAAGTCTTGGCATCCTGGTGCGGCTCAACAGTCTCGAAAGCGGTACTGTTCCGCCCAGCATAACCGGTTGTCACGTAGGTACGCCTTAATAGTACTGATAGTGGTACTGTTCAGGCGTGGCCAAGACCCTCGTCCCGCAAGCGGACACCTATCGCCGCCGACTGCGCGAGACCGCGCTGGACCACCACGGCTACATCACCACCCGCTTGGCCGACGAGCTGGGAGTGCCGACGATCGAGCTGCGCAAGCTGTCGGCTCGGGGTGGCCTCACGAACATCGCCTACGGGCTCTACCGGTTCGACGACATCCCCCACGATCACTGGGGCTCCTATCTCGAGGCGGTGCTTCGGGTCGGGCCTGACGCGTACCTGACGGGCGACGCGGTGCTGGAGATGCACAACCTCGCTTTCGTCAACCCCGCGCGGTTGCGCGTCGGCACGCCGCATCGCGTCCGCGTGAAGTTGCCGGCGCACATCGAGGTGGTGCACGCCGCGCTGCCGCCGTCTGACCTCACGAACTACGAGGGCGTGCCATCGGCGACGGTGGCCCGTGCGCTGCTGGACTGTCGTGGCACCGTGATGACGGAACGACTGCTGGAGGCGACGGACGAGGCAGAACGCGAAGGGTTGCTGCGACGAAAGGAAGCTGCGCGCGTTCGAGACGCGATCGGTGCCACGCGATGACGCGTCGCGATCCACCACCGCACCTCGGCTCGCTCACGAAGCGGATCGGCAACCTCGCGGCCGACACCGGGCGCCCGGTCCGACGCATCCAGCGCGCAGTCGCCAACACCGTGATCGGCCAGACCTTGCCGCCCGGTGTGGTGAAGGGCGGAACTGCGCTCAAGCTCCGCGTCGGCGAGACCGGCAGCCGATTCACCCCCGATCTCGATGCCGCCCGGTCCGCAGGTACGTCTCTCGAGGACTACCTTGGCGCGCTCGATGCGAATCTCGGCGCCGGGTGGAGCGGGTTCACCGGAAGGATCGTGGTGCTCGATCCGGCTGAACCCGACGGCGTGCCCGCGGACTACGTCATGCAGCCGTTCGATCTCAAGATGCAGTTCCGCGGCAAGGCCTGGCTTACCGTCCGGTTCGAGCTCGGCCACGACGAGATCGGCAGCACCGCCACTCCCGAGCTCCGCATGGCCGATGATCTCATCGACATGTTCGACACCCTCGGCCTGGACCGACCCCAACCCGTTCCGGTCCTCGCCATCGAGCATCAGGTCGCTCAGAAGCTCCATGCCTGCACGTCGATCGGCGCACGGACCGGGACGAACGACCGAGCCCATGACCTCGTCGATCTTCAGATTCTCGATCAGGACGAGAAGATCGACCCCGACCGGGTAGGCCCAATCGCGACGAGACTGTTCGCCGCTCGTCAGGCCCAGTCCTGGCCACCCGTCGTTGTCGCTCACGAAGGCTGGGACACGCTCTACGCCGCCGCTGCGGAAGGGCTCAACGTCCTGCCGGACGTCGCTCGGGCCGTGACGTGGACGAACGCGCTCATCGCCAGCGCATCAAGGTGACAGCGCCCTACTCAATGCCGGTGTGCCAATCCCGATCGTGGCTGCACGCCTCGCCCACGCCCACCCGCTCGTCGACCACCCTGAACGTCTACGCCCACGCGGTCGCTGGCGGCGATCGCGACGCGGCGATCGGCCTCGCCGCCCTGCTCGACACCAGACGCACCGGTCGGGCCGTCGTGTCACACCTTTACCGGAAGTGGGAGAGTCTTGGCTGGCCTCAGACTCGCGGAAGCTCAGCAGAGTGATCTACGTGCCGGCGCGTCGAATTGGTTGGTTCGAGCGGGAACCGGATCGGCGCACGTAGCGTCTGAGGTTCGTGGTCACTATTCGGCGCGCCTTGGTGTTGGTCATGCTCACTGGCGTCGTCCCGACGGCGTGCGGCGGCGCGGACATGCTCGAGCGGCAGACGAGAGCTACTGGGTCGATTGCCGGTCCAGGAACGACGGGTCCGTCCGGATCGGCGGCGCCCGCGGTGCCTGTCGGGTTCGCGTTGTGCAAGGACGTGCCTCGCCCGTACGCACCGTCGGGCTGGTACCGCCCGACGCCGGTGTACGTGGGCAACGAACAGCCGACACAAGCGGTGAAGGCCTGGGCCGAGAAGCAGCCTGGATACGCAGGGGTCTGGTTGGATCGCGACCACAACGGGTGGATCACCCTCGCGTTCACCAAGGGCACAGGCGACATCGAGGTGCGCCAGCGCGAGCTCGAGGCGACGCTCCCTGAGGTGGGCGTCGTGGCCGTGGAGGTTGCGTGGACCGAGCCGGCGTTGGAGGATCTGCGGCGCCGGGTCACCGAAACCCTTACCGCTCGAGGCTGGTCCATCTCGACGGGCATTCCGATCGACCGGGGTGTCGTCTCGGTGTACCTGGGTGTGCTGTCGAAGGAGCGCCTCGATGCGTTGGGGCCGTTTGCGGGCGAGCGCATCTGTGTCGAAGGTGCCGATCCGTCAACCGAGGTACCGGCCGGGTCGCAACCCCGCGGCGGCGATGGCTGGCGACTCCTCGGTGACGGCCTGGTCGGACAGGCCTACCGCACGGGTGTGGCTACCACCGACGCCCAATACGCAGCACTGTGGACCACAGCGGGGATGGTGGGGGAGAGGCCCGCCGTGAACTTCGATACCGCGATCGTGGTGTGGCTCGGAGCGGTCTACGGCTCGTCGTGCCCGATCCGACTCGACGGTGTCGTGGTCGACCGGGATCGCCGTGTCCTGTTCGGCAAGATCGTGGTCCCGGGGAACCCGGCGATGTGCACCGACGACGCCCGGCCGCACGCGTACGTGGTGTCGGTCGAGCGGGCCACGCTTCCGCAAGGACCGTTCGCTGTTCAGCTCGGCGCCTCGGATCCGCCCCGGGGCGTGCCCGAGGAACGGACACTCGTCTCGGTCGACCTGTCGTCGCCGGGCACGGTGGCGGCCGACACGCAGATCGGCGCGGACCCGAAGCTGGTGGGCGAGGTCGATCGCCTGGGCATCGTCGGGACTGGAGCAACGGTCTCGTTGAATGATCCCTGGCGCTACCCGATCCCGGCGGGGTGCGGAGCCAAGGTGCTCGGCATCGTGAACGGGGTCCTGTGGGAGACCGACGGACTTGGCGACACGCCAACGCTTCCACCCGAATGGCACGCCATTGCCGATGTGGCTGGCGACGCAGTTGTCGAGGTCACGCTGGCCGCCGCGCCGCCCAAGCTCATGGCCTCCGCGAACGGGCTCACACTCACTTACCGCTCATCGGCCCTCGATCGCGCCGCTGTGCCGTGCGCATCGCCTCCGGCGCCATGACCATGCGATGTCGTCGGCCGCGGCCAGTTGCCTCCCGTGGGTCGGGGTGCCGGCGTGTCGGAGCACACGATGTCTGACCCAGGTAGTGACTCCGCTAACGAGGGCACCGCGACAGGTGTCGACGACGGTCGACCCGAGCGGCCGAAGCGACGGCGAAGGCTGATCGGCTTGGTGGTGGTGGTGTTGGCCGCCGCGACTGTTGCCGGGGGCATCCTGGGGTTGCGGTGGCGGGCCGACCGCGCTTACGTCGGCACCGACACGACCGCCGAGATTTCGTGGGGACAGTGTCTCAACGGGATCGGCTGGATGGACCCGTCCAACGGTGTCGGTTGGTCGGCAGGCCACGACATCGTGGTGACCGGGCAGTACGAGTCCGAACCCGTGAGGATGCGGATGCTGCAACCCGATGATCCCTCGGCGCCGCCGATTCGTTCGGTCGTCCACTCATCGGTCGGGAGCATCCACTTCGACGCCTACGACCGGGCGACCTTCAGAAGTCGCATGGGAGGGACGATGCTGCTGACCCGCCCACCCGTGCCACATGCCGTCACCGCCGACTGCGTCGGGGTGCACGGCAACAGTGCGCAGCAGCCTCCGCCGTCGACGGTGGTGTGGGCCGAGATCTCCGGTGCGCTCGGACACCGAGTCCCCGGCAGCACCGAGATGGTGTTGGCCAAAGGCGTAATCCACGTGGAGGTGGACGGCATCGAAACCGAAGTTGTGCCCATCGATGGTCAGGCGCCGTTCGCCATCAACGTCCCGGTCGGCACCGTCACGCTCCGCGGTGTCGACGATCGCGGTGAATGTGGTGCGGTCACCGTGACGGTGGCTGCGGGCGATCACGTGAGCCGCGACCTTCTTTGCGATCGGTCGTAGACCACCCACGGTCGGTCCCGTCGGTTTCACAGGGTGACGCTCCAGGGGATGACCGGGCTACCGTGCCGACGAACGATGACCGCTCACCTGCGAAGTGATGGTCGTGCTGGTCCGCGAAGTCCGCGCCAAGTCCGCGGAAGGTCGGACAACACCGGTAAACACCGGTCTGAACCGGTCACCGAAAACTGCAGGTCAAGAACGGTTTTCAGGAGTTTGCGCAGGTGGCGGCCCTCACCTTGGTCACTTTGCCAAGGTGAGGGTCGCGAGTTCGAATCTCGTCGTCCGCTCCAAGAAACACCTGGTGAGAGGCCCTTTCGGGGGCCTCTCGCTCGCGTTTTGGGTCGGCGTTGCCCATCCTTTGCCCATCCCGTTGCCCATCCCCAAATCTGCTGGCGCGCCGATCCCGGCGCCCAACGAAGGAGCAGGGCATGACTGGTTCACTACGGCAGCGGGGCGAGAACAGCTGGGAGTTGCGGGTGTACGACGGCGTCCATCCCGACACGGGCCGCAAGCGGTTCGCTACAGGACGGTTCGTGGCTCGCGTCGAGAGGCGTCCATCGAACTCGCGATGTTTGCCGCGCAGGTGAGTCAGCCGCGCCGGCGGGCGTTGAACACGACGTTCGGCGAGCTCTGCGAGCAGTGGTACGCAACGGCGGCACCGGGCTGGGCCGTCAACACGCAGCGCCAGACGCTCAGTGTGATCAAGGTGCACCTGATCCCACGGTTCGGTCATGTCCCGGTCGGGCAGCTGACCACGGCCGACATCGACGCGTTATACGCGGAGCTGCGCGGCCACGGCGGCAGCGACGGGCGCGGCCTGTCCGATGGGACGGTGCATCGGATCCATGGCGTGCTGCGGCGGGCGTTGACCCAGGCGGTGCGCTGGGAGTGGGTGTGGACCAATCCGGCCGAGCACGCCTGCCCGCCCGTCGCGCGTCGGCGCGAGATCTTCTCGCCGCCGCCGGCCGCGGTGGCCCGATTGTTGGCCGCGACCCGTGAGATGCCGGGCCTCCACGCGTTCTTTCGGGTGGCGGTGTCCACGGGCGCTCGGCGCGGTCAGGTGTGCGCGTTGCGGTGAAGCGATCTCGACCTCGAGCGCAACACAGTGAGCTTCGCCCGCGCCGTCGCCGAGGGTCCGAAGGGTGGCGTGGCGATCGTGGCGACGAAGAACGGCAAGCGGAACCGCGTTGAGGTCGACGACGCCACGATGGACGAGGTGCGTCGGTACCGGGCCGAGGTTGAGGCGCGTGCTGTTGCGGCCGGTGTGGCGCTGGTCCCGAACGGGTACGTGTTCGCTCGCGAGGTGGAAGGGTCGAGTCCGTGGCGGCCGAACTGGGTAACCAAGACGTTCATCCGGCTCCGCGACGACAACGGGCTGCGCGGGCATCGCCTTCATGACCTGCGCCATTTCATGGCGACCGAGATGCTCGCCGCGGGTGTGGCGATACCGGTCGTGTCGGCGCGACTGGCGCACAACCGGGTGTCGACCACGCTCGACGTCTACGCCCACGCCGTGCCGGGCGGCGACCGCGACGCCGCCGACGGCCTCGCCGACCTCCTGCGCCGCGCCGCCAGTTGACGGCGGCCGCTTGGGACGGGCGAAGCTCTCATCCAGGCCCAATTGCTCAGCCTGTCTCGGACCTGTTGACGGAGGAGAGGAGCGGGCGTAGAACCAATGTTTCCTGTTTCTGAGTCCAGAAACAGGAAACACCGCTAGTCTGGTGGTATGAGTCCCGAGGCCACCGAGATCTGGCAAGCGTTCCGCGACGCGTTGAAAGAGCTCGGCATCGACGCGACTTTCGGTGAGGGCGGTGATCACAACACCACTTGGGACGCCCTAGGCGAGATCGAGGGCGTCCCCGTCGTGATCGAGATCAAGGTCGCGCCGAGCGCGGCGGACGTGGCGATGCTCGGGCGCCGCGGGTCGAAGGGCCCCTACCGGATCCTGGTAGCCCGGCGACTCTCGCAGGCGACCCGAGACGATCTCGCCCGGAGGAACATCGGGTACTACGACACCCTCGGCCACTTGAGACTCTGGCAACGGCCCATGCTCGTCGACCTGACCGACGCACCGCACCCACCCGCTGGGGAATCGCCTAGGGGACCGTTGCGCCTCGACTCGGCGTCGATGCTCGATGTCGCCCTCGCGGTGCTCGACGGCTCGGCTGGCACCGGCGTGCGATCGACCGCGGTGCTGGTCGGGCGCGCTCCGGGCACCGTCTCGAAGCAACTGGCCCGTCTCCGGGCGGCCCATCTCGTCGGTGACCGGAACGAACCGATGGTGCCTGACCTCTTCGACGCGGTGCTCGAGGTGTGGCATCCGCGCCGTGTCCCTCTGGCGACGTTGCCGCCACGCTCAGGCGCGTCCGGTGAACGCCTGCGCGTGAACGCTGGTGACCAAGGAGGTGAAGGGTGGGTGCTCGCCGACGCGCACGCCGGCGCCGCGTGGGGAGTGCCTGTCGTGATCGCCGGTGACTCGCCCCCGGATTTCTATGTTCCGTCGGCGCAGATCGTGGGCCTCGCGCAGACCTTGCTCGGTCGAGCGGAGTTCGGGTCGCACGCGTGCACCGTGGCTGTCGCGCCGGCGCCGTACGTGTGCCGCCGCCGCTCTAACCGCTCGCCCGCCAGCCCCCAAGCGTACCTTGCGCCGAGCCCAGTCGTCGCGGCGCTCGATCTCGCCCACGACCCGGGACGCGGCCGCGAGACACTCGAACAATGGTCCCAACAACTCCCGAGCGAGGTTCGCCGTGTCTGGTGAAACAGGCCACCACTCGATCATCGCCGCCGACCCCGAAAGCGTCGTCGCCCGCGCGGTGACCGCGCTGGCCCGATTTCCGGCCGAACATTCCTGGGTCCTGATCGGCGGCATAGCGGTCTTCATTCGCCTGGGATCCGTCACGCGACCCACAGCCGACGCCGACACGATCGCGAAGTCCCAGGCAGCACTGCTCGAACGCCTCCGAGCCGACGAGATCCCGTCGATCATCGCCGGCGGCGAGCTTCAGATCGAGGTCGGCAACGGAACCGTCGACATCGATGTGATGGATCTCGCCGACGAACCATTGCCCATCGACGCGGAGCGTCGCGCCTTCGCGTTGGCGCGACGCGCCGCATTGAACTCCGCTAAACCACAGTTGGTGACCGTCGCGACGTCGACCGGTGAAGCCGTTGCGGAAGCCTCGATCCCGATCGCTTCGGTTGCCGCGCTCATCGCTCTCAAGACCGTCTCGATGGTCCGGCGGCCCCACGGCAACTCGCCGCAAAAGGTCGGCTCCGACATCCACGACCTGGTCCGCCTCGTGGCTACCGGAGCGCAGGCCGCCGCCGAACAGCTCGTCGAGCTCGACGCCGACCTCTCCAGCTGGGTGGCAGCCGAGATCAGTCGAGCGTTTGACACCGACCTTCGCTACACACTCCTGCGCTTCCACCGAACCGATCGATCAGCTGGCGCGCAGGCGCTGTCCGACGCGGACGTCGCGGCGACCGTCACGCTCGCGGATGCCATCCGCGACCTACGTTGACTCGGTCACGTTCGGCTCCCTGCCAACATCTTGCCAACACAACGTGGGCCGCAGACGACCGCACACGCTGCGCGGCGGGCCGGAAGTGCAG
>Ga0105047_10010032_pt1 | contig 15516 bp, 12 predicted proteins | sample MAT04_FD_78384 | JGI IMG/M metagenome (GOLD analysis project Ga0105047, IMG submission 78384) | Freshwater microbial communities from Lake Fryxell liftoff mats and glacier meltwater in Antarctica - MAT-04 (megahit assembly) | ecosystem: Environmental > Aquatic > Freshwater > Ice > Liftoff... | reverse complement strand
GTAGACCATGTGCCCGTAGCGTGCCACCAACTCGGCGAAGGCATCGCCGTCTCGTCGAGCGGCGTAGCGGCTCAGAAGGTCGTGATCGGTCGTGGCGGTCGGTGGCTCGGTCGTGGTCATGACACTTTCCCTTGTCCGGCAGTTCCGCAGATGAACATATAAAGGCTTCCGGTTCGCTCGGCTGGCTCAGAAAAATCCTGGCGAGTGAAGATGGAAGAGAACCGGAACAGCATTCGGTGCATCCGGCTGAAGTCCTTGTGCTCTTGGTTGTGGTCGCGGCCGTCCTGCCCTGGGACGCAGGGTAGCAAGCGAGAAATGCACGAGGGTTTATTCTCAGCATCCGCTGGAGTGACACCAGTTGGGCTGTAAACCTTCGCCTAACCCATTTTGCTCCGGTTCTTCCTATTCCGTGCTGGTCTTTTCTTCCCTCGCAAGTTTGGGGTAAAACGAACGGGTCATGGACGACCTGCACGCACTACCGATTCCGGACGAACTCCCGCCTCTTGCGATTCGGGATTTCCTTGCCCCGCTTCTCGCGGAAGTGGCGGCGTACAGTATCCGTTCTTCGCGGTCGATGTGGTGGGGAGGTGACCATGGAAGCTCCAGCGCCGTGCCCGGTCTGTGTCCGGAGACGAAGGTGGAGGAATCGACTCGGCAACCTCGGGTTCATCGCCGGCATTGTCCTCGTCGTCTATTGGATCTTGCCTCCGATCGCCCGAGTACGTGAACCGGCGGCCCGCATGGCGAGCAGCAATAACTTGAAGCAAATGGCCCTCGCGATGCATAACTACGAAGACAACAATCTCCACGTGCCCGGTGCCAATGCGCCCTACCTCGATCCGAAGGATGGGTCGAAGAAGCTCCCCGTGAGCTGGCGCGTCTTGATTCTGCCGTACGTCGAGCAAGAAGTGATTTATCAAGAGTATCGTTTAGACGAGCCGTGGGACGGCCCCAGCAATATCCGATTGTCGGATCGGATGCCCAAAGTCTACAGCCATCCCAAAGCCGATCTGAGTGTTTTGCCGAAGGGTCGCACGCACTACCGCGTTTTCGCCAGTCGGGCTGGCGCCAAACCCTCGGCTCTGTTCACCGATGGATTGCCCGGACCCAAGTTCAAGGAGATTCCCGATGGCACTTCCAACACCATCTTGATCGTCGAAGCGGCGGAAGCCGTGCCGTGGACGATGCCCGAAGTTTTGCTGTACGACCGCAATCAACCGCTCCCGAAGCTCGGGGGGTTGTTCCGAGGTCAGTTTCAAGCCGCGCTGGCCGACGGTTCGGTGCGATCCTTCCGTAGCGATATGCCCGACGAGAAGTTGCGGGCGTGGATCACCAAAGACGGCGGCGATCTTGCGAACGATGAGTAAACAGGAGCGGGCCGATTTCCGCAGTTTCGGCTCCGACCGTTGCGGACGTGGTTCTGAAAGTACAATGGCCCCTTTCACCGTCTGCCCCCGTTACTGCCATGAACAAAGCCCGCCAAGCCGTCATCCTCGAGCCATACAAGGTCGGCGTCCGTGAGGTCACCTTGCCCGATCCGGGGCCGCACCAGATCCTGCTTGCCGCCGAGTATTCGGGGATCAGCGCTGGGACGGAACTCGCCGTGTACACTGGCTCGCACCAGTGGCTGCTCGACCCCAATCTGCCCGATTGGAAGTTCCCTTTCCGCAGCGGGTATAGCGCCGCCGGGCGGGTGTTGAAGGTCGGCACGGACTTCCCCGGCGGCTTCGCGGAAGGCGACCGCGTCAGCTTCCCCGGCAACCACGCCTCGGCCGAGCTCTTCACCGTCGGTCACGAGCGCTGCCGGGTGTGGAAGATGCCGGACAACCTGAGCTTCGAGAAAGCCGCCGTCGCCGTGATCGCGCGCTACGGCTTCGGGGCATCGATCCGCGTCGGCCTCACGCTCGGCCGCAGTTGCGCCGTGTTGGGCCAGGGGATCATCGGCCAATTCGCCCTGCGCTGCGCCATCGCGGCCGGGATGTCCCCCGTCGTCGGCATCGACAGCGTGCCGATGCGCCGCGCCGCGGCGATGAAGGCCGGGGCCGATCACGTCATCGACCCGAACGCCGGCGATGCGAAACAACAACTGGCGAAGTTCCTAAACGCGAAGGGGGCGGAAGTCGTCATCGATGCCACCGGCGTCCCCGCCGCGATTCCGACGGCGATGGGCCTGGCCTGCGATGCGGGACAAGTCGTAGTCGTCGGCAGTCCGCGCGGCAAAGCCAACGACGTCAACTTCTACGACGACCTACACCGCCGCTACATCGAGGTGACCGGCGCCCACGGCAACATGCTCTTCGAGCCGGCCCACACGCGGCTAGCCGGGGCGTGGGACATCGATAAAGCCCAGCACTGGCTCCTGCGGGCCATCACTTCCGGCCGGTTGAGTCTGGCTGGGCTAAACACGCACACCATCGCGCCCGAGCAACTGGGCGACGCCTACGAAGGCCTGCTGAAGGATAAGGACCACTACTTGGGGGTCATCATGAAGTGGGTGTGAGAAACCAAGGAGGATTTCGACGCCTTTTCCACCCTCCCCCGCGTGAAATCATTTCGGACTTCGGGTAGGACCTGAGCGCGGGAACGACTTGCGTCGAAATTTCGGATCAACAACGAAACCATTTGTGACACGCATGGGGAATCCGGATCGCGGTGGCCTTCCAGAAGGGACGGTTCCCGGATGCTTCGACCCGCCCTTTCTAGGCGGAATCCGGGGGTTGCTGTGACTCCCAGGCCTCCAGTCGCTGCGCGACTACCGACTTGGGCTGACGGAACGGCCCTTTCGGGGCCGCGGAACACCCGCATGCAACTGCCAGAATAACTTGCCATCACCCCAGCAACCCCGTCGCCTTCAAGACGCCCTTTAACTTTTCGATCTTGTCCGGCGGCAGGGGTGCAATCGGCCGGCGGTTCGGGCCGGCGGGGCGACCCAACAGAGCCATGGCTTCCTTGACGGCGCCGTTGCCCGTGGCCAGCGATAGCGTCATCCGCACCGGGGACAATCGCAGTTGAAACTGCCGCGCGGCGTCGATGTCGCCGGTGCGGTGGGATTCGTAGACGCCGACGCAGAACTCCGGGGCGATGTTGCAGGTCGCGGGGATCGCTCCTTTCGCGCCGAACATCAACGCCGGCAACAGCAGCGTATCGCGGCCCATCAGCACGCTGAAACTCGCCGGCGTCCGCTGGATTAATTCGAGGGTGTTCTGCAAATCGCCGGAGGAATCTTTGATGCCGACGATGTTCGGGATCTCCGCGAGTTTGGCCACGGTGTCGGGCTCGATGCTGACGCCGCCGCAGGTCGCGGGGTTGTTGTAGAGCACGACTTCGACGCTTGTGCTTTCGGCGACGGCGCGGAAGTGGTCGTACAACTCGGCCTGATTCGGCTTGATGAAGTAAGGCGTGATGACCGACACGCCGCGCACGCCTTCGCGCCCGGCCATTTTCGTCAGCCGCAGGACTTCCCGCAGCGATTCGGCCCCGGTGCCCGCGTAGACGGGGCTTCGCCCCCGGCAGTGCTCGACCGCCGCGGCCGTCACGGCTTGCTTCTCGGATTCGTCAAGGGCGTAGAACTCCCCGGTGGTGCCGAGAACGAAGATGCCGTGGACTCCTTGGCCCAGCAGGAAATCGATGTGGGCCCGCAGGCCGGGGAGGTCGATCGATTCGTCCGCGAGCATCGGCGTGACGACGGGCGGGATAATGCCTTGGAGCTTCATGGGCGATCTGGAACCTCAGCGCCGGCTCTCGGCGTCGGCGTTCTCGGAACGATGACGAACGGATGTTGTGCAGAGTCAATTCTATCGGAGAAAACGCCCCGGCCGAAACCCGAACCATCCCACCTCAGCGCCATTCGCCGCGGAACATCGTCCGCCTCATCGCCGGGGGGTGTTTGCCCGTCAGCAGTTCCGCATAGGGATCGCCGGTCGATCCGCAGGGCACCGCGACGAAGTCGGCGCTTTTGCCGGCTTCCAAGGTGCCACAGACGGCGTCGAACCCCAACGCATTCGCCCCGTTCAAAGTGGCCATTTTCAACAGGGTCTCGCCCGGCACCTCCGGGTAACGCCGGTGCAATTCCCGCAGTTCCTCCAGCACGTCCAAGTCCGGGTTGCTGGCCGAGCCGTCGGTGCCGATACAGACGTTGACCCCGCGGGCGAGAAACTCCCGGAACGGGTGCGGCGGGTGGCCGAATGCGGTGTGCGTCCTCGGGCAAATGACTAGCGATTGATTCGCGGATAGCGGGGCGTCACCGGGGAGAAAGTTCCCGTGGACGACGAGCAAGTGCTGTTCGGGATTCGTCTGCAAAAACTCGCGCGGATCGCGGATGAGGCCGTCCGGTTCCCAAACGCCGAGGCTTTGCAGGAAGGGAACAAATGGCCCCGTGCGGTGCTCGATCAGTTCCATTTCTTCGTGGGATTCGGCCAAGTGAACCGCCGCGATCCCAGGGTGAATAGCAAGCGGTTCGTAACAACGGGCATCGACGGTGTAGGGCGCATGCGGGCTGCGCCCCCAACGACACATCGGGGTGCTAGGCCGAGATAACCCCCCGAGTATGGCGGCCTGCAAACTCTTTTCGAAACGCGGCCGAGTCGTCCCGATGAGTTCCCAAAAGCATACGGCACGGAGCGGAGCTTCGAGCAACATCGGCCAACTCGCGCCGCCGGAGGATATGTCCCCGACGAGCGTGACGCCGTACCGCAGACTCTCCGCGATGCCGAGTCGAATATCGGCGTCGACCTGTTCCGACGACCGACTGCGGCGGAAAGCGATCACCCGTTTCAGCCACTCCGGAAACGGCTCGCTTGGTACCGGCACCGTGCGGCCCGCGGCGCCGGACAAATCGAGGTGCGCGTGGGCGTTCACCAATCCGGGGATAATGATCGCCGGGCCGAAATCTTCGTCGGCGCTCCGAATCCCCGCGGGGTCGACCGATTCGATGAGGTCGCCGCGCACGGTGATGCTGCCGCGTTCCAGGGGCGGCCCGGCGACGGGGAGAATCCAGCGGGCGGTGAAGATGCGGGCGTCCACGGGTCAGAACTCGATTTCGTGGGGCCACGCGCTCGGCACGGCGAAGATTTTGCCGTCGCCGATGCGGCCGGTGCGCGCGGCCTTGGCGATCTTGTCCGCAAGTTCGCCGTACTTCCCGGCTTCGACCCAGACGGTGATTTCGACCTTCGGCAAATAGGCGGCGCTGTACTCGCCCCCCTTGTACCGGTCGAGGTATCCCTTCTGGCGGCCGAAGCCTTTGGCCTCGCGGATGATCCCGGCGTGGACGCCGAAGTCCGCGCAGGCCTGCAACACCGCCGCGGCCCGGAACGGTTTGACCACGACCACGAGTTGCTTCAGCGCGTCGGGCAAGGCGCTTCCCCGTCGAATGAGAATGGCCATTCTACTTGCGATCACTCCCCCGGCCCACACTTCGCCGGGCCGGTTTCAATCCCTCGGCGTCCAAATCTAGTCGGTACAGCATCTGGTTGTAATTGTAGCGCGGGGTCTTCTCCGGGTTGCCGCTGAAGTCGTTGGTGTAGGTCCCTTCGAAGTGGATCGTCCGGCCCGCGTCGCGGTCGAGGAAGGGTTGGTGAACGACGTTATAGAACGTCTGCCGGTCGTGTGTCAGCACCTGGACGGCGGTAGCGAATGGCCCGGTCGGGTGGGTCGCCTCGGCGTACCAGACTTCCCCCAAGTGGGACGACTTCCCGCCGATCTGCCCGGCCAGTATCACCCAGCGCTTCCGGTATTCGTTCCAGCGCACCGAACCGCTGTGGAGCGCGATCCGCTCGGTCGGAATCGCGGCATTTGCCGGATAGAATCGGGCAGACTCGGGCTTCAATTTCTTCTCCTTCACCCATTTCTGCTCGGTCTTCGAATCGGTCGGCGGCAGTTCTTTCTGCCAGCGCCAGATGGGTTCGTTGCCCTTGGACAAGTCGCAGGTGAAGGCTTCATACTTCGTCGGATCGAGCGCGTCTTTCAGGGTAGCCCGCACGCGGACGTTCGGGTTCGGGCTGCCGAAGAGCAGCCACTTCGTGTCGTCTTCTTCGAAAGGGATCGGGTGGCCGTGCGGTCGCCGCCACGTTTCTTTCGACGGCAGTTCCTTCACCGGTTCGAAGATCGCTTTGGCATCGTCGAAGACGGCGAGGCCCTGTTCGTTCTCGGTGTCCAAGCCTTTGCGGCGAGAGTAGTGGCCGACGAGTCTGTCGAGTCCCTTTTCGTCCGGCACGACGAACATACCGAAAATCCAAATGACCCCGTCGGGCCGTTCGAGCAAGGGCATCATGGCGCGGGCGAAGCCGGTCTTGGGGTCGGTGAAGTAGTCGAAGGCGATCCCGGCGGCGGGGTCGGACTTCGGGTCTTTCGGGTCGGGGATTGCGGTCGTCGCCCCAGCCGTGCGGTACATCCCGAGCGGGTAATTCATCCGCAAGGTATCGCCCCAGAGCCAGTACACTTTGCCCTTGTAGATGGCGGCCTGCACCGAATCTTGACCGGCCACGCGGCCGGCGTTCGCCGCGGGTGTTTTATGGCCGAGGAGTTCACTGTCACGGTACAGCCCTTCGCCCGTCAGCCGGCACAATCGCTCGGCGACATTCTTCCGCGTGATTTTGATTGCGACCGGCTTGCCGACCTTCGGTGTGACCTTGGCCCCGCAGAATCCGAAGCCGTCTTTCGGGATCTCGTATCCGTGGCTGCGGATGGTGAAGTGGATTTCCCGATCCATCAGGTTCGGTTCGTTGAAGGCGATTCGACCGGCATTGTCGGTGACGAACTTGACGCCGTCGACGGTTTCGAGTTCGACGAGCGGCACGCCGCGGCCGCTCCCGGAATCGACGACGCGGATCTCGGCCCACCCGGCCGGCGAGCCCGCGGGCGCCGGCCCCCCGACGATGAGGGCACCGATCAAGATCAATACGAGCGGGAATAGATGGAGGGTCATCCGATCTTGTATGCGGAATCGGGCGCGAATAGCGATCTCATCAGCAATAAAAACCTGCCTAGCCTCAGGGACAATCGGTCGATTGCCGAAAGCGTTGCTCCGCCACAGATCGCCGCTCCGTCCGCGAGGGAGAACCTACCGAAGACGCGAAGCAAACTCGAGGTCATTCCGGCAGCAAATGGCCGAGCTTTGCTTTCTTCGTGTTCAAATAGCTCCAGTTGTGTTCCCCCGGCGCCATAACGATCGGCACACGCTCCACGATTTTCAGCCCGTAGCCATCGAGCCCAATGACTTTCCGCGGGTTGTTCGTCAGCAGGCGGATCTGCCGGACGCCCAAATCGTGGAGAATTTGGGCTCCGATGCCGAAGTGACGCAGGTCCGGCGCGAAGCCGAGCCGCTGGTTCGCTTCGACGGTGTCGAGCCCTTCTTCCTGTTGCAATTTGTAGGCCCGGAGTTTGTTCAACAACCCGATGCCCCGGCCCTCCTGACGCATGTAGACGATGACACCGCGGCCCGCTTCGGCGACCTGTTTCATGGCGTAGGCCAACTGCGGCCCGCAGTCGCATTTGGCACTGTGCAGCGCGTCGCCGGTCAGGCACTCGCTGTGCATCCGCACGAGGATCGGGGCTTCGCAGCAGGGCACGGCGCCCGGGCCATCGGACACGCCCACTCCGCCGAGCGTGAGAGCCAAGTGCGGTTCTTGGTCGACGATGGACGTATAGGCGATCAGGTCAAACTCCCCATACTCCGTGGGGAGTTTGAGTGCGATTTCGCGTTGGACGAGTTTCTCGGAGCGGCGTCGATATTCGATGAGATCGGCGATGGAGCAGAGCTTCAAATGGTGCGTTCGACAGTAGTCCCGCAAATCGGGGAGACGGGCCATGGTGCCGTCTTCGTTGAGGATCTCGCAGATGACGCCGACTTCGCGGAGGCCGGCCAAGCGGCAGAGGTCAACGCTGCCTTCGGTGTGCCCCGCCCGGACGAGCACGCCGCCGGTGCGGGCGATCAACCCATCGACGTGGCCTTTGTCTTTCACCAGTTGATCGGCCCCAGCCGCAGGGTCGGCGCAGATTTGGATGGTCCGGGCGCGGTCGAACGCCGAGATACCGGTGGTGATGCCGTAGCGGGCGTCGAAGTTGTGGGTGAACGGCGTGGCCGAGGGATCGAGGTTGACACCCGGCAGGAGTTCCAAGCCGAGGCGGCGGGCGATCGCCGGAGCGAAGGCGACGCAGAGCCGGCCGCAGGCTTTCCGCACCATGAAGTTGATGGCTTCGGGAGTCGCGGCTTCGGCCGCCATCACGAGGTCGCCTTCGTTCTCGCGGTGCTCGTCGTCAACCATCACGACCATCCGCCCGGCTCGGATTTCGGCCAAAGCCTCGTCGATGGTACAAAACGGGGAGCGGCTTTCGGTCGTCATCGCGGTGGATCGAAAAAGAAATAACCCGGGGGAATCCCCATGGTTATTCTAGGCGCACGGCTCGGGGCGGGGCGATCACATGCCGCCGGGGCCACCCGGCCCGCCGCCGCCTTGGCCGCCCGGCGAGGCGATGACCTTCAAATTGGATTCGATCCGCGTCACCTTCCAAGGGCAACTCGCCGGCAAATCCGTGGGAGTCGCGGACCAATTGCCGCTCTTCGCGCCTTCCGCCCGGGCGCCGTTGAGTTTGGCGAGCAAGTCTTTGTTGTCGAGAGTCAACACTATCCGGCCGAGCGCGGCCGAGTTTTTCGGTACGGATTTTAAGACCTTCAACTCGATCGCCACGTAGACTTCCACGCGGTCGTCATAAAACAATATAAGACTGTTCTTATCGGTCGAATTGGCGAGGTTCCGGCCCGCTTGCGTGATCTTTTCGAAGGCGACGTTGTTCCAGCAAAAGTAGAAGTCTTCCCGGCTCGTCTCGGGCGCCATCTTACCGTCGGGAAGCGGCGTATGGACGAAGAAGTCGCTCTGGAGGCCCTTGGCGTATTCGGGGCTTGTGGGCCAGAAGAAGCCTAAGGCCCCGGTCACTTTCATCCGCTCGTGGGTGGTCATGGCGATGCGCTCGCCGAGCCCCTTCGGGAGCTTTCCGGCGACATAGGTTTCGTACGCCAGCGGTTGGGAGAGAATCCCTTCGGGGATCGGCCGGGGGAAACCTTCCATGTTCATTGGCGCCCCGGCCGATTGGACGAATTGCTCCGCGGTGCCTTTCGCCGTGGCGTCGAGCCATTCGACCATCCAGCCGTAGTTGGTGCGTTTCGCGCTGGCGCCGTCTTGCACATAGCCGTCGAACGATTTGATCTGCCACTCCCGTTTGCCACCCTTCACGGTAGCTTCCATCGGGATCAACATGGGGAACTCCCCCTCGGGGCACTTCAAAGTCGCGGCCATGGCGCACTCGATTTTGCCCGGCGTCTGCTGCCATTGCTTCAAGCCTTGTGGCTCGAGTTCGCACTGCCCGGGATTCCGCAGCAGCATCATCAGCAGTTTGTTTTGGCGGAACGTGGTGAATTCGAAGTTGAAGCGATCTTGCATCGCTGTCGTGTTGTTCGGCGTGAACGCGCCGCGTTGCTCGGGCGGGAGGGTTTGGTAGAACGCTGCGGCCAAGGCGGGATCGTTGGCGGTGGCCGGCTGGATCTTTTGCAGGTTGTCGGCCCATGTCGAAAACTGCTTCTTCGAGTCGGAGCGGATGGTATATTCGGTCGCGCCGAGGTAAGCCGCGTAACAGAGCCCGCCGACGACGCAAATCCACCACGACACCGTGGCCAATTGCAACCCAGTGCGCGTGCCCTCGGAATTCTGGATGTGACGGCGGGCGGCGAACGCGAGAACGATCCCGGCAATCGGGAAGCCGAAGAGCCAGAATTCGACAAGCGGCTTGCTTTGGCTGAACGCGATGAACGACAGGCTCACCAGAAAGAGGGCGAAGAGGCCGGCGAAAGCTAACGATGACGCGGCCATCCACGAGAGGGGAGCGTAATCGGTTTGCGGATCAACCGGGTTGCTGTACAAGCGAGGCGTCGAATCGGCCATGAGCCACCGGGTTGCTGGGCGCGGAAATCCGGACGGGACGATCCCACTGCAGGCAGTACGCCCGTCCGGCCCCTGCGGTTCGCCCGCCGCCGCGGCAGTGTGACGTTCGCCATGTATCTCTCCCGATTTCGGCGTCGGTACATCGTGATCTCGCGACGTTTTTCTCGCAATGCGTCGCTCGCGCTTCGGGATCCGCTGGATTCATCCCACGAAAAAACCGCCGGGGGAAATCCCCCGGCGGTTCGCGATGGCTCGCTCCGAATTACTTGCACGGATCGCAGGGGGCAACGACCGGGGCGCAGGGATCGCAGGCGAGGCGACCTCGGAAGATCTTGCTGAGCATGTCGCGGAGCGGCTGAGGACGGCCGCTGTCGCAGAGGACGTTGGCCAAGCCGCAGGCGGCCGAGCCGCTGTGGGCCATGGCGCCCGAGCCCGAATTGCAACCGCCGGAGCAGGCCGCGGCGCAGGGATTGTTGGCTCTCACAACCACCGGCACTTGCACGGCGACCCTCTTGCTGACGCAGACCGGAACCATTTCCGTCACGCAGGTGGCGACCTTCACTGTCTTGGTGCAGGGCACTTGCTTCGTCACACAGACCGGGACTTTCTTAGTGACGACGGTCGGAACCATCGTCGTCACGCAGCTCGACACCTTCTTGGTCAACGTTTGTTGAACCATGCGGGTCGTGGTGACGGGCACTTGCTTCGTCACTTGGGTTTGCACCATGCGGGTTACTTTCGTCGGGACGACTTTCTTCATGACTTCGCTGACTTGACGCTGAGTCGTGTAAGGCACCCGGCGAATTTGGGTTTCATTCACGGTCTGCATTTTGTTGACCGTGACCGTGCGGCTGGACGAGTGGCCTTCGACGAACACCCGGCCGCGACCGTGATCGCCGTAGGTGGCGCTGCCGGACTTGAGCAGGGCGGCGGCGCGGGCGCCCAAGTGGCAACCGCAGCCGTCGGCCATGGCGGTCGGGGTGCCGCCGCAGTTACCGGCGTCGACGTAGCAACCCTTGGCGACGCGCTGGATCGTCTTGGCGACGCGTTGGGTTTCCGTCGTCGAGACGTTCCGCGTCACTTGGGTTGCCACTTTTTCGACCACGGTCCGCTTGACCATGCGCGTCGTCGTGACGGGGACGGTTTGGACGATCTTCTCGCTGAGCTTGCGGCAGACAGTCGTCGGCACTTTTTCGCAGACGGTCTTCTTGACGTACGTCGTCACGGGCACTTGTTCGTTCACGGTTTCGTACTTCGTGACGCAGCGCGTCTTCGTTTCGCTCGGCGAGCGGACGAGGCTGAGCCGGGTGCCGCACTGCTTTTGGACGCTGCTGCACGAGCAAGGGTCGTAGCTGGTTTCGTACTTCGGCACGCGGACCAATTGCAAGCGGCCGGGGACGCAATACGTTTCGCTGCTTCTCGTCTGCACTTTCTTCGAGACGCACTTCATCACGGTAACCGGTTCGCAAATCGTCTTGCTCGCGTCCCGCATCACGGTCTCGGTGACATCGCGGGTGACCGTCTTGCAGACCTGCTTGTTCACGGTCTCGGTGACCGGTTCGCAAACCGTCTTGCAGACATCGCGCATCACGGTTTCGCAAACGGGCTTGCAAACCTGCACTTGTACGTCACTGTAAACGGTCTCGCACACCGGGCGCGAAACTTGGAAGCACTCGTTGCGCGTCTCGGGGACGCAGATTTTCTTGGTCACGCAGGTCGGCACGTCGCGGTAATGCGTTTCGCAGACGGTCCGGTTAACCGTATACGAGCAATCTTTGTTGACGATTTCGCAGACCGGCTTGCACACCGTCTCGGTGACGCAAGTCATGCGGGTTTCGGTGACCGGCTTGCAAACGGTGTAGGCCACGTCCTTGCAAACGGTCGTCGTGACGGGGCGGTTCACCGTCTCTTGCACGCATTGCATTTGCGTCTCGGTGACGCTCCGCATCGTCGTCTGGACTTCGTCGCGGTAGACGGTCCGGGTGACCGGTTTCATCACCGTCTCACGGACGGTTTCGTATCGGGTTTGCATCCGGGTTTCGGCCGCGTCGCAGCCGCTGGCCGGATAGCTGGTACAGCCGCAATGCGCGGCGCGGGCTTCCGCTGCGCTCCACCCGAGCACCGCGAGCACGGCCGCGGTCAAGGGAACGCCCAATCGCATCCTCATGATGGTCTCCTCGTCGGGGCGGGCTACCGGCGCCGGGTTGCGGCGCCCCGCCGCCTCCATGGCGTGCGGGGATGTCGGTAGACCGTCCCTGTTTCTGAAATCGATCGCTGCCGAGGTTCCACTGAACCTGCGGTATCGCGTCCAGATTGATATCGTCGCGGGGGGGCGGGGCCGCGTACCGCCGGGGCCGCGCTTCGGCGAAATCGGGAGGCCGAAAGGGCCGGGCGATGCGCGCTTAGCGGACGTGCGAAGTGGGCCGATTGTGCGGGCGAGGACACGGTTGCGAAGGCCCGAGTTCGCCGTCGAAAAGGCGCAAGTCGCAAAAGGTGAGTGGAATCCGAGAATCCAAGGTCCGATCCCTCGTTACGGCCCGAGCCTTCGGAACCGCGATGCGATGCGCGGAATTCCGCTTGACAGTCCGAGTGGAAATCGTGAATTCTAATAGGAGACGACTCGCGGCCCCGTTTATTTTCGATTCGCGCCGCCGCGCTCCCCGGCCCCGATTGGATAATCCCATGCAGCATTTTTCTTGCGACTCGTGCGGGAAGGAACTTGGTCCGACCGGCGCGGCGCGTTACACGCTCCGTCTGGAAGCCCGCTTGGCGTTTGAATCGATCGATTCGACCGACGACTCCCCCGACCCGGTCGACGACATGGAAGATTGGCTCGCGGGATCGTCGGACGAGACCCTCGACGATACCGATCCAACGCCGCTGCCGCTCACGCCGCTCGACAAGACCTACGACCTCTGCGCCGGCTGCTGCGCCCGCATCCAAGCCGACCCCCTTGGCCTGAATCGGACCCGCCGGTTCCAATTTCGCAATAATTGAGGTCTACGGCGAGCCGGCTCCGCGATCACGCAACCGGCTCGCCCAGTCCTGTTTGAGAAATCGACACTTCCCACCGGACGAAATCCGGGGTAAAGTATTCTTCCGCCTTCTCCGGAGTTCGCCCATGTCGGCACCGGCCCGTTCCCGTCCCTCCCGCCGCGGTTTCCTCCACATCGGCGCCCTCGGCCTCGGTGGCCTCACCCTTTCACAATTGTTGAGGGCTGAAGCCAAGGCCGGCGTCCGTTCGTCGAATAAGTCCGTCATCCTCATTTATTTGGTCGGTGGCCCGCCGCACCAAGATATGTTCGATTTGAAGCCGGACGCGCCGAAGGAAATCGCCGGACCGTGGAAACCCCGGCCGACGAACGTCACCGGCATCCAGATTTGCGAGGCGTTTCCGAAGCTCGCCAAAATCATGGACAAACTCGTGATTGTACGGTCCCTCGTCGGCAATCAGGCCGAGCACGACGCGATCCAAGTCTTCAACGGCCGGAGCGCGAAGGCCAAAGCGCCGAGCGGCGGCTGGCCGCAATTCGGCTCCGTCGCGGCGAAGGTGCTTCCCGTCACCGACCCGGCGATTCCGTCGTTTATCAGCCTTTGCTACCCGTGTACCCACGGGCCTTACAACGAGCCGGGACCGGGTTTCCTCGGTACGTCTCTATCCCCGTTCCGGCCGACCGGCCCGGCCCGCGACGACATGGTTCTGCGCGGACTGTCGGTTGATCGCCTCCACGACCGCAAGTCGCTGTTGCGCTCGTTCGACGATATCCGCCGCGATACCGACACGAACGGCGCGCTGAAGGGGATGGACGCGTTCACCGAGCAAGCCTTCGGATTACTGACATCGTCGCGGCTCGCGGAGGCGCTCGACACGTCGAAGGAAGACCCGCGGACCATCGACCGGTACGGCACCGGCAATCCAAAAATCTCCATCGATGCGAACGGTGCCCCGCGCGTCCCGCAGAGCATGCTGATGGCGCGCCGGCTGATCGAAGCCGGGGCGCGCGTGGTCACACTGAACTACAGTAAATGGGACTGGCACGGCGGTCGCAACGCCGAGGGGCGGGCCGACAATTCGATCTTCACGCGCGAAGCGGAAGACTTCCCGATCTTCGATAAATGCGTGAGCGCCCTCGTCGAAGATTTGCACGAACGCGGCTTGGCCGAAGATTGCACCGTGGTCGTGATGGGCGAATTCGGGCGGACGCCGAAGATCAACGCCCAAGTCGGTCGCGATCACTGGCCACAGGTCAATTGCGCGCTGCTCGCCGGCGGCGGTATGCCGACGGGGCAGGTGATCGGTGCGACCGACCGCGTCGGCGGCGAAGCCGCGGCCCGGCCCGTGACCTTCGGTGAACTGTACGCAACCATCTACCGGAACTTGGGCATCGACCCGGCCCGGGCGACGGTGAACGATCTGGAAGGCCGCCCGCATTTCTTGATCGACGACAACGCCCAACCACTGAAGGAATTGATGTGATGTCCGCGTCTGGCTTTTGAAATTTGGTCATTCCGAAGTGGTCCCGTGATCTCCGGAACCCGTTTCGACATCGCGAAGATTATCGACTGCCGCCCGGGCCCCGAGAGCCGCCTTCACCACCTCCGCCTCCCAAACGCCTCATCGAGTTCGTCAATTCGCCAATCGCTTTTTCGAGACGATCGAGGCGGGCTTCGACGCTGTTGGAACTGGCTCCGCTTCCCGAGGGCGGGGTCGGGGTGCGCATCTTCTCGACGAGCTTGGTCAGCATCTTCTGCTCGTCTGGGCTCAGCTTCTCGAAGCCGGGCATCCTGGTGAAGTCCATGCCGCCGCGAAAGCCGCTCATCGTTGCGGGGCCTCCCATCCCACCCATCCAGGCCGAGCCTCCTGGCGACTGGACACCGGGGCCGCCGCCAAACCCGCCTCCGCCGGAACCACCACCAAACCCGCCTCCGCCGAACTGCCGGTCGCCGGCGCCACCCATCGGTGGGCCTTTCGGTTCGGGTTTCTTCTCGCCTTTGTTTTCATCCTTTTGCTCAGACTTCTTCTCGCCTTTTTCTTCCTTCTTGGGGGCAGACTGTTTCAGTTTCGCTTCCAATTCGCGGACTTGTTCGCGGAGCTTGGCGACGTCGTCGTTTTCGCGCGGTCGTGCCGGCTGTTGGGAGAGCGCCGGAATCGCGAGGGCCAAGGCGAAGGCAGTCGTCAAGAAGAAACGCACCATGGGACACCGGGTGGGAAAGGGGGGAACCGGAACGCGAACCAACGCCGCGTCTGAAAAAAGTTTACTCGAGATACGATGAAGCGGGGATGAGATATGTTCAGGATGGAATCGGGAAGTGAAAACCGTCTAGCTGCTGCGCAGACAAAAATGTACCGGCGCCGGGGCCGGTCTGCATTCGCGTATGCTGACGTCGTCCGTTACTTGCGGTGACGGATCTTGGCCCGCATCCGACGCTTCTTGCGACCGACCTTGCGTCGTCCTGTTCCTCGGCGGCTGGCCATGCTCAAACTCCTCGATCAAACCAAATTCGTGGTCGGGTGAACCGAAACGGAAGTCTGCCATCTTAAGCGCATCGCCCCGCCTGGCAAGGTCAGCCCCACGTCTTCCGG
>Ga0105047_10010030_pt1 | contig 15520 bp, 12 predicted proteins | sample MAT04_FD_78384 | JGI IMG/M metagenome (GOLD analysis project Ga0105047, IMG submission 78384) | Freshwater microbial communities from Lake Fryxell liftoff mats and glacier meltwater in Antarctica - MAT-04 (megahit assembly) | ecosystem: Environmental > Aquatic > Freshwater > Ice > Liftoff... | reverse complement strand
GGCGCCTACGTGCGCGAGCACTTCTTTGGGAAATACCCGGAGCTGCTTGCGCGTGTCGCGGACTGGAGCGACGACGAGATCTGGGCGCTGCAGCGCGGTGGCCACGATCCGCAGAAGGTGTACGCCGCCTACCATGCGGCCGTCGAGCACACCGGACAGCCCACGGTCATCCTCGCCAAGACGGTCAAGGGGTACGGCATGAGCGCCGCGGGTGAGGGTCAGAACATCACCCATCAGCAGAAAAAGATGGACGAGGACGCCGTGCTCGCGTTCCGCGACCGCTTCGACCTGGACCAGATCAGCGACGAGGCAGCCCGTTCGATCGAGTGGCTCCGTCCCGCCGAGGATGCTCCAGAGATGCAGTACCTGCGCGCGCGCCGCACGGAGCTGGGGTCGAGCCTGCCCAAGCGTGTTGCCGACGCGCCGAAGCTTGAAGTGCCCGCGCTTGAGGCGTTCAGCGCGCAGCTCGAGGGTTCCGGGGAACGTGAGGGTTCCACGACGATGGCGTTCGTGCGGATGCTCGGCACGCTCCTGCGCGACAAGAAGATCGGCGAGCGGATCGTGCCGATCGTGCCTGATGAATCACGCACGTTCGGCATGGAGGGACTCTTCGGCCAGCTCGGAATCTTCAGCCAGGTGGGGCAGCTCTACCAGCCCGAAGATGCGGGGCAGCTCATGTTCTACCGCGAAGACCGCGGGGGGCAGATGCTGCAGGAAGGCATCAATGAGCCGGGCGCGATGAGCTCATGGGCCGCAGCGGCGACGAGCTACGCCAACCACGGCATCCCGATGGTGCCGTTCTACATCTACTACTCGATGTTCGGCCATCAGCGCGTGGGAGATATCGCGTGGGCCGCTGGCGATCAGCGCTCGCGCGGATTCTTGCTCGGCGCGACGTCGGGGCGAACCACCCTCAACGGCGAAGGGCTGCAGCACCAGGATGGCCACAGCCACATCCTGGCGTCCGTCATCCCGAACTGCGTGTCCTACGATCCGACGTATGGGTACGAGGTGGCGGTGATCGTCCAACGTGGTCTCGAGCGGATGCTCGTGGATCAGGAGGACGTCTACTACTACGTCACCCTCATGAACGAGAACTACGTCCAGCCGGCCATGCCCAAGGGCGCGGAGGAGGGAATCCTTCGCGGTCTGCATCGCGTCGCCAAGCCTGCGGGCAAGGCGAAGCCCAAGGTGCGCCTGCTCGGATCGGGAACGATCCTGCGTGAGGTGGAGGCCGCTGCTGCGCTGCTCGCGGACGAGTTCGACGTCGCCTCTGAGGTGTGGAGTGCGACGAGCTTCACCGAGCTGCGGCGCGAAGCCATGGAGGCCGAGCGTTGGAACCTGCTGCACCCCGGCGAGGAGCGGCGCGGCAACTGGGTCGAGGAATGTCTGGGTAGCAGCGCGGCTCCGGTCATCGCCGCAACCGACTACATCCGCGCCTATGCCGACCAGATCCGTGAGTGGGTTCCGGGCGCGTACACCACGCTTGGAACCGATGGGTTCGGGCGCAGTGACTATCGCAAGGCGCTGCGTCGCTTCTTCGAAGTTGACCGACATTTCGTCGTCCTCGCGGCGCTCCGGGCGATCGGCGACGACGCGGACGCGAAGCGCGCAATCGAGCTCTATGACATCGACCAGGAGACCGCAGCACCATGGCACCGATGACCGAGATTCTGATCCCCGACCTGGGCGGTATCGCCGAGGCGCCTGTGGTGGAGGTGCTCGTACAGGCCGGAGACACCGTGAAGGCGGGCGATCCGCTCCTCACGCTCGAGAGTGAGAAGGCTGCGGTCGATATCCCGGCGCCGTCGGATGGCGTGATCGGGGAGCTGCGTGTGGCGGTGGGTGACACCGTGCGCAAGGGCACCGTGGTGATGACGCTGGGAAGCGAGGGCGGCGACGAACCGCCGAAGGTGCCGGACGCGTCCCCGAAGAAAGCGACGTCGAAGGCTACGGAGACCACTTCTACGGTGGCGCCCACGAAGGCAGCACCCGCTCCGGCCGATGCAGCACCCGCACCCGCCGCGAAGACGCCGCCCCCGACGACGGCGCCCCAATCGGGCGATCCGATCTATGCCAGCCCGACGGTGCGGCGCATGGCGCGCGAGCAGGGACTTGATCTGAGCGGTGTGAGCGGCTCGGGGCGTGGCGGACGCATCATGCCCGGCGATCTGGTCGGCGCTCCCGCGAGCGCGGCCAGTGCCGGCGCCGGTGGCGTGTCTCCGACGACCACCAAGGACAGGTGGGAGCATCAACCTTTCACGCGCATCCAGCGTGCATCCGCGAAGAACCTCACCACGGCGTGGCAGACCATCCCGCACGTCACCCAGCACGAGGACGCTGACATCACCGGCCTCGAGGCGTTCCGCAAGCAGATGAACGCGGAGCAGTCGAAGGCGAAAGTCACGATGGTCGCGCTGCTCGTGAAGGCGGCGGCCGGCGCACTCGATGCGTTCCCGCGCTTCGCCTCATCACTCGACGGAGACGACGGCATCGTGCTCAAGCCCGAACGCCACATCGGCTTCGCGGCTGACACGCCCAACGGGTTGGTCGTACCGGTCATTCGCGACGCCAGCAGCAAGGGCATCCTGGAGATCGCCGCCGATCTCATGGAGCTCTCCGGCAAAGCGCGCGAGGGCAATCTCGGGCTCGGGGACATGTCAGGCGCGGTCTTCACGATCTCGTCGCTCGGCGGCATCGGGGGCACCGGGTTCACGCCGATCGTCAACCCGCCGCAGGTGGCTATCCTCGGCGCCGTACGCGCATCCATGCAGCCGGTGTGGAACGGCGCCGAGTTCGAGCCGCGGCTCATGCTGCCGCTCTCGCTCTCCTATGACCACCGCGTGATCGACGGCGCCGCCGCCGCGCGCTTCTGCGTCCACCTCAAGGGCCTGCTCGAAGATATGCGAAGGATCCTGCTGTGACTGACACCCTCGAGATCAAGGTCCCTGACATCGGCGGATTCGAGGGCGTACCCGTCGTCGAGGTGCTCGTCGCCACTGGCGACACTGTGAGCGAAGGCGATTCGCTCATCGTCCTTGAGTCCGAGAAAGCCGCGATGGACGTGCCCGCGCCACAGGGCGGAAAGATCGTCAAGCTCGCGGTCGCGGTCGGGGACGAGGTGTCACAGGGATCGGTCCTCGCGGTGATCGAGGTGGCGAGCGTGGAGGGTGGCGCGTCCAGTGACCCTGCTCCCGATACAGCGCCCGACGCTGCGCCCGCGTCCACGCCTGCGCCATCTTCAGCGCCTGCCGCTCCCGCAGGCGGCGGCACCGAGCGTGGCGATGCACATGCGCAGTTGCTCGTGCTCGGCTCCGGACCGGGAGGGTATGCCGCGGCGTTCCGCGCGGCTGACCTCGGGCTCGACGTCGTGCTCGTCGAGCGGGGCGAGACGGTCGGCGGTGTGTGTCTCAACGTGGGATGCATCCCATCGAAAGCGCTACTGCACGCAGCAAAGGTCATCACCGACGCAGAGGCCATGGCCGAGCACGGCGTCGGCTTCGGTGCACCGAAGATCGATCTCGACACGCTGCGCGGCTGGAAGGAAGGCGTCGTCGACCAGCTCGTCCAGGGCGTGACCGGTATGGCGAAGCAGCGCAAGGTACGCGTCGTGCGCGGCGCAGGCACGTTCACCGGGCCGCACATGCTCGAGGTCACCAGCTCCGAAGGGACGAGCACCGTCTCGTTCGACCACGCCATCGTCGCGACCGGGTCGCGGCCCGTGGAGCTCCCGGGCGTACCCACCGACGATGACCGCGTCATCGATTCCACAGGCGCACTCGAGCTTGCCGACGTGCCGAAGCGGTTGCTGGTGATTGGCGGCGGCATCATCGGCCTTGAGATGGCGACCGTGTACGACGCGCTTGGGTCGAAGGTCACCATCGTCGAGCTTGCCAGCCAGCTCGTGCCAGGAGCGGATCTCGATCTCGTCAAGCCGCTCCACGATCGTGTCGCGAAGCGCTACGAGGCGATCCACCTCGACACCAAGGTCGAGGAGGTCATCGCGCAGAAGGCGGGCCTGAAGGTGCGCTTCTCCGGCGACGTGAAGGACGCGACGTTCGATCGCGTACTCGTCGCTGTGGGGCGACGCCCCAACGGTGCTGATCTGGGTCTCGACGCCGCAGGTGTGCAGGTCGACGAGCGCGGCTTCGTCACCGTCGACGAGCATCTGCGAACCAACGTCGCGCACATTCATGCGATCGGTGACGTTGCCGGTCAGCCGATGCTCGCGCACAAGGCGACGGCAGAAGGCCACGTTGCAGCCGAGGTGATCGCAGGTGAGGAGCACGCCGCCTGGGACGTGCGCGCCATCCCGTCGGTCGCGTACACCGAGCCGGAGATCGCGTGGATCGGACTTACGGAGACCGTCGCCAAGCGGGACGGCCACGCGTACGAGGTGGCGAGTTTCCCGTGGTCCGCGTCGGGTCGCGCGCTCGCTATGGATGCCTCCGCAGGCAAGACCAAGCTGCTCTTCGATCCGGAGACCAAGCACGTGCTCGGGGCCGGAGTGGTCGGCTCGGGCGCGGGTGAACTCGTCGCTGAGGTCGGACTCGCTATTGAGATGGGCGCAACGGTCGAGGACATCGCAGCGACCGTGCACGCGCATCCGACGCTCAGCGAGAGCGTGGGGCTCGCTGCAGAGCTCGCGCACGGCACGATCACCGATCTGCCGAACCGTCGGGCAGCTCGTTCGCGGTGAGGCACGTGTGACGGCACCCTCAGGCGGGTAGCCGAGTAGCGACGACCCATTCTTCGCCCAGGAGCGCCCCATGAAGCACAAGAGCAAGTACGCCGCCATCGGTTATGTCGTGAGCAAGCTGGTCGTGCCCGCAGCCAAGAAGGGCGCGAAGCGTGCAGCGAAGAAGAAGGCGAAGGGTGCTGTGTCAGGCACGACCGGTGCCGTGCGTCGCAATCCTGCGAAGACGAGCGTCGTGGTTGGTACCGTGCTGGGCGCGGTGGGCTGGGTGGTCACGCGCAGTCGCAGCAGTGACGACACTCAGGACTGACCCATGGAACTGCGGCACTAGCGTCGCGGTCCGGAGCGCTTGTGTGTGTTGATCTGCTTGGTCCCCCAGCCGGCGAGCCTGCGGGTGCCGCCCGAGCCCTTGCTGTTGTACGCCATGCGCGGCGGGATGATGCGCAGACCTGCGGCGAGGTAGTCCTCTTCCAGCCCGAGGTCCTCGGCCACGCGGCCCATGACGTACTCGTCCTCATCGGCAATGAGGCACGTCGCGACGCCGGTGCGCCCGGCACGGCCGGTGCGGCCCGAGCGGTGCACGTAGTCAGCGCGATCATCTGGCGCATCGAAGTGGACGACGTGTGTGATGTCGTCCAGATCGAGGCCACGCGCCGCCACGTCCGTGGCAACGAGCATCTTGAGCTCACCCTTCGTGAACTTTTGCAGCGTGCGCTCGCGCACGTTCTGCGGCATGTCACCGTGCATCGCCTCGGTGGGGATGCCCTTGTTGTTGAGATCCCGGTTGAGCGAATCGGCGCCACGCTTGGTACGCGTGAAGATGAGCGTGAGACCCGGCTCGGCGGCGTCCTTCTCGAGTAGCTCCATCAGGGTCTGCATCTTGGTGCCGCGACCGACCTTGACGAACCGGTGCTCGATGTTGCCTTCCTCGCCCTCCGGGCGAGCAACCTCGAAGCGCAGCGCGTCGTTGGTGTAGCGCTTCGCGATGCGACCCGCGCGGCCGTCGAGCGTGGCGCTGAAGAACATCGTGTGGCGATCCTTGGGGATCTGCGCTTCGATGCGATCGGTCTGGGGCTGAAAGCCCATGTCGAGCATGCGGTCGGCCTCGTCGAGCACGAGCATCGACACGTGAGACATGTCGAGCAGGCGGCGCTCGATGAGGTCGAGCAGGCGGCCCGGCGTCGCCACGATGACGTGGGCGTCCTGGGCGCGCTTGGCCTGCGTCTCGAGGTTGGTGCCACCGTAGACCGGAGCGGCCTGGATGTCGGAGGCGGCGAGCAGGATCTCGAACTCCTCCATCACCTGCACGCAGAGCTCGCGTGTGGGGACCAGAACGATCGCACTGGGCGTCGGATTGTCGCCATGAATGCGTTCGATTATCGGGATCGCGAACGCGAACGTCTTGCCCGAGCCGGTCGGCGCCTTGGCGAGAATGTCCTTTCCTTCCAGCGCGTCCTCGAGGACCAACGTCTGGATCGGGAAGGTCATCTCGATGCCCTTGGCAGCGAGAGCTTCGATGGTCTTGGTCGAGATGCCGTGAATCTCGTCGAATCGGCGGGGTTCGGGTGCGCTCACACTGCCGAGAATAGCAGGCGAGGAGCCGCATTTGATGCGTTCCGACCGGTTACCGAAGCATGCGCCTCGACTACTCCGAGGCGATCGCGCGCAAGATGTCCATCGTCCCAGCCCTGCGGGCGGGCAAAATCGACGCCAGGATGCCAGCTACGAACCCGCCTATGAGCACGAACACGAGCGGCAGGAAGCTCACAGCGAACACGAATCCGTCGCTCGAGAGCGCCGACACGAGCGCGTATCCGGCTCCCAGACCGACGAGCACCCCGACCACAGCACCGAACACCGCCACGAGCACAGCCTCGACCCGGATGATCCGCCGCAGCTGAGGACGCGTGCCTCCGATGGCCCGCAGCAGGCCGATCTCGCGCGTGCGCTCGAACACGTTGAGCGCGAGCGTGTTGGCGATGCCGAACAACGCGATGATGAGCGACAGACCCAGCAGGGCGAGCACGACGCCCAGGATCGGAGCGAGCTGATCGTCCAGCAGCTCGCGTAGCTGCTCGGTATCGCGCACGTCGAGCAGCTTGGATTCCTTGCCCATGTCGCGCTTGATCCGGTTCACGAGGGTACGCGGAGTGGTCCCGTCGGTCGCATTCACGTACACGAAGGCGGCACCCTGCACCTGCTCGGGCATGATCTTGGCGAACACTCGCTGATCGATGATCCACTCTCCCGCGAACTGGCTCGTCGCGTAGATACCGGTCACTTCGAGCTGCGTGGTCTCGCCGGTGGCGATCGCCACGTCGATCTCGTCACCCACCTTGAGACGGTTGGATTTCGCCTTTTCCTCGGTGACGAGCACGCCCTTGCCCGGGGTGCGTGCGCCATCGAGGATCGTCAGCTTGAGCGCGCCGCCTTCGTCGAGCGCAGCGGCATCGAAACCTGAGATCAGCTCGACATCCGTGCTCGCAGATTCGTACTTCTTCGCGAGCTGGAATCCACCGTATTGCTGCGTGGTGACGGAACCAACTCCCTGGGTCTCGCGGATCTGTGCGACCGTGTCGTCGCCCACGACCGCCGGCTGCCCTGAGTTGGCGAGCTTGTTGTACACGGTGATATCAGCGCCGACCGAGCGGGTGATCTCCGCGTTGACGGTCTCCTTGAGTGACGCCTGGAAGACGAGCGCGAGCGTCGCAATGGCCAGGCCGATCATGAGGGCGGAGGCCGTTGTCGCGGAGCGCGCACGATTGCGCAGCACGTTGCGCTTGGCGAGCTGTCCGCTCGTGCCGAACGCCAGGACCATGGAGATCACCCGTGTCACGGGTGCGATGAGCAGGCGCGAGACGAGCGCGACCCCAATGACGGCCACGCCGCAGCCCGCGCCGATCGTGGCGAGCACCGTGGTGGAGGAGGTGGAATCACCGAACTGGAATCCGCGCGCGACGAGTGCCCCGCCCGCCAGCATGAGGAGGGCGCCGAACGCAGGTGTGCGCCAGCCGCGCCCACCGGTAGCGGAGGAGACCCGCAGCGCCTCGAGTGGTGACAGCCTCGACGCGCGCCACGCGGGCAGCACGCACGCCACGAGCGTGACGATGATGCCGACGGCATAGGAGGCGATGATGGTGCGCTGCTCGAGCGGGAACGGATCGGTAGGGAGCTCCACGCCGGTCGAGTTGATCGCGGTACGCAGGAGAGTCGCCACGCCGAATCCGGCGAGCAGGCCAACGGTAGACGCGAGCACGCCGAGGAAGAGCGCCTCGAGCGTGACGATGCCCAGGATCTGTCGTTGGCTCGCACCGAGCGCGCGCAACAGCCCGAACTCGCGCGTGCGCTGTCCGACGAGGATCGTGAACGTGTTGAAGATCGTGAACGCGCCCACGAACACCGCGATCGCCGCGAACGCGAGGATGAAGTTCTGCAGCAGGCTCAAAAAGCCCGTGTCGACTGACTCGGAGAGCTCACCGCTCAGCTCCTTGCCCGTGACTGCGTCGTACTGGCTGCCGATCACGTTGGACACGCGATCGCGCAGCACGGTATCCGGCACGGAGCCATCCGACAGCGCGTCGACCGCGTCGAAACGATCACCGGCGCCGACGAGCCGCTGGGCCGTGCTCATCTCCACGAGCGAGATGCTGCCGAAAAACGCGCTCGCGGAGCTGCCGAACCGGATCTCACCCACGAGCTTGAGGGTCTCGGTCGAGCGTCCGCCCTGGATGAGGATCTTGACGTCATCTCCGGTCTTGAACTTGCCCTTCTGGATCGTCGTGCTGTCGAGCAGCACCTCGCCCACCTTGGGGCCATCCCCGTCCACGATCTTGATGGGACTCGCCTTGGCGGCAGACTCCACATAGCCCGCAAGGAACACGGGGGAGCCCTGGCTGCCGATCGGCGCGCCGTCCTTGTCGAGCACCTGCGCGCCCTGTTGGAAGATCGTGCCCTCAGCCTGCTTCACGCCGGGAACGGCGCGCACCTGATCGACGACGCTCGGTGGCACCCCGATCTTGGAGAGGTCGATGGGGATGGTGCCGGGCTGCACGGTGCCGGAGGTCGTGGCCTTGTTGATGTCGCGGTAGGCATCCGTGCGCACCTCGACGGCCACGCCTTTCGTTGCTTCGCCGAACAGGTCATCGAATGACGAGCGCAGCGAGTCCGTGAGCAGGAATGCTCCCGAGACGAAGGCTACGCCCAGCACCACGGCAATGCTGGTGAGCAACAGGCGAAACTTGCGGGCCCACACGCCCTTGACGGCCACGCGCAACATGTCAGTGACCGCCGTCGGTTGTGGTGCTGAGCGCACGCATGCGGTCGAACACCTGATCTGATGTGGGCCGCTCGAGTTGTTCGACGATGCTGCCATCCACCAGGAACAGCACGCGGTCCGCGATGCCTGCTGCATTCGGGTCGTGCGTCACCATCACGATGGTCTGACCGTAGTCGTCCACGGCCGCGCGCAAGAGCGCGAGCACCTCGGCGCTGGCGTTGGAGTCGAGGTTGCCGGTGGGCTCATCCGCGAAGATCACAGCGGGGCGGGATACGAGCGCCCGCGCCACCGCGACGCGCTGCTGCTGGCCGCCGGAGAGCTCGGTGGGGAGGTGACCAAGGCGGTTCGCGATGTCCAGCCGGGCGATGACCTCGTCGTACCAGGCCGCGTCGGGCGCATCGCCGTCGAGGCGCAGCGGCAGCTCGATATTCTCTTTCGCCGTGAGCGTCGGGATGAGGTTGAACGACTGGAAGATGAATCCGACCTTGCGGCGGCGCAGCTTCGTGAGTGACTTGTCCTTGAGATCGTCGAGACGCTCACCGCCAATCGTCGCTGATCCTGAGGTGAGGCGATCCAGGCCAGCCATGCAGTGCATGAGGGTGGACTTGCCGGATCCCGACGGTCCCATCACGGCAGTGAATCCGCCGGTTGGGAGGTCGAGATCCACGCCGTTGAGCGCGCGAACGGAGGTATCACCTTTGCCGTAGATCTTGACGGCGTTCGTGACGCTGGCGGCGATAGCGTCGTCGGTGGGCGGCATCGGGGCGGAAGTGGAAGAGGCGGTCATGCCCGGACATTAGCGCGTCGGGCTCCCTTAGACGCACCGAATCCTGGTCCATCGCCCGCGAGCGGGTGACGAACCAGGATCAGAGGTGCGTGGGGCGCTGCTGTTGAATCGCTACTTGGCGACGTCGATGAAGGCCATGACCCGGCGGGCGGCGGCGTCGATGCGCTGTGCGGCGCCGAGGCCGATCGTGTCGATGACGGGCTTGCCGGCGACGAATGCTTCGGAGCCCTTGAACATGAGACCGCCGTAGAGCGTGGGATTGCTCGAGAGGCTGATGCCCTCCACGCCGTGGCGTTTGCCGAGGTTGAGCAGTGACTCGACAGCGTGATCGAAGGCGCTGGTGCCGCCACCCTTCACGACCTTGGTGGAGAGGTGTTTGAACAGGCTCGGCGTGATGCTGTCCACCATACCCTGGGTCGCGATGAAGAGCGGATTGGTCATGCCCTTCGTAGTGGTGAGCGTCGCCCTGGCGGCGTCGTCGACCATGCCGACTTGTGCAGCGCGCTCGGTGAAACGCATCGCGCCTCCGGCCACGTTCTCAAGAATCTGGAATCCGCTCATGGTGTCTCCCCGCCTTGCCCCCGGGACGCGTCGAAACGTCCACCTGCCTGGGTATCGGGTGAAGCGCGCTGCGCGTTGCGCCGGGTCAGGCGTACGTGTTGACGGAGCCGCCCAGACCGGGCTCCGGGAGCGCCTCGAGCAACTGCGCCATCATGATGGCGGCGGCATCCATGGTGGCGTCCATCATCCCCATGGCGGCCTCAGTGCCGGCCTGTTGCACGCTGGCGACGGACTGCTCCATCGCATCGGTGCTGCCACAGCTGATCCCGCTCGCGTTCACGCACGTTGCATCGGATCCAACGTGCTCGGGCTTGAAGGGGTGGAGCTTCGCGTGGGCCGAGGCGCCCAGCGGGCACTGAGGCGCGCGAGCTCGTCGTCGGTGAGCGTCACGCGCGCGGCGCCGAGCAGCTCCTCGAGCTGGTCCACCGTGGTAGCGCTGGCGATGGGCGCGATGATGCCCGGCTGCGCGGCGAGCCAGGCCAGCGCGACCTGCGTGACGGTCGCACTGTGCGCCGCAGAGAGCTCGTCCATGCGCGCGAGCAGTGCCCAGTTGGCGGGCGTGCCGAAGCGGTCGACCACACCGGCACGCTGCAGGTCACGGAGTGCCGCCTTTGGCGGGCGACGCGCACCTCGTCGAATCGCGAGGTGCCTGACATTGTGTGCGCTGGGGTTGAGGAACGTCAGACGGTACGCGAAATCGCGAGGACACGCACTCGGGCGCAGCGCACCGAGGTTGGGGCATCAGGCTCGGACCCGGCATTCGGCCGTCGGCCGAGACCAGCAGCCTCGCTCGGTTGTGCACGAGCGAGCTCGTGCACAACGCTCGCTCAGACCTGGTTCTTGGACTTCTCCTTGGAGCGTGCCTGGTGGCGCGCGCCGGCGTGGAGGATCGACTTGCGTAGGCGGATGGCGTCGGGGGTGACCTCGACGCACTCGTCCTCGCGAATGAACTCGAGCGCCTCGTCGAGTGACATCACGCGGGCGCGGTTCATGCGCACGAGCTCGTCACCGGTGGCGGAGCGGTGGTTGGTGAGGTGCTTCTCGCGCACGATGTTGACGTCGAGGTCCTCGGGGCGGATGTGCTCGCCCACGATGCGGCCCTCGTACACGTCGTCAGTCGGCTCGACGAAGAGCGTGCCGCGATCCTCGAGCTTGACGATCGCGTGCTGCGTCGCCGGCCCCGGGCGGTCGGCCACGAGCGAGCCGCTCTGGCGCAGACGAAGCTCGCCCATCCACGGCTCCCACGAGTGGAAAGTGGAGTGGAGTTGCCCCGTGCCCTGGGTGGCGGAGAGGAAGGTGGTGCGGAATCCGATGAGCCCGCGCGCCGGAACGTGGAACGTGATGCGGCTCCAACCGGTACCGAAGCTTGCCATGTTGACCATCTTGCCCTTGCGGGTGCCCATCAGCTGCGTGACCGCGCCGACGAACTCCTCGGGCACGTCGACGACGGCCTCCTCGATCGGCTCGAGCAGCTTGCCCTTGTCGTCTTCCATGGTGAGTACGCGCGGCTTGCCGACGGTGAGCTCGTAGCCCTCGCGGCGCATGCTCTCGATGAGCACGGCCAGCTGCATCTCGCCGCGACCCTGGATCTCCCAGCGGTCGGGCACGCCCAGGTCGTTGAGGCGAATTGACACGTTGCCGATGAGCTCGCGGTCGATGCGCTCCTTGAGCAGGCGCGCGGTGACCTTCTTGCCGCTTAACCCCGCCAGCGGCGAGTCGTTGATGCGGAACTCCATGCCGATCGCCGGCTCGTCCACCGTGAGGCGGGGCAGCGGGCGCGGATCCTCGAAGTCGCCGATCGTGTCACCGATCGTGATGTTCTCGATGCCGCTGATGGCGATGATGTCGCCAGCGCTGGCGCTCTCACCCGGCACGCGTGTCATGGCCTGCGTGATCAGTAGCTCCACGATCTTGGCGCGCGTAATCTCGGGGGTACCGTCACCCTCGCCGTCGGCGCTCTCGTGCATCCACGCGACCTGCTGGCCCTTCGTGATGGTACCGTTCACGATGCGCAGCAGCGCGATGCGGCCCAGATACGGTGAGGCATCGAGGTTGGTGACGAGGGCCTGCAGCGGAGCGTCGGGATCGTACGACGGCGCGGGCACCTCCTTGATGAGCATGTCGAAGAGCGGCTTGAGATCGTCGGCGAGGTCGTCGGGTGTGTGCCCCGCCTTGCCGTCGCGACCGATCGCGTAGATCGTCGGGATGTCGAGGGCCATGTCGTCGGCGCCGAGGTCGATGAGCAGGTCGAGAACCTCGTCGACGACCTCCGCCGGGCGGGCGTCGTGGCGGTCAACCTTGTTGACGACGAGCACGATCGGCATCTTGCGCTCGAGCGCCTTGCGCAGCACGAACCGCGTCTGCGGCAGCGGCCCTTCGGCGGCGTCGACGAGCAGCGCCACGCCGTCGACCATCGCGAGACCGCGCTCGACCTCACCTGAGAAATCAGCATGGCCCGGGGTGTCGACGACATTGATGACCATGCCGTCGTAGTTCACCGCCGTGTTCTTGGCGAGGATCGTGATGCCCCGCTCTTGCTCCTGATCCATGGAATCCATGGCGCGCTCGGAGACGTTTGAGTGTGAGCCGAAGGCGCCCGTCTGATGCAGCATGGCGTCCACGAGCGTGGTCTTGCCGTGGTCGACGTGCGCGACGATCGCGATGTTGCGGATGTCTTCACGCAACGCACCCGTATGGGAGCGGCCACCGAGGTGGCTGTCGGAGTTGTCGCTGAGGGTGGGGGAGGAAGAGGTCATGTCGCTCACGGAGGGGGAGGGGGCAAGGCGAGGGGGAGGGCTCGCGTGTGCGCGGGGCGCGCGGTCATGCGGTGACACAGGTGCTGCGGTCGTGCAAGTAGCGCGGGTGGTGCGGCAGAAAAAACCGGGGGCAGGGGAATCGCCGAATCGGCGTCTCCCCTGCCCCCGAGCGTCAATCAGACGACGCGGACGCCAGTGGCCTCGAGGCCCTTGCGGCCTTCCTGCGTCTCGAACTCGACCTTCGCGCCCTCGGGGAGGGACTTGAAGCCGGAGCCATCGATGTTGGAGTGGTGGACGAACACATCACTCGAACCCGACTCGGGTGTGATGAAGCCGAAGCCCTTTTCGTCGCTGAACCACTTCACGGTGCCTGTAGCCATTTCGGGTATCTCCACTTGTGTTGACTTGCGTTGTTGTATTGGTGTTGCTCTGGAGACACGCGCTAGGCGATGGATCCGGAACGTTGTGAGCCACCGCCGGAGCGCCTGCGGCGCTTGCGGGGGGTGGTGTGTGAGGACGCGTCTCGCGACTTCGCGAGGCGCGCGTTGAGTGGAACATACTTGAGACCGTTACGGGTGAACTCGTCAACCAGTCCCAAACTGTCCGCAATTTTCTGAACATCGGCCCTTTGGTCGTCCATGACGAACGTTACAGCAAGTCCATCTCGACCGGCGCGACCGGTCCGACCGGCGCGATGCACATAGTCCTCGGCCTCGCCGGGCGGATCGAAGTTGATGACGATCGTGATGCGGTCAATATCCAGGCCGCGCGCGAAAACGTCGGTGGCGACCAGCACGTCCGCGTCGCCGCGCTCGAAGCGGGCAAGCTCGCGCAATCGCTGGTTTTGCACCATGTCGCCGTGCATCGCGGCGGTGCGCAATCCGCGCTTGGCGAGGCGCTTGGCCAGTCGAGCGGCGCCGCGCTTGGTGCGGACGAACACAACAGCGAGATCGCGCTCTTCCGCTGCCAGCACGTCCATGAGCAGGTCGGACTTGTCCTCGTGCACAGCCGGGATGAAGGCGTGCTCGACTGTGGTTGGGCGTGCCGACGGTGGCGCGGCCTCGAACCAGACGGGGTCGTGCGTGTGCTTCGACGCGATCTTCTCGATGCGATCGTCGAGCGTCGCGGAGAAGAGCATCGTCTGGCGCTGCTTCGGCACCTTGGAGACGATGCGCTCGACGACGTGGACGAAGCCCATGTCGAGCATGCGGTCGGCCTCGTCGAGCACCAGGCAGCGCACTTGGGAGAGGTTGACCTCACCCTGCTGCATGAGGTCCTCGAGCCGGCCAGGGCAGGCGACGAGCACGTCGGCGTTGCGGATGGCGCGCACCTGAGCGCCCTGCTTGACGCCACCGAAAGCGGTCACGACGCGGATCTCGTCGTCCAGCGATCCGAGCTCCTCGGCCACCTGCACGGCGAGCTCACGCGTGGGAACGAGCACCAAGGCTTGGATGGTGCCCTCGTCGAGTGTGAGGTCGAGACCTTGCACGAGCGGGATACCGAACGCGATGGTCTTGCCGGATCCCGTGGGGGAGCGGGCGAGGATGTCGCGGCCCTCGGCGGCGACGGGGACGACATCGACTTGGATCGGGAAAAGTGACGTAATGCCGCGCGCTGTGAGCGCTTCGGCGGTGGCCTCGGTGACACCGGGGCCGAAGGAACTGTGGGTCATATGGGCTCTCTGATCGCACTCACATGGGGCGACCGATTCGTGCTGCAGGCTCAACCATCGACCTGCGACGTGGAGCCTCTACCACCTCCGTGTGAGGCGGTGCATGGACCACACTAGCATCCTTTTCGAAGGAGGTGGGCCAATCTGGCCGGATCCGCCCTTCAATGGATCCGGCCAGATCGGCCCGAACCGCGCTCCGCTCGTGCGGTCGGCGAGTACGCAACGCCGCGACGCGCAGAAAACATCCGCAGACGGGTATCGTCGTCGTGACGAGGGAGAGCGAGATCGGTGGAAGAGATCAACTGCACAGCCTGTGGGGCTACGAACAACGTCGACCAGAGCTTTTGCGGACGCTGCGGAACGGGGATCGCGCGGCACAGCTCGCCTCCCGTGTCGCATGCGATGCCTGCGTCGTATGCCGGAGCTTCGGTAGTGCCCGCTGCCGCATCCGGCTGGGATTTGGCGACCGCAGGCCGCGGGCAGGCGGCGCCGCCCGTTGGGCCGGGACAGAACCTGCCGTTCGCACGCGACTGCTATGCCAGTTGGTGGCAGCGTCTGGGTGGCGCGGTGCTCGACGGCATCTTCGTCTGGGTGACCATCGCGGCCCTGCTGGGCGGCATGGCGCTCGTCACCTACCTCGTGTCACCCATCGCGCTTGAGGACTGGTTCAGCGCGCTCGACGACGATGCGATCATGACCACGAATCAAGGCCTTTGGTTCATCCCGATTTGCGCAATCTTCTTTCTGACTGCGCCGCTCTGGGACATTCTCT
>Ga0105047_10010029_pt1 | contig 15524 bp, 7 predicted proteins | sample MAT04_FD_78384 | JGI IMG/M metagenome (GOLD analysis project Ga0105047, IMG submission 78384) | Freshwater microbial communities from Lake Fryxell liftoff mats and glacier meltwater in Antarctica - MAT-04 (megahit assembly) | ecosystem: Environmental > Aquatic > Freshwater > Ice > Liftoff... | reverse complement strand
TAAAAAAAGTAGCCAACACCTACCTGAGTGGAAATAATTTAATGATTGCTACTTTAATGCCGGAGAAATATGATCCCAAATATGAAACCAGCACCGGCAACCGGAAGAATGTGGTAATGAAAAACATTGATGTAAAATCGGCCGATATAAAAATTGAGTTGTATGACAATGGCGATGTAGATGGTGACGAAGTAACGGTTTATTTTAATGGCAACGTCATTAACAGCAAACAAAAACTTACAGAAAAAGCAATTATCATCAATTTAAAGGCCATTAAAAATGCCAGCAACGAACTGGTGATGTATGCTGATAATCTTGGAAGCATTCCTCCCAATACTGCTTTGATGAAAGTGTATGTTGACGGGCAAGTGTATGAAGTAAGAATGGAATCTGATGAAAAGAAAAACGGGGTGATTCGGTTTAGTTTCAATTAATTCTGATTAGTACTTATTACAAAGCGCCTTATCCCTGAAAGATAAGGCGCTTTTGTATTTACGGTTGTTCTCTATCGGGAACCTTATTATAAAGTAAACTCGAAGTAAATTAGTAAAGAATTTTTTTTTTGAACCAGGAAGATTTTATTAATTGAGCCTGACTCACTCTGGTAAGCAGACAGGCTTCAGTGGTAAAAATGATTTTGTTATTAATTTCTTCTTCATTTTATCATATGATACCTATCGGATGGGGCGCAAAATACCAAGTCACAAATTCATCCCTTACGCGGTTTGATCCTTTTTATCTTCAAAAGAGTAATTTACTATCCATGCAGAATGCTATTTATTAAACTATCCTTTTCCTTTTCTCAAACGCACTAATGAAAATTTATTTTTTACCGCCGGCTATTTTTTAATATCAATATCGATGGTGAAGACTGGTGCCATTTTTTTATATATTTTTCAGGTACAGCACCCACCGAAAAATTAGCATTGCCCAACACAATATCAATGTCACCATCTCCATCAATATCACCTGTGTCCATGGTTATCCATCGCCCTGTAGTGGATTCATTAAAAGAATAAGGCTTAAAAGATAACCCGCCTTTATTTTCCCAATAAATAAAACTTTCTTCGGGTGTATTTTTATAATCGGGAAAAAAAGCAATAGAGGCAATATCGATATCGCCATCTGCATCAAAGTCTCGTGCAATGGCCTTTCCTATTCCATTTACGGGTAAAAATACCGTTTCACTAAAATTATTTTTTCCATCATTTAAGTAAATTCTTATTCCATGATATGCTTTTAAAATTGGTGGATAATCGCCGTTATCGCCATTGGTAGCGATTATATCAGGATATCCATCCTTATTAAAATCCGCCAATTCAAAATAATTAGATCCATAAGATGGTGGCAATTGTAAGACTCTTTCTTCTTTAAACCCATTATTTCCCTGGTTATAAAAAATAAAAATACCCTCATCTCCCTGTGCCATCATTGCCATAATATCAGGCTTACCATCTCTATTAAAATCTTGAACGGCTGTTTTAATTGCGCCGGGGAGAGGTCGTAGTATATGTTTTATGTAGTTGTAGGCTCCGCTATTTTGATACCAGCTTAGTTGACCTATTGTATTACCAAATTCACAAACAATAATATCTTCCAACTGATCAGCATTTAAATCCGCATAAGTTGCGCAAACAGGCCGTTGCAGGCTGTCGAGTAAAGTAACCGTTTTTTTACCAGTAATATTTATTGAAAATAGTTTCCCTTCCTTACTATCTGAAGGCTGCAATACACCCATCGTTAGCGCATAGAGCGTTGTATCGGTCACATGCAAATTCGACACCCCCAATGCAACCGGGAAGGAATCGGCGACTGTATTATCTACAGACATGGCGTACACTTGTTTTGTTACGCCATCGCCAAAAAAATAATGCTTACCAGATGAACCAGCATTTACCATAGTAGTGGCCGGTTGCTGAATTCCAAAAGCAGGAACTTCTACCTTGAATTGAGTCAACCCGATCTCAATCCTTTTTGCTTCACCTTTTAGTGATTCTTCGGGGGATTCACTTGTATAATACTGAACAATTTTATTCCATTGTAGCAAATTAATTGAGACGGCATTTCTATTTTCAATATAATGGTTTAAACCCAGATACCGGAAACCGACCAATTCGCCCATTTTAGGAAGAACATGATAGGCCCATGTTACTTTATTTAATAAATCGGGTTGGGGAAACTGGTGACAGGATTGGCAATGCTTTTGCGCAAGATGATAGCCTTCTTCAACATTCTTATCCGAAAAACGAGTTGAACTATTGTCGCATCCCAATAACCCCAGGAGGTCTATTGCTATTGCGACCGTAAAAAAATACACTTTCTTCATTTATAATCAGAGGTCTTTTGCAATGTTTCAATCTTTCAACCTAATTTTTTTTACAAGAAAATCGCCTACTTTTCTGCCTTGTGCTGCACCGGCTTCCACACCCGAACGATAATGAATTCCGCCATAAACCCGGCTGATAGATACCTCGTTGGCCGCTTCAAAAAAAGAATTGAAATCTTTTTCCATACCAATGTACTCCTTATCACTATCATCATGAAACGAAAAATGATCACCAAATAATTTGGTAAGAACGGTTGCGGCAGCAGCAGATATGGCGCTATGACCGCTGGTGTATTCCGGGAAGGGAGGGGTCTGCAAAAAGGGTTCCCATTTAGCATCTATCGATTCGTTTATTACTGTTACTGGCCGCACTACCTGGCTGCGGTATTTTTCATCCCAGCAGGCTATAAACCCTTCCATCAAAGCGAGGGCAGTTAAAGCGAATGTTTGCGCAGTTTTCACTTCATCTGCATTTGTTTTTTTACAAGCAATAGAAGCAATACCCATCCAATGGCCGCCTGGTGTAATTTTCTTGTTACCAAACATCATGTGACCCGAATGTTGGATCACAAACGGATTATCATCCCAATAATTCGCAACATCTTTTTGTTCTTTGGTAATGCTTTTACCAATGTTGTAAACTTCCATGGTATTTTTATAGAATGAACTTTTCGTATCCATGCTGTATAGTGGTGGCCTTGGCGCCAGAAACTGTGTACACGTATCCAGCACAAAACATTTCATGGTACCCCAACAGGATTCAACAGCATCCAGATAATCTGGTGGAGTGGGCCGCCATTTTCCAGAATCATGGCTACCTTCAAATCGTTGCTTGCCCCTTGTTTGCGGATAATTGTCAAATGCCGCACGGGCAAGGATTTTATTGCCGACACTATTACCAAATGAAACCGAATTATTAAATGTTTCATTATCTAATTGATTCCTGAAATTTTCCAAAAGTGTTGTTTCAAATTTTTTCAATGTATCGGTTGAAAAAGTCACCTTATACCCTACCGTAAAAAATGCTTTGGTGGCAGCCAGCATAAAATTATATTTTTTCCCTTTTTCTGGTTGTGGCATCGGCGAAAACCCTTTTAGCTGTGCTGTAAGTGAAGGATTCCCTTGTTTTGAAAACCGTATAGCTTCGTAAGCAGCAAGAGATGTGTAAGTATAAATACGTGCAGCTACCGGTGGTGTAAATACATCATAAATAATCAAATCTGTTAATCGCTTTTGGTTATTACGTAGTATGGCTGCATCGTTCACATGAAACGGTTTGGCGCCATTTTTTTTTATGTCATTTGCTGATGGCTGTGTACAGGAATACAATAAAAGAATCATCACAAACAACGATAGCCAGCCGGATATTTTTTTACAATGCCTGTTCATTTTTGTAATGATAATTTTCTTGAAATCCCTTTCGAATCGGTTACGCTAACATCAGCAATACCTTCATCTATATTTAAAAATCTGCCGGATTGCGAAAGAAAAGAAGTGCCATAATAAATTTCTTGTCTTCTTATTTTACCATTTTTGAATTTGATAATAACATTTACATCATCGGCCAATACTCGTATACATTTGATGGCGTTGTCGGCTTCCAATATTTTTAACGGGCCCCGGTTCTGGCTTGCTAGCAGCAAATATTTACCACTCGGATTTTTTATTTTAACAACGGCTTTACCATTTCCTGGTAAATATATACCGCTCTCCAGAATTGATGCTGGTTTAAAATTCCCTCTACCATCACCCTTCATTAATAACCCGTTCATTGCATCGTACCTGCCAACAGAAACCTCCGTACCGAAATCGTTTCCATTCATTAATATATCCAGGTTTCCATCACCATCAAAGTCTTCCGTAATCATTCCATTTATCACTGAAAACTGAGCCTGTACAGGTAATGTTGTTATTTCAAATTTTCCATTGCCGTTATTTTTGATATAGCTCGAATTGAAATTATTCGCTTCTACTATCAATGCGCCTTTTAATTCTTCAGGAGTTAGCAATTTATCTATCGTTGCGTTGGCAAACAATTTATAATTCTGAAATTTTGCTCTCATTCCGATTACCTGTTTTACAAGGTCATCTCTGGTCTGTGCAGGGAACTCTTTTTTATTTCCTTCGTTATCTGTAAGGTATTGCGTGGGAATAGCATCATAACTTTTATTGCTATCAAAATCCTTCGCATATATCTTAACAGGGTATTGCCCACTGGCTTGGTAAAAAGAATTTTGCCCCATATTACCCACTATGTAATCAATATCACCATCATTATCATAATCACCGGGTGCAATGCTATTCCAAATTCCTAATTGGTTGCTGATGCCTGTTGCTATGGATATGTTTTTAAAAATTCCATGATCATTTTTTATAAAGGTTACTGGCATCCATTCACCTGCCAATATAAGATCCTGCCAGCCGTCGTTATCAAAATCTGTCCAAACCGCATCGCAAATCAATCCAATATTAATGAGATCCTTTGCAATACTATTTGTTACATCGGTAAATTTCACCCCTCCATTTTTTGAATCGTTGCGATAGATAAAACTTGAAACCGGCCTGGGGTAATGCCAGGGGTCTACCCGGCCTGCAACAAAAAGATCAAGGTCGCCATCCTTATCATAATCAACCGCACGTACGCAGGATTTGCTGGTAAAATTTTCAGGCAACGCAAGACTGTCTTTCAAAAAATCCCCCTTGCCATCATTCACAAAAAAGTGATCCTGATAAAATTTTGAATTGGGTTCATTCTCATAACTTCCAGCCGCCGTATACAAATCGACATCTCCATCGCCGTCTGCATCAAACAATAATAACCCCATGTCTTCCCACGGTTTATTTAATTTATCAGCGTTAAGTATCAGTTCTTTTGTAATAAATTTTCCGTTGGCTTGCTGTAATAAAATTTTTGCGCTATAAGAATAGGAACCACCAACTACAACATCATCCAATCCATTTCCATCCACATCAGCCACTGCCATGCCCGGGCCATATTCTGAAAGTTTATGTGGTAATAATTTTTGAATATTAAAATCACTGAAATCCAGTTCTTGCTGGCTGTAGGGGATGTTGATTGAATCTGTAATATCTGTAAACAGTGCAGTGCCAGCAAATAACGGGTGCTGAAAGGAATAAGGCTTAGCCGCTTTTTTAATATCAGCTTTCAATAATTGATCCGCAGTTATATTTGTTAACAACTGCCTGTAACCATTCGGCCATTTAATGATCACGGAATCGATGGCGGCCGTTTTTCCGATACCAAAATGAGCCATGTTTTGTACAGATGATAAATAGCCTCGGTAAGGCGTGTTTTCATACACCTGCTTTTTATCCTTGTCGTAATATATTTCGGCCCATGCACCGATACCATTGATATTTAGTTCATCCCCGTAAAATTTTATTTGCAGGTAATGGTTATCCTTTTCTTTCTGGTGGCTCACTTCATTTCTATAAACCATTGCGGCTCCATTGGTATTATTTACAATAAAATCCATATCGCCGTCATTGTCCAAATCACCATAGGCGGCACCACTTGAGAAAGAAGGTTCCATCATGCCCCAATCTTTTGATACATCCGAGAAAGTGCAGTTACCGTTATTTTGAAAAGCAAAATTATGTAGTTTAACCTGAGGGATTTGCTCCAGTATATCTGACTTTGCAGCTATATTACTGGCATCTACCCGGTAGGTCATAAAGTCTCTATCCGTAATATCTTTAGGAAATCCATTGGTAATTAAAATATCGCGGAACCCGTCATTATCAAAATCCGTTACCATTGGGGCCCAGCTCCAATCAGTTTGTGCAACACCTGCCAAATACCCGATTTCGCTAAAAACAGGATGCGAAACGGAATCCTTGGTTTTTACTGAAGGTCCCTGGTTTAATTGCAATGTGTTACGGCCATATTGGTATTCATAATTAAACTCATCGTTGTTTAAATAGGTTTGATAATTGTTGGCAGATGTCATCATCTTCTTCCGGTAGTTTGATTCGGGCATCATATCCACAGCAATAATATCCATCAATCCATCATTATTGATGTCAGCGACATCGTTGCCCATCGCCGAATAGGAAGTATGTTTAAAATACTGTCCGGCCATATTGGTAAATGTACCGTTGCGGTTATTGATCCATAACAGGTCGTTGGTTAAAAAATCGTTGGTCACGTAAATATCTTTCCAGCCATCCTTATTGATATCGGTGATATTGAGCCCTAAACCAAATCCCTCAATTAAAATACCAGCTTCTTTTGAAACATTTGTAAATACAGGATGTCCTGAGGCAGTGTCCCAATCGTTCCTGTAAAGCCTGTCGGTATTCTCAGCACTGCCATCATTAATTTTTTTTCGATATTGATTGGGATATTGACCCTTATCCATTTTATTGGTGAGTACATATAAATCCAGATCCCCATCATTATCATAATCGAAAAAAGCGGCATTGGTTGTGTGCCCCGTATCTGCCACATTATAAGCCAATGCTTCATCCGCAAAAACAGGTACCCCATCTTTTCCCATGCCTTTATTGATATAAAGTATATTCGCCCTGTCTGATGCATTTTTTTTAATGGATGCACCAACATAAATATCCATGAGCCCGTCGTTGTTAATATCTATTGCAGCAACACCGGTACACCATTTACCGGCACCTTCTATTTGGGAAACTGACGACACATCCTTGAAATGCATTTTATCTTCATTCAGGTAAAGTTTGTTGCCCGCCATATTGCCCGTAAAAAACACATCCTGCATTCCGTCATTATTAAAATCTGCAATTGCTACACCACCGCCATTGTATACATACTCAATATCCAAAATATTGATGGAGTCACTTTCTGTAATCAGGTTATTAAACTGGATACCTGTTTGCGAACCATCTAATTGCTGAAAAATTTTCTTTTTGCCCGGAGAACATGCCGCTAGAGATATTAATACTATAATGAGAAAAAAACTACACTTCATTATCCAAATAATTTTCGATGCTAAATTTAGTCAATCCAAGCCCATGGAAATAGAAAAAGGGCAGATATTTCATCTACCCTTTTTTCTAATAATTTATTCCATAATTAATACAAAACGAAGTAAGTTATTGAATCAAAAACCTGGATTCTGTACCAGTGTTGAAGTACCGCCAGATGTATGTAAATCAATTTGAGTTTGAGGAATTGGGAAGTACTCATTTTTGCCCTTTACAAAAGTAGCGCCACCATAGCCGGCACTTAACTTTGGTTTTTCATAAGCCAAAAATGCATTGATAGCTACATCAGCAACTCCCCAGCGGACTAAATCAAAGAAACGATGCCCCTCCATGCCTAATTCCAACTTTCTCTCAAAACGAACTGCAGCTTTTGCATCAGCAGCAATTGTCCAGGGTGTATTATAAGTACTAATTACATAGGTTGCAGCAGCCCCGGGAACAAAAGTTGCAGGCCGGGCTGCCCTTTCACGAATTAAATTTACATATTCTCTTGCCTTTTCCAGGGTTCCTCCACCATCAATTTCACATTCGGCAGCCATTAATAAAACATCTGCAAAACGGATAATTTTGTAATTGGTAGCCGTCAAGCCACTGGTCCAACTGGTACCATCCGTTAATTTACCTTCCTGCGACTTATAATAAGACATCTTTTTAGGTGCAAAAGGGCCACCATTGCCTTGGTCACGAATCCATGCTTTTCCTGGATGATTACCCCAATCTAAAAAAGGTATACCCCGACGACCTACAGTCCAATCTAATCTAGGGTCAAGATTACCAGCATCTGTTGTAAAAGGAGAAGTTGCTTCTAGTCCCTGATCAGTTTTAACCTGGTTAGCTCCGATGTTATACGACCCGTCCAGTAATGGTAAACCAGTAGCAGAAGTTCTGAAGGAATTGACAAACTCGAAAGAAGGTTGAAAGAATCCGCAACAAGTGCCGGGACCACCATTGTATGGAAAATTTAACACCTGGTCGAAATTGGCATTATTGCCACCTGAGCCATCATTAATGGAGGCTTCAAAAGCAAACACTGACTCAGCTCTTACCAGAGGATCATTTTCTTTATCAGCATTAAAGAGATCAGAAAAAGCAGGCGCCAATCCGTATTTTAAATTCCCTGAAGTTCTACCATTATTAATAATGTCTGTAAATATTACCCTTGCTTCAGCATATTTTCCTTGAAAAAGTAAGGCTTTAGCAAACATTGTTGTAGCGGCCCATTTATTGGCTCTGCCAACTGCACCTGGATTTACCGGCAAATTTTTCATGGCAAAATCCAAATCAGCCATTATATTCGTCCATACATCCGCACTGTTAGGTACTTTTGCCGTTGAAGCATTTATTTTTTCATCAACGTAAGGAATTTTATTCCACATTTTTTTAGCTTCAAAATGATAAAACCCCCTTAAAAACCTTGCTTCAGCCAAGATCTGGATTTTATCTGCATCAGCGATATCATTTGTACTGAGTTTTGATGCAATACGAATTGTACCATTGCTGCGGGCAACGCCTTCATATAAAGCTCCCCATTTAATATTGAAGTAATTATTAGTTGGTAAGGCTGCATATTGTTGAATCGGAACAATATCTGCCTGGTCACCGGCATCCGAACCTTTATTAGCCTCTCCACCAACTATACTACCATATACCCAATTGGAACCACCACCTTCCCAACCACTCCCTTTCAATGCGGCATACGCACCTACTAAAAATTGTTGAGCACCCTTTTTACTTTGAGCCTGCTCCTCAGTTAACAAACCAACTGTAGCCTGATTAAGGAACTCCTTTTTACATCCGACTACAAAAAGTAGCAAAATAGATATAACAAGAGTGAAAATTTTGAAATTTTTATTTTTCATGGTCATAATTTTTAAAATTTTTGAATAGTCTGACATATTATTATAATCCCAAGCTTAAACCGACTAGGTACTGCCTGTTAACCGGATAATTTCCGACATCAACACCAAAATTTGTGTCTACACCACTAACTGCGGGATCTGTACCAGTGTATTTTGTTACAGTAAATAAATTTGTTCCTTGTAGAAAGAACCTCAATCTATCAATTCCAATTCTCTTTAATGTTGATGCCGGTAAAGTATAGCCAACCTTCACACTTCTTAACCTAAAGTAACTACCATTTTCGATGTAATAAGAATTTAATACTCCATTGGTGCTAAAATTTGAAACGTTTTCAACTATAGGTACTTTTGCATCGGTGTTATTAGGCGTCCATGCATCCAATATCCTGCTTGACTTGGCAATACCTGCAAATGACGGATAAAAATCGGTAAACCATCTTGAGAAATTTAATACATCTCCACCTGCTACTCCATAGAATAAAGCTTCAAAGTCAAAATTGCGATAAATTAATCTTGTATTAAAACCATAGGTGAAATCCGGGTTAGGATTACCAATGCTTCCTCTGTCAAGATCATTTATTCTACCGTCTCCATTAATATCCGCATATTTAAAGCGGCCAGGAGCAGCTCCATCCTGTGTCGCAGACTTTGTCACATCGGCAGCATCACTAAATAATCCTAAAACTTTGTAACCAAAAAAGGTAGACACAGGTTCTCCAACCGGATTACGAACAATACCTCCGCCAATCCTGTTGGTAAATCCTACATCAAAAAATGTTCTGCTGTCTGAAATTTTAGTGATCTCATTTTTATATTTTGTGAAAATAAAGTCACTTTCATAACGCAAATTTCTCGATTTCCCTTTGTAGGTAATCATCAGGTCAATGCCGCTATTCTTCATCGATCCTATATTAATAAATGGCGGTGCCGCAGCTCCTAAAGTAGCTGGCAAGGCATCGCGAAAAAGCAAATCCTTTGTTTTGCGTGTGTAAATATCAAAAATGACATCTAATTTATTTTTCAATAATGTACCATCAAAGCCTAAATTAATGGTAGTATTTTCTTCCCACTTTGCGTTGGGATTACCAATACCTGTTAAGGCTATCCCCGAAACAATAGATGAATTTGCACCACTAATATCATATCCAAAATTAGGAGTAGATCCTGCTGTATTGTTGATATTATTTGGACTAATTCGGGAATTACCCATTTTACCCCAGCCACCACGAATTTTTAGTTCATTTAACCAGGTAGCATTTTTCATAAAATTCTCCTGTGTTATACGCCATCCCGCTGTAACTGCAGGGAATATACCGTAGGGATCATTCGCTCCAAATACAGAAGCCCCATCTCTCCTTAAAGTACCACTAAACAAATACCTATCATCATAATTATAATCTACTTTACCAAACTGCGAGAAGAATTTCACAAAAGGATTACCACCACTTCTAACGTCCCTGCCACTTGCAACAGTATTAGTAATGGTAAGATATGATTGATTAATAGTAAATGGATTTAAACCATTTCCATTTAACGATCTGAAATATCCATCAGCTATAGATTCTATCCCTCCTATAAAGTTTACATTGTGTTTACCAAAATCCTGGCTATAACGAACAGTATTGGTCAAGGTCCATCCACCAAAATTACCGGCACCTTCACCAAATGTATAGCTACCAACATTTTCTGAATTTTCGTAGGTTCTGTAGTTGAGGAACCTATTTTGAAAGAAACCAAAATTTCCTCCAAAGCTAGATCTAAAAGTAAAATGCTTTAAAAAGTCTACTTCTCCGTAAAAATTTCCAAAAATACCTGAACTGAACCCTCTATTGCCTTGGGTACGAGTTCTGGCGGCAATTGGGTTTCTTGAGTTGTTAAAACCTTTGGCGGTAGTACCTGCAAAACCGCCACCTTCATCATATACCGGCAGAAGAGGATTTATAGTCAATGCAAACAAGATATCATTTTCACCTGCAGGACCTCCAATATTTGGATTTTCCCTATAAGTAAACTGGAAATTTTGACCAAAACGTATAAAATCTTTTACTTTAAATTCAGTATTTATCCGAAATGAATATCGCTTAATATTGGTATTAATTACGGCTCCCTGTTCATTATAGTAACTCATACCCGCATAGTATTTTGCACTTTCATTACCACCACTCATTGATAGGGTATGATTTTGAAGTGGGCGGGTGTCGGTTAGAGCACCATACCAATCTGTTCCCGCTTTATTAGCTTTGATAACCTGGTAAATAGACCCTTTATCAAAATTTACGTTGAATTTAGTTGGGTCAAGCCGGGGATCGCTAGCAGATAATCCGGATAAACCCTGATCGTCGCCTACTTTTAGATAATCAGGTAATACTGGTGTAGCGCCTGCACCATATTGAGGGTGTGTTAGGGTTTGATTCGCATTTTTCAACGCAGTCCATGTCATATCAGCTTGTTGCTGGGGGGTAAGCAAATCAAGACCTTTTCCCGGTACCGTTAAACCATAACTAACATCATAGTTAACTCTTAGGCCCCTTGTTGCCCTGCCTTTTTTAGTAGTAACCAATATTACTCCGGCTGAAGCCCTTGAACCATAAATAGAAGCAGAACCTGCATCCTTTAAGATCGTGGTGGACTCAATATCGTTTCCATTGAGGAAATCAATATTAGTTGTTGGGATTCCATCAACTACATACAAAGGGTCATTACCAGAGAAAGATCCAAATCCGCGGATCCTGACCTGGCTTACGGTTCCTGGCTGACCGGAGGTGATAACCGTCAACCCGGGCACCCTACCCTGAAATTGTTGTTCAACGTTTCCTGTTTGAATTGTAGCAAGTTGCTCACCTTTTACAGTTGAAACCGCACCTACAATATTTTTTCGTTGCTGGCCACTATACCCAGTTACGATAACCTCACTTAACCCCGACACATCCGCCTCTATTGAAACTGAGAAATAAGTTTGAGTACCAACAGTAATTTCTTTGTTTTTGAATCCAATGGAAGACACATCAAACGTGTTTTTTCCCGCAGGTATCATAAGCGAGAATGTGCCGTCGGCTTCAGACAGGACACCAATGGCAGTACCCTTTACTTGTACTGTAGCGCCGTTAATTGGCTGTCCCTCAGCTCCGACAACTTTTCCGGTAATTCTTTTTTGGGCGAATAAATTACCTGATAGGAGAATAAATAGCAAAGAACAGAATACTGCCCTTGCGAGAAGGTTTGTTTTTTTTGACATAAGTAGTGTAATCGTTTGATGTGATAAAATTGAAAGTAGAAATAAATGTAAAGATTTTTTTAAAATTATCGAAATTTTTTTAACATATTTTTTACATATTTTTTAAACCGGTGTTTTAGAGTACCAGTCGTTTGGACGAAGCTAAGTCAGATTTGAGTTTTAAGTAAATCAGAAAAGAGTTTCACACCACAGGCTTCTTTTGGGCGGTACAGACATTTTTAGCACATCGCTTCAGATAAAGCAACTAATTGTAAAGCAGTGATTCTTAAAGAACGAACATTCACTAACAGTTAATGAATCAAACTTTTTGTTGTTCCTGGCCTATGCCAAATGCGACTCAATTAATTTTTTACGAATTCTAAGATTGACGATTTAGATATTCATTTCCTACATACCGCAATTAGGCAACGTCGATGAATTCGTGTTACATCTTAAGACTCAAATTCAGCACAGACTTTTCTAAAATAGTTTATAGTAGAATACGGTTGAAGGAAACTCTAATAATGGTGTGCGAATTAGTTAAACCATAGGTATATTAATTACACAAAAAACTAAATAGATTAAAGCTGGCTTATGGTATGCGGAGGTAAATAAACACCTTTAGCTAAACTGTAAAAAGCTCATGGCTGTTTATCATTAAGAAAAACTTAAGGCTATCCTTTATCAGTAAATTCCTTTTCTGTCCATATTCAAAAATCCCCTTTTCAAGTATTATTTTCCTTTAGAGAAACAAACCTACGTTTCTGAGTTAATGTTGCTGTTGGTATATGCAGGCAGTGTGCTTTGTCCGGGCTTTAAAAACGAAGGTCCTGAATCGCACCCTGGAAAATCAAACAGTTCGTATGCTGGTGCAGACGCATGTTGCAAATGCCACGAAGATATTTATGATAGTTTTATCAGTACGGCACATCACCTCACTTCGAGCCCAGGCTCGGCAACTTTTATCAAGGATAATTTCGATAGCGGGCACAATCGTTTTTTTTACCCGGTTATCCTACCGTTATGCCTAAGTTTACAAGGCCATTCCCGATAGATTCCTTGAATGCCATGGCTCTAATGCCAGGTAGAGGATGCAGGAAACAATATCAATTACATTGATAAAAAATCGATCATTTACAGAATAGATTGCGAGCCATGCCATGGCCCTGCTTCAGACAATATTGCATTCCATAAAGATCATCCGGTTGAAAAAAATGCCAGATTCATTTTGAACCAACGAACTATGAGCAGGCAGCAAAGCCTTGATGTCTGAAGGCTTTGCCATTCAAATATTAATTAGGCTTCTAAAATTAATTTTTTCTTTCAAAGCCGGAGACAGACTGTATGATTTTCCAATCCAATTTATAATATCGACAGTGCGGCAACACTAGATGTAAATGGCAACCAATATGGATTGCTCACTTCCAGCAAGTGTTTTATAAAGAGTTCTCAAATGACTTGTTCCTCCCCTCACATCGTTCACAAAACAGAATTAAACCAGCCTGCTATTTTTTCTCAGCGTTGCATCGCCTGTCAAAATTCCAACACCCGGGCAGAATGTACTATACAACCAGCTAAAGGAATGCTTTTAAGCCAAAACTGTATTGATTGTCATATGCCATCTTTGACATCTAAGGCAATATTTTTGCAGGTAGGAAACGCATTCAAATCATCTGCAGATTCCGTACGCACCAACCGTGTAGCGATATACGCGGAATGATCCAAACGGGTTCTAAAACAGTTTAATAAGAAGTGATGCAACCAACGGTGGGCGAGCCATTCATAATATATAAGGCATTCAATTCTTAAAAAATGTATCTCAACAGCCGACAATAAATCGATTAAACCTCCTATTCTTTCCCAGAATGTCTTGTATTAAAAAAAGAAACCCCACATAAAAATGAGGGGCCTTTACGATTGCCTTTCAATTTGAAAACGCAGCTGAATTGGTTTACAGTAATTAATTAAAACTTGTAGATTGCAGCTACTAAAGCTGTTGCGGTTGATTTTGTCAGTGATCCATTATTTTTTGTAAATATTTGGCCCTGGGCAGATTCAAATCTTAATTCCGGAACCAGTGTAAAAGGGCCAACCTTACAATTCAATGATAAAGTATTTGCAAAAATATTTTCAGTGGAAGAAAAATAAATATTTTTGCTGTCGCTGATATATTCACTTCTTAAGGTAAGGCCAATTGTTGATGAAGGATCAACATTCAGATAAACAGCAGCACCTTTCCAGCTTCCACTGGTAACGCCATTATCACGACTTTGAATGGTTCCATTAAAACCAATATTGAATTTGCTACTAACCGATCCTGTTAGTACCAAATCATATTGGCTCAGACTTTCCAAACCTCCTGGAATAGCTTGGCTTTCAGATCCAAAAGAGCCCACATAATTGAAGAACGCTTTTAATTTCCCATTGGATGAACCTGCACTAATTTGTCCGATTAAACTCTTTGTAGCAATGGTAGAAGTAGACTGATCGGTATAGTTGGTTACACCCAGCATGAATCCCACGGGACCTGCTGTTACATCCATTTTTACACCGGTGTGAAAGAACGGACCGTTGGTAAACATGTATGACATACTATAGTTTCTGTTAAGCGGAGCATCCAGTAATTCGTACCCTACATGAGTTCCAAATTTACCCATAGTAAACTTAACCTTGCTTGAAGCTGCATAGGTAATATACATTTGCTTAATATTTGAAAGCGAAACGAAATTATTTTTACCAGCTGTTACGCCATCATTATAAGAAAATTCTTCGGCCCTGCGGCCAAAACCAAGATCAATAGTACCTGTTACTTTTCCTGACAAGGCAGATGCATCAATTCTTACAGATGCCATACCCAACTCAAAAGATTTTTGTGAATTTGTAAAACTGGTATAGTTATTATAATTATTACCAAGCTTATTATTGTTGGCAAAATTATACCTGTAATAACCATCCAGGCTTCCGGAAACCGTTACTGATTTTGTGGAGTCCTGTGCAATAATACCAGTTAATAAAGCGAGTGTAATTACCGCTGTTGCAAAAAATTTTTTTCTCATTTTAAAAGTTTTTGTTTTTGATAAATAGGTTAACAACTACAGGTATGAATACCAGTATTAATTTTATAGCAGCGGCAACGTTACGATAT
>Ga0105047_10010026_pt1 | contig 15528 bp, 17 predicted proteins | sample MAT04_FD_78384 | JGI IMG/M metagenome (GOLD analysis project Ga0105047, IMG submission 78384) | Freshwater microbial communities from Lake Fryxell liftoff mats and glacier meltwater in Antarctica - MAT-04 (megahit assembly) | ecosystem: Environmental > Aquatic > Freshwater > Ice > Liftoff... | reverse complement strand
GGGAGTACGCGTGTCGGGGTGGGCCGGTAGACAAGTTCGAGAGCGCGTTCGACTTCTACCTGGACAAGCCGCGGAACGCGATCTTGGTGGATCAGGCGAACTTCAATCCGGGCGAGGGCAAGGTTCTGGGTCGGACGTGCAAGGTGGGATCGTATGCCCCGAATTCGCTCGGATTATATGACATGCATGGAAGTGTATGGGAGTGGTGCGATGACGCGGCGACCGGGAAAGATGGGGCCCCGCGTCGGGTGTACCGGGGCGGCAGCTGGGACTACGATTCCGGGCACTGCCGGGCGGCCTCCCGTCGCACGCGCCCGCCGTCGCACCGGAACGACTCCCTCGGCCTGCGCCTGGCCCGAGTTCCGTCGGTTCCGGGGGGTAAGTGAGGGACAAAACGCGGCCTGGAGGGCGGCCCGCTGTGCCCGGTGCGGGACCACGATCCCCAAGCCCTCCTCGGCCTTCAACCCGTACCGCGCCGGGTCGGTCGAGGCCCGCGGCACCGGCTCGACGAGCGACTGCTCGAACGCGTTCCCCACCTGGCTCGGGCGAGGCCGGTGCATACCGGATGCGAGCGCACCCCGACTACGACGGGACGCCTGCGTCAACAGTCTTGTCGAGCCGGCGGTTCAGGACGTACAGCAGTATGGACGCCGTCGTGCAACCCGCCATGTAGTACCACGGCGAGTTCCCGTCGCCCTCGGCTTTGGGGTTGAGCCCGACGGTCGCGAATAACGCCGCCCCCATGATCGCCGTCAGGGCGAGGGCGAACGTGACGGTGGACGCGGCGTCGCGCCAGGACTGGGTCGCGGGGGTCATGGTCGGCCTCGGGGTTGGGTTGGGTCGGGTCGGGGTCGCGGGCTGGCGGTCGGGAGCGGGCAAAAAGACACCATGTCGGCCGGTCGGCGCGTCTTCCCCGTTCCGGCGAACAGTTCGGGGAGGGACGCGGCCGCCGACCGGGCGAGGATGGCCAGCTTCCGACCGGTGCCGACGACCGCCCGGCCGGCGGACGGCCGGTAACCCCGGGCAGCCACCTCGCCCCCGATCGCCCGGTAGACCCGGGCGGCCGTGCGGATCGCCGGGCGGCACCGCGGCGACAGGTACCGCAGGCCGGCCTCGCCCGATGCGTAATACCGGTCGGCCAGTTCCAGGCAGCAGCGGACCGCCGGGGCCGCGACGGCGTCGGACAGCGGCTCGCCGGGCGCGGGCACCCCCCGGAGCCACTCCGCGGGCAGGTACAGCCGGCCGCGGCCCCAGTCCTCGTCCACGTCGCGGGCGATGTTCGTGAGCTGCATCGCGATGCCGAGGTGGCCGGCGTGGGGCCGCCCCTCGTCGTCCGTCACCCCGAGGGCGTGGCACATCATCAGCCCGACCACCCCGGCGACGCGGTGGCAGTAGAGCAGCAGTTCGGCCGCCGTCGCGTACCGGGTATCGAGTACGTCCATCTCGAACCCGGCGAGCAGTTCCAGCGGGTACTCGCGGGGGATGCCGCACGCCGCGGCGGCCCGGCGGAGGGCGTCCGCCGCCGCGGTCGCGACCGGCCGGCCGGCGTAGACGTCGGCCACTTCGGTCCGCAGGTCGGCGAGCGCCACCTCGGCGGCGGCGCGGTCGGCGGCGTGGTCGATCCGGTCGTCGGCGGCGCGGCACCAGGCGTAGAGCGCCTCGGCCCGGTCGCGGGCCGCGCGGGGCAGCAGCCGGGCCGCGAGTGCGAAGCTCTTCGAGTGCCGGCGGATCACCTCGCGGTCGCTCATAGGCCGTAGTCCTTTCGCACGACCGACACGGTCGCCTTCGCCGAGTTCACCACCCCCGGCACGCCGGCCCCGGGGTGGGTGCCGGCACCGACGACGTACAGCCCGGGGATCCGCGGGTCGCGGTTGTGGGGGCGGAAGTACGCGCTCTGCGTCAGCCGCGGGGCGACCGAGAACGCCGACCCGTGCCGGGCGTTCAGCACCGTCTCGAAGTCGGCCGGGGTGAAGACCCGGCGGGTGACGACGTGCCGCCGCAGGTTCGGCAGGTAGGCTTCGAGCGCTTCCAGAATCCGGTCGGCGTACCGCGGGCCTTCGGTCGCCCAGTCGATGTCGGCCCGGCCCAGGTGCGGCACCGGGCTGAGCACGTAGAACGCCTCGCCGCCCGGCGGGGCCAACGACGGGTCGGTGACGGTCGGCGCGTGCAAGTACAGGCTGAAGTCTTCGGGCAGCCGGTCGCCGTGGAAGATGTCGTCGAGCAGCCCCTCGTACCTCTGGCCGAACAGGATCGTGTGGTGCGCGAGGTCCGGGTAGCGGACGTTCGTGCCGAAGTAGATTACGACCAGCGACATCGACCACTCCATCCGGTCGAGTCGGCGCACCGTCGGCGCGGCCCGCGGCTCGTCGGCGTACAGGGTCGCGTAGGTGTGGTGCAGGTCGGCGTTCGACACCACGAGGTCGAACGGCTCGGCTTCGACGTCGTCGGTCGTGACGCGGTGAACGGCCCGGCCGCCGGCCGCCGACTCGACACGAACTTTGCGTACTGCCGCGTTCAGCCGCAGTTCGCCGCCGAGGTCGGTGAACAGCTCGACGAAGGCGTTCACGAGCGCGCCGGTCCCGCCCCGCGGGAACGACACGCCCCACTCCTTTTCGATGTGGTGGATGAGGGTATACACCGCGCTCGTCTCGAACGGGTTGCCGCCCACCAGCAGCGGGTGGAAGCTGAACGCCTGCCGCAGGTGCTCGTCCTTGATGTACCGGGCGACGGTGCCGTACACGCTCCGGTCGGCGCGGAGCCGGGCCAGGTGCGGGGCCGCCTTCACCATGTCCCAGAACCGCAGGAACGGCTTCGCGCCGAGTTCCACATACCCCTTGTCGAACACCTTCCGGGAATACGCCGCGAACCGCCGGTAGCCGTCCACGTCGGCCGGGTTGATGCGGCGGATCTGGTCGAGCAGGCCGGACTCGTCCCGGACGTAATCGAAGCGAACGCCGTCCGGCCAGACGAGCCGGTACAGCGGCGTGACGGGGAGCAGTTCCACGTAGTCGGCGAGCCGCTTCCCGCCGGCGGCGAACACCTCTTCCAGGCACTCCGGCGCGGTGATGACGGTCGGCCCGGCGTCGAACGTGAACCCGGCGTCGTGGTACACGTAGGCGCGGCCGCCGGGCCTGTCGCGGGCCTCGAACAGGGTGGTGCGGACGCCCAGCGCCTGCAGCCGGCACGCGGCCGCCAGCCCGCCGAACCCGCTCCCGATCACCGCGGCGCGGAGGTCAGTCACGGCGGCTCGCCTCCGCGGGGACGGCCCGGCGGCGGAGCATCATGACCGACGCCACGAGGGACACGATCAACACCGTCAGCACGCCCAACTCGATCATCAGGTGCCGAAACACGTCCTCGGAGCCGAGTTTCCGCTCGGCCAGTTCCGCGGTGATCACCAGCACCCGCCGGACGGCCGCGATCAGCCCGATGAGCAGGAACGGCTCCGGGGCCAGCGTGTGCTCGCGGAACGACACCTGGACCGTGTACAGGATTTCCACCACGAGTAGGATCAGCAGCAGCAGCTCGATCAGTTCCACCACCGCTCCGGTCGTCAGCGACCGTTCGAGCAGGTGGTGGCCGAACTGCCCCGCCGCTTCGATCAACAGGTAGATCGCGCACCCCGCCAGCAGCGCGCCGAGCCCGACGAAGATCACGTCCTCGAACAGCCGGAACACGCGGGTGATCGTGCGGCGGGTGCGGTCGTCGACTAGCGGCTCGGGTTGGGTCACGGTCATCCTTCTACAGGGTCAGGCGTACTGCCGTTCCAGCCGGGTGACCTCGGCCCGGAGCGCGTCCAGCGCCGGCCCGGCGGGAACGGCGGCCGACAGGTCGGCGAGCGCGGCCGCGAGCCACTCCCGCACCGGCCGGGCGGGGTCGTCCCCGAGTGCGGCGAGCAGGTCGCGGGCGACGGCCGCGGCGTCGCCGGTCCCGTCCGCGAGCTTCGCCCCGCGCGCCTGCAGCGCGTCGAACCGGGCGGCCGGTAGCCGCCCGGCGGCCCACGCCCACGGCCAGGTGACGCGGCCGTGCAGCAGGTCTTCGGGGTGCTTGAGCGGCCCGGCCGCGCCGGTCAACTCGGACAGGTCGTTCTGCATCTGAAGCCCGACCCCGAGCCGCTCGCCGAACGCGACGAGCGCGCCGACGGTGTCCTCGCCGGCCCCGGCCGCGACCGCCCCGAGCGCGGCCGAAAGGGCCATCAGGCTTCCCGTCTTCCACGCACTGATGGTGTGTGCGACCCCCGGGATGTCGGCCGGGTGCAACTCGCCGACCCGGGCCGCGAGGTCCAGCGCCTGCCCCTCGTGGCACCGGCGGAGGGTGTCGACCGACCGGCGGTACAGGTCGCGCTCGGTGGCCGGCGAAAGGCCCAGGTCGCCGATGAGGGACAGCGGCCAAAAGTACAGCCAGTTGCCGGCGTTCAGGGCGAGCGGCAGGCCGATCTGGCGGTGCAGGGCGGCCCGCCCGCGGCGCTGGGCCGAATCGTCCTCGATGTCGTCCACGATCAGCGAGCCGGCGTGCAGCAACTCCACCACGAGGGGCAGAGGCGCGGGCAGGTCGTCGGCGCGACCGGCGAGCCGCCAGGACAGCTCGACGAGCCGGGCGCGGAACCGCTTCCCGGGCCGGATCAGGAATTCGCGGACCGGGCCGATCAGGGCCGACTCCCACAGCGCCTGCGGCACCCCGGCGGGGGCCGGGCGGACCGAGCGCAGCAGGGCGGAGATGGGGTCCGGCTCCGCGGGCGGGGGTTGGACCCGCGGCAACGTTAGCGGCTGAGCGGCAACCATGGTTTGTGTCCGGGGCGACGGAGAGCGCGGACGAGGTCGATCCGCGGGGGCCGGCCGACGATAATGCGAACCGCGTCGGCCGTGGAGAATTCCAGCGCGTAAAACCGTTCGAGGATGCCCGGGGGGAGCGTGCGGTAGAGCCGGGCGAACACCTGCCAGCGCGCCTCCGGCGGGACGAACCGGAACAGCAGGTGGTTCAGGAAGCGGCCGAACCGCCACCGCGGGGAGAGCCGCCGGGCGAGCGCCTCGGCCGCGCGGGGGGCGTCCTCGGGTGAGACCGAAGCGACCGCGAGTGCGAACCGAAGAGCTACCGGGAAGGAATACCCGGTCGCCGGGTGGAACCAGCCGCCCGCGTACCCGCCGAGGAGCGCACCGGGGGTCGGCGGCGGGGACGCCCGCCACGGCATCGGCAACACGCCCGACTCTTCACGGACGACGCGCCAGCGGCCGACCCGCTCGCCCAGGTAGCCTTCCACCCGGTTGCGAGACGTCTCCGGGTCGAGGATCGGGGTGTCCGAGAAGTACGTGTCCTCAACCAGCACGCGGGTCGGGGTGAGCGGCAGGGCGTACACGAAGTGGAACCCGTCGTCCTGCGGGACGGTGGCGTCCATCACGACCGGCAGGCGGTCGGGCCAAGACTCGTCGATCTCCACCTCAAGCCCGAAGAACTTCTGATACCCGCACCCCTCCTGCACCGTGCGCGGCCCGCGGGCGTCGATCACGCACCGACCGTGGAGTTGCTCCCCGGTCGCCAAAGTCACCCGGTCCGCTCCAACCTCTACCGCGGGCGTACGGAGCCGCAGGTCCCACCCGCAGTCGCCGACGGCCTCCCGAACGACGCGGTCGAATTGCTCCGAGGCGATCGTCGCGTACTGCGACGGAACGACACGCGACCGGTCGCGGAACCGGACCTCGTAGCCCGGCCACGCGGCAACGACCAACGGTTCGACCAGCGCGGCGGCGGCGGGCGGCACGTCGGCTGCGTGAAACGACCACGTGTGATTCCCTCCGAGCCGGTCCGCGGCTTCCACCACAACGACCCGCGCTCGTGGCTGGTTCTCGCGCAGGGCGAGGGCGATCAGGCCGCTCTGCAGCCCGCCGCCGACCAGCACGTAGTCGTAGTGGTTCACCGGGACACCTCGGCTGCGAACGGGTTCACATTCCTTCGCGCCGCGACCAGGTGGAGCAACATGTGCGGCACCGCGACCACGCTCAGTCCGACGAACACGGCCTGCACCAGCCCGGGCGTGAACGGCCGGTCCGCGGCCGCGACGGCCCACCCGACGCCGACGAGCACCACCGCAAGGGCCGACAACGGGGCGGCAGTTACGATCACCCGCCGGAGCCCCGCCGACGGGTCGTCGGGGTCCGCCTGTCGGGTCAGGCGCGCCAGTTCGACAGTCGAGTGCCAGCCGCAGAAGTAGACGGCGAAGCTGACCAGGGGCGGTACCGTCGCGAACAAAATCCCGAACGCCAGCACCCGGACGACTGCCGGGCCCCCGGTGGCGACTGCACGCACCCCGGTGATCGCCAGCGCTATCCACAGGCAGAGCCGTACCGATGGATCGAACAATATCGCTTCCGGCCACCGGTCCCCGGGCACGACCCAGGTTAGCAGCCGGGTGAATTCGGCGGGCCGAAACAGCGCGGGCACCCAGACGACCATGCCGCCTTGCAGCGCGGTCAGTGCCAGCCCGCCGGGCAGACCGGGGCCGTCGTCGGCGAGCCCGAAGTGGACCGCCGACAGGAGGACGAACCCGGCGAGCGTCAGAAGCGGGGCCAGAGTCCAGCCACACAGGACCACCAACATCAAAGCGAAGTAGCAGGTCAGGAAGGCAGGGAGCCACCGCCGGCCGGCCGCCGGGCGGAACACCGCCCGCCCGACCCGGTGGTCGAGCCCGCCGTGCGGCATCCCGACCACCGCCACCAGCGCTGCGAGTACCAGGGCTTGCGTCGCCACGGGTCACCCCTGTCGGCCGGTCGGAAGCTCACACCAGGGCCATCGCGGCCTTGTTCTGCTCCGCCCGCTCGGCGTCGGTCAGGGCGTCGGTCTTGGCCCGGGCGATGAAGAAGATGAGCAGCCCGAACCCGGCCTTGGCCACGATGTCCGCGATCGCGTACCCCACCTGCGTGCCGACCACGCCCAACCCGGACTTCTCCGGGACGATCCCGGGGATAGCGCCCGGCAGCGAGTCGCCGCGGATGCCGTAGGCGATCGGGTAGAACATCCAGGTGACGACGATCACGATGCGGCAGATCGAGAGGAGAGACCGGACGTGCGGCGGCTGGGCGGCGAGCGACTTACTCAGCTCCACCCACAGCACGTACAGGATGTACAGGAACGGGATGGTGCTCAAGGCTCCCCACAGCACGAGAGTGCCCCAGTCCTGCGAAACCTCGCCGGGGTAGCCCAGGCCGATCATGAGGGCGGCGGCGATCACCAGCTTCGTCAGCAGCGGGCGGGCGACCTCTTTTCTCAGCCCCATCACGGCGATCAGCTCGACCATCAGCAGCGGGACCGTCAGGATCCAGTCGGCGTACCGGTAGAAGTCGTTGAACCCCTTCCCGCTCGCGGTGAACGACCCGCTGCCGTAGGCGTAGGCCGACTGCCAGCTCGACCGGATCATAAAGTAGTGGTAGCACGCGATGGCCACTACCAGCCCCGACACCATCATCGCCGGGCGGAACTTCGGGGCGACGAGGGACCGGGCGTTGAAGAAGAACAGGGCCGCCGCGCCCATGGTGGCGACGGTCAGCGAGAACACGTTGTCGACGATGTTGAACTGGAACGTCGTCAGGTCCTGGAGAGAGCCGAAGAGTATCATGCCGAGCCTCCTGTAAACGTTGTGATCGGCGTGCGGGCTGTTCGGAGAGGGAACGCGGAATGCGGCGCGCGAGTGCGGCGGCCGCCCCCGGCCGGGGGCGGCACCGGGGGTCGGGGTTACGCCGGGATGAGCACGCTGTCGATCACGTGGATCACGCCGTTGCTGCACTCGATGTCGGCCTTGGTGACGGTGGCCGCGCCGACCTTCACCCCGCTCGTCGTGTCGATCGCCAGCCCGCCGCCCTGAACCGTCTTGGCGGTCTTCCCGTTGAGGCCGACGACGTCCGCCGCCATTACCTTGCCGGCGACGACGTGGTACGTCAGGATCGCGGTCAGCTTGGCCTTGTCGGCGAGGACGGCTTCCAGGGTGCCGGCGGGTAACTTCTTGAACGCGTCGTCGGTGGGGGCGAACACGGTGAACGGGCCCGAGCCCTTCAGGGTGTCCACCAGCCCGGCCGCCTGAACGGCCTTGACCAGCGTCGAGAACGTGCCGGCCGCGACCGCGGTGTCAACAATGTCTGCCACGGAGACTACCTCGTAATGAGTGGCGACCTCCGGAAACTCCCGGCCGCGGGAACCATTCCCGCCAGTCCGAGACTCCGTCTGTCCCCGACTCATGCATAGGTGGCGTCTGTGGGCCTTCGACCAATCCGTCGCGAAGAATTATTGGGCTGTTATGTTCGAGTCGGGGCTGCGGTTAATGAGCTCTTTTGCTCCTCGTGCCCCGCGGCGCGGCCGGCCAAGCCGCGGGAGGGCGGCATCAGGCCGGGATCAGCACGGTGTCGATGACGTGGACGACGCCGTTACTACAGGCGATGTCGGCCTGGGTGACGGTGGCCCCGCCGATCTTCACGCCGTGCGTCGTGTCGATCTTCAGCTCGCCGCCCTGGACCGTCTTGGCGGTCTTCCCGTTCATACCGGCCACGTCCGCCGCCATCACCTTGCCGGCGACGACGTGGTACGTCAGGATCGCGGTCAGCTTGGCCTTGTCGGCGAGTACCGCGTCCAGGGTGCCGGGCGGCAGCTTGGCGAACGCGGCGTCGGTCGGGGCGAACACGGTGAACGGGCCGGCCCCCTTGAGCGTATCGACCAGCCCGGCCGCCTTGACCGCGGTGACGAGCGTGCCGAACGAACCCGCGGCCACCGCGGTGTCAACGATGTCTTTCATGATCTCGGACTCCGGAGAGAGAATCGGACGGGGTAGGCACCCGGCGCGGCGCGCCGGGCACTCGGGCGAACGCGACAAAACGCACGAGCGCGGCGCGCTCGTAAACGTTACTTGGCCGGCATGAGGACGGTGTCGATGACGTGGACGACGCCGTTACTGGCCTTCAGGTCGGCCGCGGTCACCTTTGCGCCGCCGAACTTGACGGTCTTCCCGTCCACTTCGACCTTGAACTTGGTGCCCTGGAGGGTGGCCACTTCCGTGCCGTCGAGCTTGATCGCGTCGGCGGCCAGCACCGTCCCCTTGACCGCGTGGGCCAGCAGGATCGACTTCAGCAGCTCCTTGTCGCCCGTGACCTTCTTGAGCGTCTCCTCGGCGATCTTCTTGAACGCCGCGTCGGTCGGGGCGAACAGGGTGAACTCGCCCTTGCCGCTCAGCGTTTCCGCCAGGCCGGCTTCCTTCACCAGTTCGAGCAGGATGGTGTGGTCCTTGGACCCGGCGACGATGGCGGCGATCGTCTTCGGCACGTCTTCCGCGCGGGCGGCCGACGAGGTGACCGCGAACGCGAGCGCGGCGAACGACAGGACGGCAATCAGCTTGGCCTTCATCACGGGATCTCCACGGACGGGAATGGGACCAGACCGGCGAACCGCCGGCCGCCGAACGGAACTCAGTAAGCAACTCACGGCGCGAATTCCATTAGCAAAATCGCTGCCGGCGCGAACGGTCGTCAGGATTTAAGCGGTGCGGGGGGCGCGAGCGTCTTCCGCGTCCCGCGCCGACGCACATTGGCGGCAAGGGTTTGAGCTTCTCCGGTGCGATAGCGATGTCTTCGGAAACGGCCGGCACCGGGAACGGTCGCGACAACGGCCGGCACCGGGAACGGTGGCGACTGATACCCGCATCGGCGAAACATCAGAAGCAGCGTGCCCAGAGAAGGACGTGTCGGGTGCTCAATTCACCCGCGGCGCATCCGAACACGTCGCGCCGAAGGCGCGTGACTACGCTGGGCAGCTGGCGCTGACGGTCGTCCGGGAGATTGTGGTTTCGCCGATCCGGGCCGATGCGGGTTAATGGCATGTTAATCGCACGGTTCATCATCTGACGCAATCAATGCAATCACTCCGCTCCGCCGACTTCCGCACCACCCGAGGCCGTTATGAGTACCCCGCACACGAACACCTGGCCCGACCTCGCGATCGGACTTTACGAGCGGCTGACCGGCCGGAACGCGGAGATCGCGTACGAGTTCGTGGACATGCACGTCAAGATCCCGAGCGGCACCGGGCCGCAGGCGGAGCACGCCGAGTGGGTGTTCAGCGGCACGGTGAAGATCCGCACCCAGGACCTGGGCCAACGCCCAAACTGACAGTGGCCGGCCGTCTCGACGGGTTCGTGAACGGCCGGCCGTTGAGTCTCGTCGCGGGCGGCGACGGCGTCACGCTCGTGCCGGGCGGCATCGGCACGCTGCTCGCGTTGTGCCGGATGCGGAGGTCGTGGCGACTCGTCGCCGGTCCGCTGCGAACCGTTCTCGACCGGGCGAACGTGCGGTTAAACGTGCGCGTGGGGTGGTTCGGGCGGGTGCAACTCCTTCCAAACCCGAGCCCGATGTGTCGTCTGATTCTCCCCCGTATCTGATCGAAGGTCGTCCCGTGACCCCGCGAGACCCGAGCGCCCGCCCCCTGTTCGTCACCGGTGCCACCGGTTACGTCGGCGGCCGGCTGGTGCCCACGCTCCTGGCGGCCGGGCACGGCGTGCGGTGCCTCGCCCGCGAGCCGCGTAAGCTCGCCGAGCGGCCGTGGCGGGCCGACCCGAACGTGCAAATCGTGACCGGCGACGCGTCCGACGTGGACCTACTCGCCGCTCAGCTCGAAGGCTGCTCCGCGGCGTACTACCTCGTCCACTCCCTTGAGGCGAAAGGCAGTGAGTATGCCGCCCAGGACCGCGCGTTGGCGTCCAACTTCGCCCGCGCCGCGGCCCGCGCGGGCGTCGGGCGCATCATCTATCTGGGCGGTCTCGGGGAGATGGGGGCGGACCTGAGCGAGCACCTCCGCTCGCGCCGCGAGGTCGAGACCGAACTGGCCTCCACTGGCGTGCCGGTGACCACCTTCCGGGCCGCCGCCATCGTCGGAGCCGGGTCGGCGTCGTTCGAGATCCTCCGCTACCTCGTCGAGCGGTTGCCGGTGATGGTCACCCCGTCGTGGGTGAAGACCGAATCCCAGCCGGTCGCCATCGACGACGTGCTGCACTGGCTGGTCCGCTGCCTCGGGGTGCCCGAGACGGCCGGCAAGACGCTCGAGATCGGCGGCCCGGACGCGCTGCCGTACCGCGACCTGATGCGGATCATGGCCGAGGAGTTGCACCTGCCGAAGCGGCTCATCATTCCCTTACCCGTACTCACGCCGCGGCTGAGTTCGTTGTGGATCGGCCTGGTCACCCCGGTTTCGTACCGCATCGCCCGGCCGCTCGCCGAAGGGCTTCGGAACCGCGTAGTAGTGACGAACGGTGAAACCCAGCGGCTGATGCCGCACGCCGCAGCCGGGGTGCGGGACGCGATCCGGCAGGCGATTCGGAGCGTCGAAGCGAACGACGTCGAGACGCGGTGGTCGGCCGCGGGCACGGTGCCGGGAGATCCCGAGTGGGCGGGCGGCACGGTGTTCGCGGACCGGCGATCGGTGGAGATCGCGGCCGACCCTCGGTCGGTGTTCGCGGCCGTGTGTCGGATCGGCGGGGGCAACGGGTGGTACGCGGGTGATGTCCTGTGGCGGATCCGCGGGTGGATGGACAAGCTGGTCGGGGGGCCGGGACTGCGGCGGGGGCGGCGGAACTCCGAGAAGGTCGAGTTCGGCGAGGCGCTCGACTTCTGGCGGGTCGTCGGCGTCGAGCGGGACCGCTCGCTGTCCCTGCGGGCGGAGATGAAACTGCCGGGCGTGGCGGAGCTGAACTTCGAGATCGAACCGGGCGAGGCCGACACCCGGACCCGGCTGACGATGACGGCCCTGTTCCGCCCGCGGGGGCTGCTCGGCATTCTGTACTGGTACTGCGTGGTGCCCCTGCACGGCATCGTCTTCGGGGGCATGTTGCGGGGGATTCGCAAGACGGCCGAGGCGATGCACCGGGCGGCCGACTCGTCCCCAACAGCCGCGCCGGTGCCCGGGCGCGCGATCCCGGGGTATGGCCGCGCCAGGCTGTGGCTGGGGATGTCCGCGGTGGGCACGCTCGTCGTAATGGCCGTGCTCGCGCTGGCGTTGGGGCTTCCGACCGCGCTCGCCCCGGATGCCGACGCGCCCCCGCAACACCACGTGTCGGGGCTGGCCGGGTTTGCCCTGATTTACGCCCTCGTACAACTGCCGTTCGACGTGTTCGGTGGTTACCTGCTGCCGCGGCGGTACGGCCGCTCCCACCCGCCGCCGGGGCGGTACCTGGCGGGCCTCGCGCGCGGGGTCGCCGGGCACACGGCGGTGCTGCTCGCGGCCGCCGTCGCGCTGTTGTTCGCGGGGAGGTATGGGGGCGTCGCGGGCACCGTCGCGTGCGGGGCGCTGCTCGCGCTGGCCCTGCTCCGTGGACGGGTGACGATCGCGTCCGCCGTGGCTCCCATCGAACTGACCCCGAGCGCGCCGGAGGGGACCGCGTCGGGCGACCGCGTCCCGGTCGGGATGGCCGAGAGTGCGGACGAGGGGTTCACCGGGGCGGTCCTCGGCGTGTTCCGCCCGCGGCTCCACCTGCTCCCGATGAAGTGGGGACAGGTACTGGGGGCCGAGGGGCTGCGGGTCGCGCTGAGGCGGCGCTGCCTGGCGGTCCTGACGGGCAGTTGGCGGCGGGGCAGGTTGCTCGCACTGCTATTCACGCTCGCGGGCCTTGCGGCCGCGGCCCTGCTCGTCGGCCCGGCCCGGCTCGGGACGGCCGCGGGGACAATCGCACTGAGCCTGTGGTTCACCCTCTGGTCCTTCGTCGGCCTACTGACGCTGCCGACCCTGAGCCGCCGCGGGGTAGCCGAGGTGGACGAGCGGCTGCTGTCGGAGGGCTTCCCCCGCGAGGCGGTCGAAACGACGGCCCGCCAGCTCGACGACCTGCAGGACGGCGAGCGCGACCGCTCGGCCCTGGTCGAAACCATCTTCCACCCGGTTCCGAGCGTCGAGCACCGGTTCCGGGGGCCGCACGCCCACGGGCGGCGCGGCTACTGGGACGCGGCCCGCACGGCGGTGTACCTGAGCCTCGCCGGCCTCGGGTTGCTCGGTCGCGCGGTCCACTGCAACTGCGGCCGCCCGTCGCTCTGGGTGTTCCTGCCGGCGGACTGACCGCCCCGGCGGTCGGGGGCACTGTTCTTACTGCTGAGAGTTTCGTTATGAGTGCAGTCGAGCCGGAGACCGCCCCCGTCTATGTAGTGTTCGGTGCCACCGGAGGGATCGGCGCGGACCTGTGTCGGCGGCTCGCCGCCCGGGGGGCGCGGCTGGCCGTCGCCGCCCGCGACGCCGACCGGCTCCGCGCCCTCGCCGAGGAGACTGGCGCGGACGCCCACCCGCTGGACGCCACCCGATTCGACGAGGTGGACGCCTGCGTGGCGGCGGCCGTTCAGCGGTTCGGCCGGCTCGACGGGGTCGCCAACTGCGTCGGGTCGCTCATCCTGAAACCGGCCCACAGCACGAGCGAGGCGGAGTGGCTCGGCACGCTCGCGGAGAACCTGACCACCGCATTCGCAGTCCTCCGGGCGGGGGCGAGGGCAATGACGGCCGGCGGGTCGATCGTCCTGGTGTCGTCGGCCGCGGCCCGCGTCGGGCTGGCCAACCACGAGGCGATTGCCGCGGCCAAAGCCGGGGTGATCGGCTTGACCCTGTCGGCCGCGGCCACCTACGCCCCCCGGGGCGTCCGGGTCAACTGCGTTGCCCCCGGCCTCGTCCGCACTCCCTTGACCACCCGAATCACGGCCAACGAGGCGTCTCTCAAGGCGTCCACCGCGATGCACGCCCTGGGGCGGGTGGGCGACCCGGCGGACGTGGCCGGAGCGATCGACTGGCTTCTCGGCCCCGAGTCGGGCTGGGTCACGGGGCAGGTTCTCGGCGTGGACGGGGGCCTCGCCACCGTCCGCCCGCGCTGATCGACGGAGGGCGGACGATGGGAGCGACGAACCGCACTGGACCACCAGGGTGGGCGAAGTGGTGGCTCCGGGCGGCCGGGGTGTACAACCTCGTCTGGGGGGCGGGGGCGATCGCGTTGCCGCACTTGCTGTTCGACCTGTGCGGCATCGAGCGGCTGAATTATCCCGAGATCTGGCAGTGCGTCGGGATGATCGTCGGCGTCTACGGGGTCGGCTACCTCATCGCCGCAACTGACCCCCACCGGCACTGGCCGATCGTGCTCGTCGGCCTTTTGGGGAAGGTGTTCGGCCCGATCGGCTTCGCGGTCGCGCTGGCGAAGGGCACCTTCCCGCCGGTCTTCGGCCTGACGATCCTGACGAACGACCTCCTGTGGTGGGTGCCGTTCGGCCTGATCCTCTGGGGGGCCGCCCGCCGCCCCACCCCCGCCGGGGGCCGGGCGTGACCGATTCATTCGTCGCGTTCCTGGTCGCCCTGCACCTCGCCGCCACCCTGTTCATGGCGGGTGTGATCTGGTTCGTACAAATCGTCCACTACCCGCTCCTCGCCCGCGTCGGGGGCTCGCGATTCGTCGAGTATGAGCAGGCCCACACCCGGCTCACGACGTGGGTCGTCGGCCCGCCTATGCTGATCGAACTGGCCACCGGCGTGCTGCTCTTGTGGGTCCGGCCGGCCGGGGTTTCGCCCGCCCAGGCGAGCGCCGGTGCCGCCCTGTTGGCGGTCGTTTGGCTCTCGACCGCGTTGGTCCAGGTGCCCTGCCACGAGCGGTTGTCGCGGGCGTTCGACCCGGCCGCCCACCGGCGGTTGGTGACCACCAACTGGGTGCGCACCGTCGCCTGGAGCCTGCGGGGGTTGCTGGTCGCGTGGATGGTGAGAACGTCCTGACGGGGGGCACGCCGATGAAGGAACTCGATCACGAATCGTACATGCGGCGGGCCGTCGCACTCGCCGCCCGGGTGCCCGACCGGCCGTTCGCCGCCGCGATCGTCGACCGCGACACCGGCGCGGTCGTGGCCGAGGGGTGGAACCGGTCGGACGAGAACCCGACCTGGCACGGGGAGATCGACGCCATCAACCTCCTGGTCGCATCGGCTGCGGGGATCGACGCCTCCGGGCTGGTGTTGTACACCACCGCCGAGCCGTGCCCGATGTGTCAGGGGGCGGTCCTGTGGACGGGTATCGGGGCGGTCGTGTTCGGCACGTCCATCCGGTTCCTGCTGGAGATCGGCTGGTGGCAGATCGACATCCCGGCCGACGAGGTCGTCCGCCGCAGCCCGGGGCGGCGGTGTACGGTCGTCGGCGGCGTGTTGGAAGCGGACTGTAACGAGCTGTTCCTGAACGCCTCGCGGGCGGCCCCCGGCAGGTGACCCCGCTTCGCGGTGGCAACCGGCAGGGGATCGGCTGGCGGTGCGGTTCGAGGTGCGGATTCGCGTGATGGGCTGGTGCGGACATGCCGCACAGGCCGACAGCCTGAAACTGTTCGCACGACTGGCAAAGCGATGGCCGTTCACAGAATTAACAAAACTCCGTTAGAGCATTCCGAAATTTCGATCGCGACTCGCTTCGCGAGGATACAGATTAAAACACAAAAGACATAGAGAGTAAAAGATCAAAAGAATATAGTGTCACAAGTCCAGGGGGAGGAAGAGCCGGAAACCGAAGTCG
>Ga0105047_10010022_pt1 | contig 15533 bp, 11 predicted proteins | sample MAT04_FD_78384 | JGI IMG/M metagenome (GOLD analysis project Ga0105047, IMG submission 78384) | Freshwater microbial communities from Lake Fryxell liftoff mats and glacier meltwater in Antarctica - MAT-04 (megahit assembly) | ecosystem: Environmental > Aquatic > Freshwater > Ice > Liftoff... | reverse complement strand
GCCGAAGCGGCGGCCGAAGCGGCGCCGTTCCCTGCCAGGGCCGGTAAATGTCGTTCTCAATCCCCAGGCGGGCCAGGATGCGCCCCACCAGGTTATCCACCAGTTCCTCCACTGTCTGCGGGCGGGTATAAAAGGCCGGCACCGGTGGGAATATCACCGCCCCGGCGGCGGCGGCCTGCTCCATTAAATGAATATGCCCGCGGTGCAGGGGGGTCTCGCGCACTACCAGCAGCAGCGGGCGGCCTTCTTTAAGGGTCACATCCGCCGCGCGGGTGAGCAGTTCGGCCGAAAAGCTATTGGCAATGGCCGAGAGCGATTTAATGGAACATGGAATCACCACCATGCCCTGGGTGGCAAATGAACCGGAGGCAATCGTGGCGCCAATATCGCGCGGATTGTAACTGACAGTAGCCAGGGCCAGCACATCTTCCACCTTCCAATCTGTCTCCTGTTCGATAGTCAGGCGGGCCGAAGGCGTGAGCACCAGGTGCGTCTCCAGCGGGCCGCCGCGCAGCGCCTGCAGCAGACGAATGCCCAAAATGACCCCCGAACTGCCTGAAATTCCCACCACCAGGCGGCGCGGGGCGCTCACGCTTTCTCTCCCCAGTGAATAGCCACGGTGCCAAAGTTCAAACGGCGAAAACCTACCCCGGCAAACCCGGCCGCCGTCAGGCGGCCTGCCAGATCCTCGGCGCGCAAAAAGGCCTCGCTCGAATCGGGCAGGTAGGTGTAGGCGTCGCGCTGCCCGGTGAGCAGCGTGCCTAAGAAGGGGATGACGCGGTGCATGTGAAAATGAATGAATGGGCTGAGCAGCGAGCGGCGCGGGCGCGTGGTATCCAGCGCCACCCAGCGCCCGCCGGGTTTGAGCACGCGCAACTGTTCGCGCAGGGCCTGGTCCAGGTCGGCCACATTGCGCAGCAGGAAACCCGAAACCAGCGCATCAAAACGGTCGGATGGAAACGGCAGGTACAGCGCATCCGCCGCGGACCAATTCAACCGGGCAGTATCGCGGTGCTGGCCGGCCAGCATCATCGCCAGGGTAAAATCGGCGGCAGTCACACAACTGCGCGGCTGCTGGCGCAGCGCCTCGCGTGCCAGGTCGCCGGTGCCGGTACCCAGGTCTAGCAAACGGCCGGCAGGGGCCAGGCGGGCACGGCCAATCACTTCCCGCCGCCAGGCAACATCCATACCGCCAGTCATCAGGCGGTTCATCAGGTCGTAGCGGGGCGCAATGCGGGTGAAAATATTTTGTACGCGAGAAGCAGATGGCATGCAGCGATTATAACCCAATCGCCTATACGGTGGGCAGCTACGCCTCTGCCGCGGGCACCCAGGCCAGCATGGTGGTTCCGGCCTGCGGTTCGGAGGTGATCTCCGCATCGCCGCCCACATTGTGGGCACGCGTCTGCATATTGGAAAGGCCGTGCCCCAGCGTCAGGCGCACCTTGGATTGGTCAAACCCACGCCCGTCGTCAGAGACTTCGAGCAGCACGCGCTCCGGGGTAGCCCACAGCACCACTTCCACATGGCGCGCGTGGGCATGCTTGGCCACATTCGCCAGGGCTTCCTGGCAAATATGGAAGAGTGCAATCGCTGCGGTATCGGGCAGCTTGATCTCGCCATCGGTCGGCCCTTCCAGGTGCACCTCCACCAGGGTGTTGGTGTGAAATTCCTTAACCAGCCGGGCCAGGCCCTGGATTAAGTCCTCATCGTGCAACTGACGCGGGCGCAGATCCAAAATATATGCGCGAATGTCGCGGATGGTACTATTCAGGTCACCAACGGCCTGTTCAATGCGCTGCTGAGCCTGATCGGGCGCTTCTTTCATCAAGAGCCGGGCGTGTTCCAGAGTCAGCCCCACGGCATAAATCGACTGGATAATGCCGTCGTGCAGGTCCATGCCAATGCGTTCGCGCTCTTCCAGCACCGCCAGGCGGCGCTGTTGCACATTCAGGCGCACATTTTCAATCACGGTGCCCATCCAGGCGCTGATGGTGGAGAGGAACTGCATTTCCAACTCGTCCAACGGCTGAGCCTGGCTGGAGGCCACGGTGAGCACACCCAGCACCCCGCGCCGCCCACTGAGCGGCAGCAGCACCACCTGATGAAAGCAGTCCACCACTTCCTGGTTCAACTCCGGCTCTTCGCAGGGCAGATCCACCAGGCGTGGCAGGCCGTTTTTGGCCACCAGGCCCACCAGGCCATCGCCCTGGCGATATTCACCATGGCGCCACAAGCCACTGACGGTACTACCGCGGTGCAGCACCAGCCGAAAAATATTGCCTTCTTCCTGGCGCAGAAAAATCTCGCCCACCTCAATATGCAGATAATTCATCACCTGGGTGATGGCTTTATCCAGAATCAGGTCCACTTCGGAAGAGAGCGCCAGGGTGGAAGCCAGGTCATTGAGCAGGGCCAGGTTTTCATTGCGGCGGGTCAACACCCGGTCGCGCTCGGTAAGTTTGTGATACAGGCGCGCATTAGAAATAGCAATTCCGGCGTAAGCCGCCAGGGTTTCAATCACCTGCTCGTCTTCCGCGGTAAATTCAGGCGCGTCGATTTTATCGGTAAGGTAAATTTGGCCCAATTGGCGGGTGCCCTGGCGAATAGGCACACCCAGAAAGGAATCCATCGGCGGATGATGGGCCGGGAAGCCGTAACTGCGCGGGTGGTCGGCGATGCGCGGAATACGAATCGGGTGATCGGCATGCATCAGCTCGCCGATCAATCCCAGGCCGCGCGGCGGATGTGCCATGCGCGCCACCACTTCCGCCGGCATGCCGATGGGGATAAAGCGCTCCAACTCGCCGTTTTCGGACAGCACGCCCACCGCGGCGTAGCGCGCCGCCACTTGCTCGCGCGCTAGCACGGCAATGCGCTCCAGCAGCGATTCCAGCGAGGTGTCGCGCACCAGATCCAGGCTGGCCAGGTGCAGCGCCGCCAGGCGTTCTTCCAATTGTTCGCGGGTCAGGGAGTCTGTCATAATGGTACGATAATTTTACTAGACTTTGTCTATTTTAGGCTATTTTTGTCAAGGATTAAAAGAAAATCACCCAGCCCAGCGCGGGTAGGGCGCGGCTTGAGAAGCGACCTCACCCTGCGTATTGCTTCCAGGTCTATGAGCATTTTCAAAGGCGTTGGCGAACCCCCGCTTATCTCGCGGCTCCTGCCACCCCTGCGGGCACCGGCAGGGGTGGTGTAAAATTGCGCTGTTGAAAAATATCAAAATAAATATTAAAATTTAAAACAAAATTCAAAATTGTATTGAATAATATCAAAATATATATTGACATTTTTCAATATCGTGCTAGAATAGGCATAGAAATTCAAGGGATCATTCACCATTCTTTGGATAACTGGAGCAAATTATGGATGCAAATCCTTATCTGATCGAACGCATGACGGCCGAGTATTGCCAGCGTCGTTTGGCTGAAGCGAAAAACTTCCGCCTGCTGCGCGCGGGTAAAACCCCGGCCGAAAGCCGCTCGTTATGGTGCCCGCTGGTCCTGGCTTTTGCCCACGGGATGATCGCGCTGGGCCGCCGTTTGCAAGCCGCCGCCGAGCCCCCGGCGCAGCCCGCCTGTGAAACCTGCTAAAAGCCCTTTTGCGGCCTGTGCGAACCGGGCTGCCCGATTGAATTGAACCCGCTATGCTTATGGAGGTAGAACCATGACCCATCGAATTTTGAGAAGCTGCCCGGTGTGCGGCGGAGAACTGGCAGTGAGCCGCCTGCACTGTTCCGCTTGTGACACGACCATTGAGGGGCATTTTTCACATGCCGCCACGCCCTTTGGCACCCTCAACAACGACCAGACCCAGTTCTTATTGGCCTTCATCCGCTGTGAAGGGCGCTTCACCCGCCTGGAGCAGGAATTGAACCTTTCGTATCCCACCCTGCGCAACCGGCTGGCGGAGATTCTCAAGGCCATGGGCTTTGAGCCGGACCGAGAGGAAGTGCCCGCCACGCCGCGCCTGTCGATCGAAGATCGCCGCCACATTTTGGAAGAACTGGAAGGCGGGCAGATCAGTTATGCCGAGGCCCAACGGCGGCTGCGCGGCAAGGAAGCCGAAGTGTTGAACGGCGCTCCGAAGGAGGCCTGACATGATTCGCAGTGAAGAACGCATGAAAGTCTTAAAAATGGTCGAGTCCGGCAAAATTACCGCGGCTGAGGCCACCCAACTGCTCGAAGCCCTCGACGAAGCGCCCACTACGGCCAAAAACATGCTGCCCGCCCCGCCGCCACCGCCGGCTTCCATGGGCGGGCGTTGGTTCCGGGTGCGCGTCACCGATTCGGATACCGGCAAGGTGCGGGTTAACGTGCGTCTGCCGGTGGGCGTGGTCAGTGCCGGGTTGAAGATGGGCATGCGCTTCGCGCCGCAGGTGGATGGCATGGATTTGGATGCTCTAACCGCGATGATCCAATCGGGCGAGGTGGGCCAGATTGTGGATGTGGTCGACGATAAAGACGGCGAGCACGTTGAGGTCTTCATCGAATAAATATCCCCCCGCTTAAAACCAGTGAGAGGCCGCGCGCGGCCTCTCACTGGTTTTAAGCGGGCAACTGCCCGTTACAGATCGTATAATTCGCCGAATTTGTTTTTCAAATACTGAATGTAGGGCCCAATGCGGATCGGGCCGCCCGTGACGCGCTGGATCAGTTCGGGTGCGGTGTATTTGCGCCCGTGGCGGTAGATATTCTCTACCAACCAACTGCGCAGCGTGTCAAATTTGCCCTGTTCGAGCTCACTCAGAATTTCTGGGTGAGCTTGCAGCGCCTGGCTGTAAAAGAGCGACCCCAAAATGTTGCCCAGGGCATATCCCTGGAAGACGCCACCGACCGGCCCGCCAAACCAGTGCACATCCTGCAGGCAGCCCAGGCGGTCATCGGGGGGCACAATCCCAAAATCCTGGCGGAAGCGCTCGCGCCAGGCCTCGGGCAGATCCTTCACCGCCAGTTTGCCTTCCAGCATTTGCATCTCAAAATCAAAGCGCAGCATGATGTGCAGGTTGTAGGTCACCTCGTCCGCATCCACTCGGATCAGCGAGTTTTCGACCTTGTTAACGGCGCGGTAAAAGCTGTCGAGCGACACCTTGGCCAACTGCATGGGGAAGCGCGCCTGCAGGCGCGGGTAGAAATGTTTCCAGAAGGGCTTGCTGCGCCCGACAATATTTTCCCAGGTGCGCGACTGGCTTTCGTGCACCCCGCCCGACGTGCCGTTGCCCAGCACCGTGCCGTCGTAGATGCGGTTGACCCCCTGCTCAAGCATGGCATGCCCGGCCTCGTGCACCGTGCCGAAGAAGGCGTCGCTGAAATAATGTTCATCGTAGCGGGTGGTAATGCGCACATCGCCCAGCGAGAATTTGGTGGTAAAGGGATGGTGGGTTTTATCCAGGCGGCCGCGCTCAAAATCGTAGCCGATGGCACAGGCTACTTCCACGCCAAACGCATCCTGATCCTTCTCCGCAAAATACTGGCGCAGGCAGCTATCATCGGCCGGCGGCTGGCTGGTGATAGCCTGTACAATGGGCACCAGCGCGGCGCGCAGCTCGGCAAAGATGGCGCTAACCGTGGCAGCTTTCATGCCATAGTCGGCGTTATCGATCAGCGGGTCTATAATGTGATCGTAGGGCGCAAAAAACTCGGCCAGCCGGCGCGAATATTCGACTGTCTTTTCCAGATAGGGGGCCACTCTGGCAAAGTCGTTGGCGGGGCGGGCTTCTGTCCAGGTCTGGTAGGCCATGGCCATGTGGCCGTACAACTCGCCCAAAAAGGCCGGGGGGATTTTAGTGGCCTGCTCAAAATCGCGGCGGGCGGTGCGCAGCATGGCAACCTCGTCCGAATCGGCGGGCAGGCTGTCGGCCCAGGGCTGAAGCTGGTCCAGCAAGCGCCCGATGGCCGGGTCGACCAGTTTTTCCTGGGCGATGCGGCCCAGCGTGCCCAACTGGCGGCCGCGCGCCTCGGCCCCACCGGCCGGCATGAAGGTGGTCTGGTCCCAGTTCAATACGGCCGCGGCCGAGTTAAGATCGTTAATTTCCAACAGACGGTTGAGCAGTTCCTGATACTTTTCTTGCACAGCAAAGCCTTTCCTCAAAAATTTCACCCGCGCCGGATTGACGGCAGCAATTAATCATAACATATCCGCTCAACGTTGACAAAAAAATTGTTCTCAGGTGCGTATCAACCGGCAGATAAAAATTAGATTATTCAAGTGCCTCATGGATCACTTGAGGGACACCATCCATATTGTGGATGATAGCACTATTCCAGAATCGCAATACGCGATACCCTTTCGATTCCACGAGAGCGGTGCGCTCGACATCATATTCCTGCTGATCCTGATAGTGCCCACCATGCAATTCGATGATCAGTTGAGGTTGAGGCGCACAAAAATCAACGATGTAGTTACCGATGGCATGCTGACGACGGAAATGGGTGTTACTTACGGCATGCATCCGCAATATTGCCCAGAGCTTGTTTTCCTTTGAGGGCCGGGGGTGGGTTGAAATCTCCGAAAAATTGACGGACACCCCCACCGCATTGCCACTTGACATTAACTATATTACTACTATACTAGTGATATATCAGTACTCCCGATTTTCCTGACAATCACACCCGATGAAAAATTCTTCGCTCGCCGAAAAAGCCTACAAAGCCATAAAGAAAGATATTCTTACTTGCGAGCTTGATCCTGGCAGCCAGGTGGCGCAATCGCAATTGGTAGAACGCTACGATTTTGGCGTTACGCCGATCCGCGAAGCGCTGAAACGCCTGGAACATGAAGGATATCTGCATTCGATTCCACGCTTTGGGTATATGATCGGCTCAATTACGATCAACGACGTTCAGGATCTTTATGACATTCGCCTGATGATGGAGAGCTTTGCGGTGCGCATGGCGATCCAGCGCGCTACCAAAGATCAACTGGCAGATATCCAGCACCGGGCCAATTTTACCTATACGTTTAAAGATCGCGAAAGTTACCTGAATTTCTTGGAGCAAAACATCGCCTTTCATGTGTTAATTGCCCATACCGCGGGCAACCGTAAGCTAGCCGATATGTTGGCAGGCGTGTTGAACGAGATGACGCGTATCTTTAACCTTGGCCTGGATCTGCGGGACAGCGCCGAGGAAATGTGCAATGAGCATATCGCTCTGGCCAATGCGCTCTCTCAGCGTGATGCGGAGCAAGCTGTCAAAATTATAACGGAGCAAATCACCATTTCGCGCCAGCGTGTGCTCGAAATGTTGATCCCGCGCATTGGCCAGCGATACATCGATCGGATCATTTTCTAAGTTCACTCATCGCCGGCCACGACATTCATTTTTGGAGAAAACCCCTTATGTCGGTTCATCTACCTCACCTCGATCCGGTTCAAGTTGACTTTCGCACAGAAATTGTGGGTGTAAATCAAACGGTTCCTTTGCTGAACGGGAGCACGCGTGTTTATGTAAACCTGGATAATGCCGCCAGCACCCCAGCCTTCCGGCGTGTCAAAGAAAAAATGGACGAATGCGCTGTCTGGTACTCCAGTGTGCATCGCGGCTCTGGCTTTAAATCGATGCTGACCACCCAATTATATGAAGAGGCCCGAGAGATTGTGCTCAATTTTGTGGGCGCAGACCGCGAACAGGACTGCATCATTTTTTGTAAAAATACGACCGAAGCGCTGAACAAACTGGCAAACCGTTTTCCTTTCCAACCGGGCGACATGGTGCTGACGACCAGCATGGAACATCATTCGAATGACCTCCCCTGGCGGGCCAAAGCCCGGGTGATCCATGCCGGATTGCTGCCCGGTGGCGCATTGGATATGGCTGACTTTCGCGCAAATCTGCAGAAATTCTCCGGGCAGATCAAATTAGTGGCGGTCACCGGCGCATCCAATGTATCTGGATATATGCCTCCAATTTACGAGATCGCTGAGTTGGCGCATTCGCATGGGGCCAAAATCCTGGTCGATTGCGCGCAGTTGATGCCGCATCGTAAAATCGATACCCTGCCGCACCAATCCCCGCGCCACCTCGACTTTATTGCCTTCTCGGCGCATAAACTTTATGCGCCATTTGGTTCGGGAGGATTGATCGGTGCGAAAGAGTTTTTCAATCAGGGCGAGCCAGACGTACGCGGGGGTGGAACGGTTGAAATTGTGACCCTGAATAACGTGATGTGGACGAGCGCGCCAGAACGGGAAGAGGCCGGCAGTCCAAACGTGATTGGCGCTGTCGCGCTGGCCACCGCGCTTAAGGTTCTGACCGATATTGGCATGGACAATATCGCCCGCCATGAGGCAGAACTGACCCGCTATGCGCTCGAACAGTTATCCGGTGTCCCGGGTATTAAAATTTACGGGTCGGATGATATAGATCATGTTGAAAAACGGGTTGGGGTGATCCCTTTTGGGTTGGATGGGATAACGCATGGCAAACTGGCCGCTATTCTGAGCTACGAAGGCGGGATTGGCGTGCGCAATGGCTGTTTCTGTGCGCATCCCTACATCCTGCATTTGCTGGGTGTCACAGACGAGGAATTCAACCAGTTCCATAACCAGGTTCTGATGCATAACCGCGCAGACCTGCCAGGCCTGGTGCGGATGAGTTTTGGTTGTTACAACGATTCCAGCGACGTGGACCGGTTGGTCGAGATGTTAAATCGGATCGCAATTGGCGATTACCAGGGCAGTTATCGGGTTGATCCCCCTTCCGGCTCGTATTATCCAATGGGATTTACTCCTGAGTCGATCTGGAAGAAATATTTTCAGTTTTAGTTGCGGGAGGAGCATAAATGCCGGAGGTGATGCTTGCCGGCGCGGTGGGTAACCCATCGGCCCGATCTGAAATTCGCTTCATCTGCTCAACTTAAAATCCCCCCATGCTCCCCAGCTGTTTTCAGCCAGGGAGCATGGGGGGATAATCCTTTAAAAAACGGCTCAGCGGATGTTGATGCTGCCCGAGCTCAGATCCTGCACAATAATCGTGATTTTATGCGCGGCCAAGGCAAAACCGCTGGTCTCCCAGGTGCCCTGGTCTTCATTAGACTTACCGCTGAGGCGGGCCAGCGCGGCGGGCAGGTTGATGGTGCCCGAGCCGTTGTCTTTCACATCCACATGCACCGCGGCATTGGCGGGCAGGGTCAGGTTCAGGCTGCCACTGCTGCCGTCCAGGCGCACCGTCAGGTCGGTGTTGGCGGGCAGGTCCAGGTTCAGGCTGCCGCTGCCGCCGCGATAATCCAGCGTATAGGGCTTTTCGCCCACAGGCAGGAAGATGTCAAAGCTGCCCGAGCCGCCGTCAACCGTCAGGCTCTGCAACTGCAAACCCGCCAGGTTCAGGCGCGTGCTGCCAGACGCGCCATCAACCTTGAGCGCCAGCGGCACACTCGGGCTGAGACCGATATCCCAACGCAGGTCGACGGCCGTGATGCCAAAATTGAGGTTGAAGCTGCCATCTTCGGGCGCGCGGCGCAGGCTGATGGTTTTGGCGTTGCCGCTGCTGACTTCAAAGTTCATCTGGCCGTAATGGCCAATTTGGGCGTCAAACAGGCTGGTCGAATCATTCAGTTTATGCACCTCCACCGGCTGCGAGGCACCATGCACTTCCACACTGGCCGTGGCAGTGATGCCCAACGGCTCGCTGAAGCGCTCGGTGACAAACTGCCCGCCGCCGCCCAGGTTGGGCACGGCGATCACAAGCGCGGCCGCGGCGGCCACCGTGGCCAGGCCGATCAGCAGGCCAATCACCGGCGACCGGCGCCCAATCAACAGATCCAACCCCAGCGCGATCAGCAGCAGCGGCCATAAGTTGAGCAGCACCAGCGGGTTGAAGTTCGGAATCACATTCATGTTGCCCAGGAACCAGATCAAGCCGACACTGATCAGCAAGATTGGCCAGAATAACGAGCGATAACGTGAGGTGACCATTTTTTCACTCCATACACAACAGTTTAGCGTACTATTAAATTATACGCGCCAGGCGAGTAAAAGTTTCAATTTTTTTAAATATAACCACACAGCCCCAGCGCCCCTTCGGGTGGCCGAAGCGGCGGGCTCAGAGAAGAAAAGTTTGATGGTGTTGTTTGTATCCGTGCGCGCGGCTTTCACGCGACCCGGAACCAAATCAGCGGCAGGCGCGTCTTATGCTCAGTTTCCTGCATTACCAATTTTCCACCGGAGGGGCACCGCATGACCCGCACAAAATGGATCAGTCTGATCGCCATCGTTCTGCTGGTAGGCGGCCTGGTGGCCGCGGCCGGCCTGTCGCTATATTATGCCGACCTGCCCGACCGGCTCAGCCAGCACGAAACCCTGGTGCTGGGCCAGAACAGTTTTACCCCAGGCAGCACCGGCGCGGTGCGGGTGGTGGTGCGCGATACGCGCAGCGGCGCCCCACTCTCCGGCGCGCAGATCAACGTCAGCCTGCGTGACAAAAACGGCGCCACCCAGGCGCTCTACCAGGGCCGGACCGACCCGCAGGGCAGCGCCAATGTTTCATTTAAGGTGCCGCTGACCCCCGCGCCCGAGCAGACCCTGGTGATTGAAACCCGCTCCGAGCTGGGCAGCGACACCGTGGAGCGCCCGGTGACCGTGCGGCGCGCCTACCGCGTGCTGCTGACCACCGACAAGCCGCTCTACCAGCCGGGGCAGGTGATCCACCTGCGCGGCCTGGCGCTGAGCACCTTCGACCTGCAGCCTGCCCAAAACCAGGCGCTGGAAATCACCATCGCCGATGGCAAGGGCAATAAGGTCTTCCGCCAGACCCTGACCACCTCGGCCTATGGCGTGACCGCGACCGACTTTGAACTGGCTTCCGCGGTGAACAGCGGCGCCTACAAGCTCACCGCGCAAATGGGCAATGCTGTTTCCGAAAAAACTGTCACGGTGGAAAACTACGTGCTGCCCAAGTTCGGCGTCAAACTGGAACCCGAAAAGACCTTTTACCTGCCCGGCGAAAAGGTTCGCGGCGTGCTGCGCGCCAATTACTTCTACGGCAAGCCCGTGGCGGGGGGCAAAGTGCTGCTGGAGGGCTATACCTTCGACGTGCAGCGCAATGTGGCGATTAAAATCGATGGCAAAACCGACGCGCAGGGCAACTATGCCTTTGAATTTACCCTGCCTGCCTACCTGACCGGCAGCGAACTGGATAAGGGCAGCGGGCGCTTTTACCTGCAGGCAGCCGTGACCGACCTGACCCAGCACACTGAGCAGGTGGATACCTCGCTGCCGGTGGCGCGCAGCCCGCTGGTGATCGACGCCGTACCCGAAGGCGGCTATCTGCGCGCGAACGTAGAAAATATTCTATACGTGCTGGTCAGCTACCCGGATGGCTCGCCCGCCGAAGCCAATCTAAAACTGACCTTTCTGAGCGAAGGCAGCCAAAAAGTGGAACTGGCCACCGGCGCCTACGGCCTGGCGGAAGTGCGCCGCACCCCGCGCACGCCCGTGCAGCAGGTGAGTATCGAGGCCCGCGATAAGAAAGGCAATACCACCGTGAAACAGTTCACCTTCCAGGGCCCTTCCCAGGAGGAAAGCGTGCTGCTGCGCCCTGATAAACCGGTCTACCAGGTGGGCGAGGCCATGAAATTGACCCTGCTGACCAGCACCCCCACCGGCACCATCTACCTGGACCTGGTGCGCCAGGGCCAGGTGATGAGCACCCGCGCCGTGGACGTGAGCGGCGGGCGCGCCGAGCTGGTGGTGGACTTGACCCCGGAGCTCTACGGCACGCTGGAACTGCATGCCTACAAACTGCTGCGCAGCGGCGCCACCGTGCGCGATACGCGCATGGTGGTGATAGACCAGGCCGAAGGGCTGAAGGTTCAAATGACCCCCGGCCAGCCGACCTACAAACCCGGCGACGCCGGCCAGTTGGGCGTCAAGGTGACCGGCAGCGATGGCCAGGGCGCCCAGGCCGCGCTGGGGCTGGCCATCGTCGACGAATCGGTCTTTGCGCTGGCCCAGCAGGATCCCGGCTTTGCCCAACTCTACTTTATGCTGGAAAAGCAGTTGCTGGAGCCCAAATATGACCTGCACGGCTACAGCCTGCCAGACTTGATGGGCGGTAAACTGCCCGCCGGCGACCCGCAGTTGGGCGCGGCGGTGGGCCAGGCGGCCCAGGCCTCGCTGGCCGAGGCGGTCAAGAAGACCTACACCTTCAGCCTGCAGGCCAATTCGCACCAGGATAACGTCAACAAGGCCGTCCAACTGCGCGCGCAGTTCTTCAAAGGCGCCTCCACGGCTTTTGCCGGCCTGCTGGCGGCCATTCCGCTGGCCATGACGCTGCTGGTGGGGGCCAGCCTGCTGCGCCGCAAGCTGTTGGGACGCAGCCTGCTGCTGCTGGGAGTGATCGTGTTGGCCGTGGTGGGCCTGGTGGCCTTGTTCTACCTGGGCCTTGTTCAGGGCCAGCAATCACGTGCCATCGATAATCTGATGCTTGCGCTGCTGGGATTGATAAGCCTGTTCGCGCTCGCCGGGCTGATCGGCCTGGGGGTGATCGCGGTCCGGCGCAAAGAGGCCAGTTTGGGCTGGCAGGTGGGCCTGGCGCTGGCCTTTTACGCCGTACTGGCGCTGCTGCTGGGCCTGTCGAATTACCTTTCCCTGCCCAGCGGCGACCGGTGGACCTGGCTGCTGGCGGGCGCGCTGCTGCTGCCCGCGCTTTCCTTCTTTTTGCGCAGCGCCGGCTTTATCTGGCAAAGCCGCAACCGGGCGGCAGCCGCCGCCTTTGGAGCCGGCATCCTGATGCTGAGCGGGCTGGTGCTGCTGGCGCTGCTGGGGCCGGGGCTTGGGCGCCAGTTTAACCACGTGGGCGGGGTGATGGAAGACGGCTTTAATGTCGCTGAGCGCGGGATTGTGCCGATGCCGCTGGCCATGGGCGCCGCGGCTGCCACCCAGCCCGCCAGAGATGCGGCCAAGAGCGGCGGCCCGGCCGCCCCCGCCGATGCCGCCCCGGCCGGTGAGCCGCCGCGTCTGCGCCAGTACTTCCCCGAAACCATGCTGTGGCTGCCCGAGGGCGTGACCGACGCCAACGGCGCGCTGCAGTTGGCCGTGCCGGTGGCCGACAGCATCACCACCTGGCGCATCACCGCGCTGGCCTCCACCCGCGATGGCCGCCTGGGCAGCGCCAGCGCTGCGCTGCGCGTCTTCCAGGATTTCTTTGTGGACCTGGACCTGCCGGCGGCGCTGACGGTAGGTGACGAAGTGGCCGTGCCGGTGGGCGTGTTCAATTACCTGCCCGGCGAACAGAGCGTGCGCCTGGAACTGACCCAGGCCGACTGGTTCGAGCTGAAGGACGAAGCCGTCAAGACCATCCAAGTGGCCGCCAACGAGATCAGCGTGGTGTATTTCCGCGTGAAGGCCAAAACCTTTGGCCGCCAGCCCTTCCAGGTGACCGCGCTGGGCAGCAAGATGTCCGACGCGATCAAGAAGGAAGTAACCGTTTACCCGGACGGCAAGCAGATCCGCACTACTGCCTCAGACCGGTTGGCCGGCGGCAGCACGGTGAGTGTGCCGGTGCAAATTCCGGCCGGCGCCATTGGCGGCACGCAGCAGTTGTGGGTCAAGATCTACCCCGGCATGCTCAGCCAGGTGGTGGATGGCCTGGATGCGATCCTGCGCATGCCCAGCGGTTGTTTTGAACAGACCTCTTCCACCACTTACCCCAACGTGCTGGTGCTGGATTACCTCAAAGCCTCCCAAAAAGCCTCGCCCGAGGTGCAGCTTAAGGCTGAACAGTATATCAACCTGGGCTACCAACGCCTGACCACCTTCGAGGTGAAAAGCAGCGGCGGTTTCTCGCTGTTTGGCAGCGAGCCCGCCGACCGCATGCTGACCGCCTACGGCCTGCAGGAGTTTGCCGACATGAGCCGGGTGCACGCCGTGGACCCCGCCCTGCTGCAGCGCGCGGCGCGCTGGCTGATTTCTCAGCAAGAGGCGGATGGCTCGTGGAAAAACGACCGCGGCCTGGTGCATGAGAGCACCTGGCAGCAGTTGGGCAACGACCGCCTGCCGGTGACCGCTTACATCACCTGGAGCCTGGTGGATGCCGGCTTCGGTAGTGAGGCGGGCACGCAGAAGGGACTGGCGTATGTGCGCGAGTTTCAGGCCCAAGCCAAAGACCCCTACGCGCTGGCGCTGGTGGCCAATGCGCTGGTGGCGGCGGATCTGAACACCCTTGCGGGTGCGCGAGGCGCGGCCGGCGGCAAACTGAGTTCGGCCAGCGAAGATGCCCTCGGCCGCCTGGCCGGAATGGCCAAACGCGACGGCGACAAGGCCTTCTGGCAGAGCGGCGTGGCCAGCTTTATGGGCTCGCAGGGACTGACCGGTTCGATCGAAACCACCGCGCTGGCCGCATTGGCCTTGCAGCGTGCCGAGCGCAGCCCGGACCTGGCCAACGCCGCCCTGACCTACCTGCTCAAGCAGAAGGACAGCTTCGGCACCTGGCACAACACCCAGGCCACCGTGCTGACCCTAAAAGCGCTGCTGCAGTCGGTACGCGGCGGCGGCGAGCAGGTCAATGCCAGCGTCACCGTTACCCTCAACGGCGGCCAGAGCCGGGTGGTCACGCTGACCCCCCAGAACTACGACGTGGTGCAACTGCTCAGTTTTGACGATGTCAACCCCGCGGGCGAAAACAAGGTGGAACTGAAGGCCGCGGGCCAGGGCAACCTGATGTACCAGGTGGCTGCCAGTTACTACCTGCCCTGGGATGTGCTGGCGCGCAACCCCGACCTGGCCCCCGCCCAGGATGCGCTGGCAATCGATGTAAAATACGACCGCGCCCAGATCGCGGTCAACGATACGGTGGGCGTGACGGTGACGGTGCGCCTCAACCAGAAGGGCGCCCGCGCCGAATCGGCGCTGGTGGACCTGGGCCTGCCCCCCGGCTTTAGCGTGCAGGCCGAAGACCTGGACGCGCTGGTGGCGCACTACCAGGGCCTGCCCAAAACCTACCCCGGCGCCAGCATTCAGCGTTACGAACTGACTGGCCGCCAGATTCTGGTTTACCTGACCAACCTGGCCGAAGGCCAGCCGCTGAGCTTCAGCTACCGCCTGCGGGCGCGTTTTCCACTGGCCGTGCGCAGCCCCGCCAGCAGCGCCTACGACTACTACAACCCGGCGGTGAGCGGCGAGAAGGCGCCGCAATGGATCGAAGTGCAGCCGTAAGCCGGCGTGAGGGCGCATTTCAGTTTTGGCAAAGAACCCACCCCAGACCACTTGTCAGCAGGTTTATGGGCGGATACTTGCAGAAAACGCCCACCCCTCCCAGAGGGCTAATCATTACCCCCATCTTTCTACTGGCTTTTTTGGCAAAAAACGCTTTTGTGAACGGCAAAACCCTCTATCCCCCGGCCCCTGTCCTCCCATTTTGGGAGGTTGGGGAGCAAAATTAAGCCATTTTTGGGCACGTGCCGCCCAAAAATGGCAAAAAAAATATCCTCCCCGCCCTTTGAGGGCGGGGCCGGGGGTGGGTGAGAAATTTTGCTCACCCAAACGCCAGTTATTGGAGAGAAAAACGACTTTTTTAAAAGATGTGGGTAATGAT
>Ga0105047_10010021_pt1 | contig 15534 bp, 13 predicted proteins | sample MAT04_FD_78384 | JGI IMG/M metagenome (GOLD analysis project Ga0105047, IMG submission 78384) | Freshwater microbial communities from Lake Fryxell liftoff mats and glacier meltwater in Antarctica - MAT-04 (megahit assembly) | ecosystem: Environmental > Aquatic > Freshwater > Ice > Liftoff... | reverse complement strand
GGAGCGGTGTCGCTCCGACCAAGCCCATCACCACAACCCCAAGCATCGCAATCCGCACCCCGCCGCCGGCACCATCCGCCAGCGTGCCGCGACGCGCGCCCACAACCATCACGCGAGCCCAGCAAAAGCCAAATCAGCGCGGTGACCAACTTGGTGAATAATCCGGGCTATCAGGCCTTCCTGTACCCCAACTCGGTGACCGAAATCCGCCGCGCCAATCTCGCCGCCCGGCGCCCGGTGATGCCGGCGCGTGCTTGGCTGATCCACAATGGGCGGCTTGAAGCCAACTGGGCTTCAACCGATCGGCGCACGCTCAGCATTGCGCAGCGGGCGGTCGAGACGATGTTCGCCTCCAGCGGTTTCAGCGACTCCAACCGCATTTGGCTCAATGCCGAGCGCGACCACGTGGAGTTCCGAATGGCGTTCATCAGGGCCGAGTTCACGCCGACGCTGCCCGCACCCTTCGATCAGACCTACATGCGCGCGCTTTACGACTATGGCTTCGAGCGCGCGAGCCGCGGCTATGACTGGGCCCCGCGGCCACCGTTCAACACCTGAAGGCGCCGGCGCGGATCAGCCGCAATCGCAGCCGGGGGCGGGTGCGGTGCTCTGGCGCGTCACGTGATGGTCGACCCATTCGGCGACGAGCCGCCGCGCCTCGGTCACCGAGGCTTCGGGGTGGTGCACGCGGTATAGGGTCGTGCAGGCCTGAAATGCCGCCATGTCCGCCTGCCCGACATCGCGCAACTCGCGATAGGCGGTAACGACGGCCCGTTCGCAGCGGCGGGCGATGTGGCTGAAGTCGCGACCCATGGTGATCTCCAGTTGCGAATCGCTCGCAACGTCCGAAAACCATAGCCACATCTGAACGGGCGTTCAAGTGTTGTCACGCCGCCGGCTGCAGGAGGCAGGCCAGCCGCCGCAGCTTTTGTGCCGCCTCAATTGCAGAGCCCTGTCGCGTTCAGGGCTGCGTCTTCTCCAGCGGCTCCGGACGGATCTGGAAGCGGTCGACGAAGGTGCCCGTGTCGCCCCGGAGCTGGGCGGCCAAACGCTCGGTGTCGCGGACCCGGACGAATTCCACGGCACTCTCCGCATCGCCCCTCGGCACGCCGATGCCGACCAGCGCCTCGCGTCCCATCACAAGCGCCGATTCGAAGGTCTCGCGCACTTCGACGACGCCGCCCGACAGCAGTTGCAGCGAGTGCCGGCGGTCGAAGGAGCGCACCACGCAGGGCGTGTCGGGGAAGGTCTCCTTCAGGATGGAGACGACCCGGTCCGTCACCTCCTGACGGTCGGTGCAGACGGCGATCAGCTGCATCCGTCCGGCACCCGCCGCGCGCAGCACGTCGAGGCGCGTGCCGTCGCCGTAATGCACGCGTGCGCCGAAACGGGCCGCCGCCTCGATTTGTTCCACGTTTGAATCGATGATCGTCAGCCGCACGCCATGCCGCAGCAGTACCTGCGCCGTGACCTGACCGACGCGGCCGAAGCCGATGATGAGCACGCTGCCGCGCGCATCCGAGAAGTCCTCCTCCGGTTCGGCGGTGACCTGTTCTCGCGCGAGAAGTGGTGCCAGGCGCGCGATGAAGGGCGTGAAGATCATCGACAGCGTGACGAGTGCCACCAGCAGGCTGGCGTGGTCCGGCTGCATCACCTGGGCCGCGACCGCGGCGGAAAAGAGCACGAAGCCGAACTCGCCGCCCTGCGCCAGCAGCAGCGCGGCCCGGACGGAACTCCCGTGCGCGTGGCCAAACAGGCGCGAGAGGCCATACATCGCGCCCGTCTTCACCGTCGTCAGCACGCAGGCGGCGATGATCAGCGAGAGCCAGTTCGCGCGCACCACGCCCAGATCAACGCTCATGCCGACCGAGAGGAAGAAAAGGCCCAGCAGAATGCCGCGGAAGGGCTCGATATCCGCCTCAAGTTCGTGGCGGTAGGTCGATTCCGCCAGCATCACCCCCGCGAGAAACGCGCCCGCCGCCATGGAAAGGCCGACTAGTTGCATCAGCCCCGCGGCACCGAGCACGAGCAGCAGTGCGGCGGCTGTCATGATCTCCGGCGCGCCCGCCCGCGCCAGCAGGCCGAAGAACGGGCTGAGCAGGAAGCGGCCGACCAGGATCACGGCCCCCACGGCAGCCAGCATCTGCAGGATCGAGAGCCAGGCCGGCGTCTCGCTCGCGCTCGGCATTGGGGAGAGCACGGCGACGAGCGCAATGAGCGGGACGATCGCCAGGTCCTGCATCAGCAGCACGGAGAAGGCGGTGCGCCCGTGCGGACTCTCCACTTCGCCGCGCTCCTGCAGCATCTGCATGACGATGGCGGTGGATGAGAGTGCAAGGCCGAACCCGGCGATGATCGAGGCTTCCAGGCTGCGGCCGGCGATCAGCAGCGGGTAGAGCATGAGCAGCGCGCCCGAAACCACGATCTGCGCCGAGCCGAGGCCGAGAATATCTCTCCGCAGTGCCCAGAGACGGCCGAGGTTCAGTTCCAGCCCGATGACGAAAAGCAGCAGGACGATGCCGAGTTCGGCGATTCCGGTGACGCGTCCCGGCTCGGAAAAGAGGCCGAGGGCAAATGGCCCGATCGCAACGCCTGCCGCAATATAGCCGATGACGGAGCCCAGTCCCAACCGCTTGGCCAGCGGCACCGCCACCACGGCGGTGGCCAAAAGCACGATGGGTTCGAGCAATTCGGTCGCGTGGGCGGCCTCGGCCATGTGATCTCCGATAAGTGCCTGTTCAGCCATCCGCCACGCCAGGCGGTGGCCGGGGCGCCATCGCACCCGCGGCATTATAGGAAAGCGCAGAGCCCGCGAAAGGGCGCTCTGCCGGGTCTGTTCTAGGACGCTGCCACGGCCTCCGCGATGGCGCGGCCCACATCGACCGTGCCCGCCTGGCCGCCCAGGTCCCGCGTGCGCGGACCGCCTTCGCCGAGCAGCCTCTCGATCGCGGTGGTGATGGCTTTCGCAGCCTCGGGCTCGCCCAGGTGGTCGAGCATCATGGCGCCGGACCAGATCTGCCCGATCGGGTTGGCAACGAAGCGCCCGGCGATGTCCGGGGCCGAGCCGTGCACCGGCTCGAACATCGAGGGGAAGGCCTTCTCGGGGTTGATGTTCGCGCTGGCCGCCACCCCGATCGAACCGGCGACGGCGGGCCCGAGGTCGGAGAGGATGTCGCCGAACAGGTTGGAGCCGACCACCACGTCGAACCAGTCGGGATGCTGCACGAAATGGGCGCAGAGGATGTCGATGTGGAACTGGTCGGTCGTCACCTCGGGGTAGTTCTTCGCCATCTCGGCGAAGCGCTCGTCCCAGTAGGGCATGGTGTAGGTGATGCCGTTGGACTTGGTGGCGCTGGTGAGCTTCTTGCGCGGCCGCTTCATGGCGAGTTCGAAGGCATACTTCATGATCCGGTCACAGCCATGGCGCGTGAAGACGCTGTCCTGCGTGACGAATTCGCGGTCCGTCCCCGGGAACATCTTGCCGCCGGAACTGGAGTATTCGCCCTCCGTGTTCTCACGCACCACGTAGAAGTCGATCTCGGCGGGCGTGCGGTTGGCGAGCGGCGTGGAGACGCCCGGCAGCAGCTTGCAGGGCCGCAGCGAGACATACTGGTCGAAGCCGCGGCGGATCGGGATGAGCAGGCCCCAGAGCGAGACGTGGTCCGGCACGCCCGGCCAGCCGACGGCGCCGAGGAACACGCTGTCGCTGTCCTTCAACTGGTCCAGGCCGTCTTCCGGCATCATGCGGCCGGTCTTGGCGTAGGTCTCGCAGGACCAGTCGTAATGGGTGAGCTTCAGGTCGAAGCCGAAGCGCCGGGCGGCGGCATCCAGGACGCGCAGCCCTTCGGGCGTGGTTTCCTTGCCGATTCCATCGCCCGGAATGACGGCGATACGGTGCGTGCGAGCCATGCGTTTCCCCTTGGGCCCGCCGTGGAGAGTTGCCGGGCCGTCCGAATTCCGACTACGCCGCGGCACGGCTCCCCGCAAGACGGCGCAGCCCCGCCAGCAGCACGAATCCGGCCGCGATCATCCCCGAGATGAGCGCCGGGCGCGGCCCGAAGGAGATGTCGAGGTTGGCGGCTGCGATGCGGCTGGCCGGCAGTTTGGTGGCCAGGGCATACCAGAGGAACTCGATCAGGACCGCGCCGAACAGCGCCGCCAGGCTGAGCAGCGCCAGCGCCGCCAGGCTCGTCTGCCAGCGGCCGGGCAGGGCGCGCCAAGCCAGCAGCCAGACCAGCAGCCCCGCCAGGATCACCCCCTGCGAGACATCGGTCTTGGACTGGATGAAGGCGTGCAGCAGCCCAAGCAGCGCCACCGGGAACACGATGCGGTGCAGCTTCTTCCAGCCCCGTCCAAGGCGCTTCATCCACCCATCGGTCGAGGTCCAGCCGAGGACCAGGAGGCCCAGCAACGCCGTGAAGCCGATGATGAGATAGACGCGGCTCGCAATCTCGATCGCGACGCGCCACAGCCGCCAGTTCTGGTCGCCGACATACAGCGTGAAATGCGCCAGCACCCAGGCCAGCGCGCCAAGGCCGATCATCCGGCGCAACTGGAACAGTTTTGGCCAGCCCAGCACGCGGCCGAGCGGTGTGACCGCCAGAGTTGCGACCAGCAGCCGGATCGCCCAGCGCCCGGTCTCGTGCGTGGCGGCCTCCAAGGGCTCGGGGCCGAGCAGGTCCATGGCCCAAAGCTGGAACAGCCGCAGCGCGGGGGCGATCATGATTGCGAGGGTGACGATGCGCAGCGCCGAGAGGCGGCCCGCCCGGTCGCGCCAGGGGATAATCGCGGCCGCGCTCATGCCCAGCCCCGCGCGCGTATCTCGGCGGCGATGCGCGCGGTTTCGTCCAGTGCTTCCCGGGGCGGCGGCAGGCCCGCGCCGAGCGGCGCCGCGAGCCCGGCCTCGATCAGGCTGCGCGAGACCGCATGGTGCCGCGCGCCGAGCCCGCCCGGATCGGCGATCAGGATAGGGGTGGTTGTGATCAGCGCCTCGGAGAGCATGGAGATCGAATCACCTGTCACGATGAGCGTGTCGGCCAGGGCCAGCATGGCAGTGAAGGGGTTGGCGCCGGTGGCGCCCCAGGCGTGCAGGTGGTGCGGGGTTCCCTGCAAGCCGGCCCGGACGGCCTCAGCGGCCGTATCTCCCGTTCGACGGGATGTGGTGGCGATCACGCTGGCGCCAAGCCCTGCCGCCTGGCGCGCAATTCCGGCGGCAGTGCCCGGCGCCATGCCCTCCGCCCGGACCGGCCCGCCCAGCAGCAGCGCCACGATGGGCCGGGGCAGGGCGGCGAGGGCGGGGAAGCCAGCGGGCGCCTCGGCCAGCGCCTCCGGCGTCAGGCGGTGAGCGGCGCCCTGGATGACCATGAGGTTGCCCGCGGGCCTGGGCGCGTCATGAGCGCCGATCACCAGCAGGTCGAAATCGGCGGCACCGAGGCCCGGCCGCATGGCGTGCACCGTCCGTGCCCCCCGCGCCCGCAGCCAGCGCGACACGGGGGCGGAGCGGCGGCCCGCCGAGATCACGAGGCTCGGCCAAGGGGGCGTGAAGGCACCACGGTCGGAGAGCCCCGACAGCGTCGGCCACGGCCAGGGCAGGCGGGCCAGTGGGCCGTAGCGGAGCGGCACGCGGCGGAAGGGTTGGCCCAGCCGTTCGGCGATGCCGAGTGCCTGGGCAGCGGTGCCCGCGCGCGGGTCCACGAGCACCCAGATCATGGACGCGCTTGCCCTTGGGCGTTACCAGAGGCGATCGGCATCGGAGCAGACGAATGAGCGGCCATCACGCCTCGGAATGGGACAGGGACGCGGCGCTGACCACCGCGCGCATCCTGCTGGAGATCAAGGCGGTGAATTTCCGCCCCGAGGAACCCTATACCCTGACGTCCGGCTGGAAGAGCCCCGTCTATATCGATTGCCGCAAGATCATCTCATACCCGCGCGCCCGCACCCGCATCTGCGACCTCGGCGTGGAGAAGATCAACCGTGCCATCGGCTTCGAGACGGTGGAGAGCATCGCGGGCGGCGAGACGGCCGGCATCCCCTTCGCCGCCTGGATCGCGGACCGCATGAACCTGCCGATGGCATATGTCCGCAAGAAGCCCAAGGGCTTCGGCCGCAACGCCCTGATCGAGGGCGACGTGCCGGTGGACCGCGAGACCCTCCTGGTCGAGGACCTGACGACCGACGGCGCCAGCAAGATCCGCTTCGCCGAGGCGCTGCGCGAGGCGGGCGCCAAGTGCGCGCACACCTTCGTCGTGTTCTACTACGGCGTCTTTCCCGGCAGCTTCGAGCAGATGAAGGCCATGGGCCTCTCGCTGCACCACCTGGCCACCTGGTGGGACGTGCTGGAGGTCTGCCGCGAGAAGACCTACTTCCCCGAAGCCTCGCTCACCGGCGTGCGGAAATTCCTGGAGGACCCGGTGGGCTGGAGCCGCGCGCATGGCGGCGTCGGCAGCCTGGACGAGGCGCTGGCGCACAAGGGGAAGGCCGGGTGATCCGGCTTCTCGCCGCGCTGCTGTTCCTTGCACTGCCGGCGCAGGGGCAGCCGCGCGACACGCTGAACATCGGCATCACGCAGTACCCCTCCACGCTGCACCCCAACATCGAGAACATGGTGGCGAAGTCCTACACGCTGGGCTTCACGCGACGCCCCGTCACCGCCTACGACGCCGAATGGCGGCTGGTCTGCATGCTCTGTGAGACCATCCCCACGCTGGAGAACGGCCTCGCCACCCGCGAGACCACGCCCGACGGCCGCCCTGGCCTGCGCGTCACCTGGCGCCTGCGCGAGGGGCTGGCCTGGGGCGACGGCACGCCCATCAGCACGGAGGATCTGCGCTTCACCTGGGATGCAGGGCGCGAGGGTGCCACAGGCATCGGCCCGGCCGAGTTCTACCGCTCGGCCTACGAGTTCATCGCCGAGGACGCGCGAAGCTTCACCCTCCGCTTCGACCGCGTGACCTTCCAGTTCGCAAGTCTCGGCGATTTCGCGCCGCTGCCCGCGCACCTGGAGCGCGCGCGCTGGGAAAGCGAGCCGCGCACCTACCGCACGCGCACCCTCTACGACACGGAGCCGACCAACCCCGGCCTCTGGAACGGCCCCTATCGCATCGCCCAGGTGCAGCCCGGCTCGGCCATCACGCTGGAGCGCAACGCCCATTGGTCCGGCCCCGCGCCCGCCTTCCGCCGCATCGTGATCCGCACGGTCGAGAGCACGCCCGCCCTCGAAGCGCAGTTGCTCGCCGGGCAGGTGGACATGATCGCGGGCGAGCTCGGCCTGCCGGTCGAGCAGGCGGGGGCGCTGATCCGGCGCACGGGTTCGCGCTTCCGCGCCGAGTACCGGCCGGGCCTGATCTACGAGCATCTGGACCTCAACCTCGACGTGCCGGCACTGGCCGACCGTCGCGTGCGCCAGGCGCTGCTGCTGGCGCTGGATCGCGGGCAGATCGTGGCGCGGCTGTTCGAGGGGCGGCAGACCGTGGCGCACACCAGCGTCAACACGCTCGACTGGCCGCACGATCCCGACGTCCGCACCTGGCCGGTGAACCAGCCGCGTGCGGCGGCCCTGCTGGAGGAAGCCGGCTGGCGCAACGCCGGGGCGTCCGACGGCATCCGCCGCAACGCCGAGGGGCAGCGCCTTTCCATCGAACTCCTCACCACTGCCGGCAATCGGTCACGGGAAGCGGTGCAGCAGGTGATCCAGGCGCAGTGGCGCCAGATCGGCGTCGAGGCGCGCATCCGCAACGAACCCCCGCGCGTGCTGTTTGGCGAGACGCTGTCCCGCCGGCGCTTCCAGGGGGCCGCGCTCTTCGCCTGGGTTTCGGCACCCGAGAGCGTGCCGCGCAGCAGCCTGCATTCCGACGAGATCCCGCGCGCCGAGCGCAACTGGTCCGGCCAGAACTACACGGGCTTCCGCAACGCCGAGATGGACGCGCTGCTGGAAGCGCTCCCGCAGGAACTGGATCGCGAGAAGCGCCGCCAGCTCTGGCACCGCCTCCAGGCCATCTACGCCGAGGAGTTGCCGGGCCTGCCGCTGTGGTTCCGCCAGGACGCGCATCTCTGGCCCGCCTGGCTGGATGGCGTGCGGCCCACAGGGCACCTCAATCCGTCGAGCCTCTGGGTGGAGGAATGGCGCGTCCGGTGATCGACCATGCGTCCATCACGGTGAACGACATGGCGCTGAGTGCGCCCTTCTACGATGCCGTCATGGCGGCCCTCGGCGCACCCTGCGTGTGGCGAGAGGAACGCGCCATCGGCTACGGCGCACGGGAAACAGGCACGGGCTACCTGACCGTCGCGGAATGTGCGGGCGTGGTGGCCGACCGCCGCCACTGGTGCTTCCGCGCGCCCGACCGCGCCGCGGTGCGCGCCTTTCATGCGGCGGGGAGCGCCGCAGGCGGGGCGGATGCCGGCGCGCCCGGCCTGCGGCCGCGTTATCACGCGAACTACTACGCCGCCTTCCTGCTCGACCCCGACGGCAACCGCGTCGAAGCGGTGTGTCACACCCCATGATCCGTCTCATCGCCTCGCGCCTCGCGCAGATCGCGGTGACGGCGGCCATCCTCTCCTTCTGCGCCTTCATGCTGATCGCGCTCATGCCGGGAGACCCGATCGACCTCGCCATCGCGGGCGATCCGCGCCTGACCAGCGAGGACGCGGCGCGGTTGCGCGAACTGCACGGGCTCGATCAGCCGATGATGGCGCGATACCTCGCCTGGGCAAGTGCGGTGCTGGAGGGGCGCTTTGGTCATTCACGCCTCTTCGCGCAGCCCGTGGCCTCGCTGCTGGGGCCAGCGTTGGTGAGTTCGCTCGAACTGCTCGGGCTGGCGTTGGTGCTTGCCATCGTGACCGGCGTGGGGCTGGGCGCGCTGGCGGCGCTACGGCCGCGCGCGGCGCCCTTCGTGCAGGGCCTGGCGCTGGTGGCGCAGGCGGTGCCGTCCTTCTGGCTCGGCATCCTTCTGATCATCCTCTTTGCCGTGCAACTGGGCTGGTTGCCCGCAGGCGGCGAGGGCGGTTGGCGCTTCCTCATCCTGCCCGTGGTGACGCTCTCGGTGGCGCACCTGGCCGCCTATGCACGCCACGCCGCCGCCGCCCTGAGTGCGGCGATGGAGGAACCGCACATCCGCACCGCGCGCGCCAAGGGTGCGAGCGAGCGCGCCATCGTGCTGCGCCACGCGCTGCCCAATGCCGGCGTGCCGCTGCTGACCATCGCCGCGCTGGACGCCGGCTCCCTCGTCTCGGGCGCGTTGATCACCGAGACGATCTTCGCGCGCCCCGGCATGGGCAAGCTGATCTTCGACGCGGTGATGGGGAACGACTTCAACCTTGCCCTGCTGGCCCTCCTCGTCGTCGCGGTGGTGACGATGATGGCGACCCTGATGGCCGACCTCGCGCAGCGCTGGCTCGACCCGAGGCTGGCGTGAGGCTGGGGCTCGCCCTCCTGGCGATGCTCGTGCTGACCGCGCTGGCGGCGCCGCTTGCTTCTGCCTGGCTCGGCCATGACCCCTTCCTGCCCGACCTCTTCATGCGCTTCGAGCCGCCCTCGGCCACACATCCGCTCGGTACGGACGAGTTGGGGCGGGACATGCTGCTGCGCCTGTTGCACGGCGCGCGCGTCTCGCTGGCCGTGGGCGTTGCGGCCGCACTTGCGGCGACCTTCATCGGCACGGCGATCGGCCTGCTCGCCGCCTGGCGCGGCGGCGCCATCGATGCGCTGCTGATGCGCTTCGCGGACGGCTTGCTGGCACTGCCCGCGCTGCCGCTGCTGGTGATCCTCGCCGCCCTTGATCCTGGCGTCGTTGGCCTGCCACGCGGCGAGGCGGCGTCCGACATGATCCGCATCGCGGTGCTGCTGGCAGCCTTCGGGTGGGTGGGTGTGGCGCGGCTGGTGCGGGCCACGGCGCTTTCGGTGCTGGCGCGCGATTTCGTGCGGGCCGCGCGCGCCATGGGTGTCCCGGAGACGCGCGTGCTGCTGCGCCACGTGATGCCGCAACTGGCGGCACCGACCGCCATCGCCACGGCACTCGCGGTGGGCGGCGCCGTGCTGGCCGAGAGTGTGCTGAGCTTCCTCGGCCTCGGCATCGCGCCGCCGTCGCCCTCGTGGGGGAACATGCTGGCGAATGCGCAGGAACTGGTGTTCCAGGCGCCGCTCGCAGCCCTCTGGCCGGGCCTCGCCATCCTGCTCACGGTGCTGGGCTGCAACCTCGTGGCCGATGGGGTCGCGCGCAGGCGTTAGGGATTCTCCACGCGCGGCCAATATGGCGCGGTGAAGCGCTCATAGGGGATCGCGGCGAAGTCGCGCAGGATGCCGGCCTCGGCCGCGCAGTAGCGCACCTCCCGCGCGATCGGCGCGAAGCCCGCGTAGAAATGCTGGCTCGACTTCACCACCACCATGCGCTTGTCGTGCAGCGTGCAGCCGAGGTTGGTGAAGGCGTCCGGGTGGAACACCTGCTGGCGTTCGCTGGCGAGAATGATGTGGATGCCGCCACCGCCGCTCGCCACCTCGACCCAGGCGGCGGGGCCGAGTTCGCTGATGCCGCCCGAGAGGCCCGACTGCACGTGCCGGTCGGTCACGGCATGCACGCGCACCATGAGGTCGAGCGGATCGCCCGACATCAGCCCGCATTTCCCGCCGAGGCGCAGCGGCATCAACGCCCCCACACCTGCCTCGTGCACGAAGGAGACGGCGACCGGGTCCCAGAAGATGCCGATGGCCGCGTCGCGCACATCGCGCGCCAGCATCCGGGCCAGCACCGCCGTGCAATCGGACGGCGCGCCGCCACCCGCATTGTCGGAGGTCTCGGCGATGACCGTGGTGCCCGCGGGTGCCGCGAGCGCCACGTCGATCGCTGCGTCGGGCGTGTCGAAGCGCTTGCGCGTGGCCTCGCGCATGTCCCAGATGCGCACGCCCCAGCGTTTTGCCGTCGCTTGCGCGTGGCGTTCATCGCCGTCGGCGATGGCGAGCATCTTCGCCCCCACATGCGGCACGTCGCCCCAGGGGAAGCCATGCGCGAAGGAGAGCGAGAGGATCTCGCCGCTGGCCTCGGCGGCCAGCATCTCGGCCACCAAACCTTTCATCGGCTCCACTGGCGTGTGCCACATGTTGATCATGTGCAGCGGGTGATAGGCCATCACCGGCCGGATCTCGCGCCGCGCCGTGCGCAGCGCCAACCGGAACAGGTCCTCCGCGCGTTCGGCCATGTCGGTGTGCGGGTATTGCTTGTAGATCACGACGAGGTCGGCATTCGTCCGCAGCGTGTCGTCCAGGTGGCAATGCAGGTCGAGTTCGACGCCGACCACGGTGTCCGGCCCAACGATCTCGCGCGTGCGGCGCACCAGGTCGCTCTCGCAGTCATCGTAGCCCTCGGCCACCATGGCGCCATGCAGGTTGAGCAGCACGATCTCGACCGGGCCGGCCGCGCGCAGGTCGTCAAGGATCAAGTCGCGCATTTCCTCATAGGCGGCGCGGACCGTGGTGCCGGCGGGCTGCGCGTTCGCGGTGATGCTCTCCACCACCTCGATCTGCGCCGCGTTGGCGAGGCGACGCCAGGCAATCAGCGGAATGTTCCCCCAGGCGGGCGGCTGGCTGCTGCCGTCGTTGCGGCTGAACCGATTGCCCAGGAAGGCGGCGCGGCCCGTGGGCAACGGCGAGAAGGTGTTGGTCTCGGTCAGCAGCGCGGCCATGAAAAGCTTCATCGGATGTCGTGTTCCCGTGAGGTTGTCGAAGGGTCGCGCCGCTCAACCGAGGCGCCCGACATGCCGCTCGAAGCCGGCGCGGACGGCCGCGGCGTGCGCGGCCATTACATCGCGCAGCTGCGCGAGGGTCCGGATCTCCTGGTGCACCAGCGTACCGGCACCCAGCCGCATCGCCTCCTCGACCGTCGGCGGCAGGTGCTCATCGCGCCAGTGGCCCACGGTCAGGCGCATGAGGCCGAGCAGCGTGCGCCACAGCCGTTCAGCCTGGATGAAGGTCGCGGCCTCGCGCTCGTCGAGCAGCCCCGCCCTGCCGAGTTCGCCAAGGACCAGCCGCGTCGTGCGCCGCAGCAGCCGTGGATGGGCGGCGGCGTGTGCCACGGCCATGGCCTGCGCGATGAACTCCACCTCGATCAGCCCGCCCGGCATCGCCTTCAGGTCCCATGGCCCCTCCGCCGGCAGTTCGCGCAGCATGCGGCCCCGCATGGCGGCGGCGTCGCGCAGCACCGCGGCGGCGTCGCGCGGGGCCGTGCGTGCCGTGTCGAGCGCCACGTCGATCTGGCGGGTCAGGGCCGTGGGGCCGGCCACCACCCGCGCGCGCGTCAGCGCCATGCGCTCCCAGGTCCAGGCATCCTCGGCGTGATAGCGCGCGAAGGAGGAGAGCCGCACCGCGACCGGGCCCTTGTTCCCCGAGGGGCGCAGCCGCATGTCCACTTCGAAGGCGCGGCCGTCCTTGCCCGGTGTGGTGAGGGCCGCCACCACCTGGTGCGAGAGGCGGATGAAATAGTCGGAGGGCGCCAAGCCCCGCACGCCGCCCGTGCTCGCCTCCGCTTCCGGGTCGTGGTCGTAGATGAGGATGAGGTCGAGGTCGGAGGTGGGGAGCATCTCGCGCCCGCCGAGCTTGCCGAGTGCAACCACCGCGAAGCCGCCGCCTTCGACCCGGCCGAAGCGGCGTGCGAAGTCGTTCTGGACGGCGGGAAGCAGGGCGGCGATGGCGGCATCGGCCACGGCACTTCGCGCCTCGCCCGAGGCATCGGCGTCCATCCGGCCTTCGAGTTCGGCGGCGTCCACCTCGAACATGCGTTCGGTAACGAGGCGGCGCGTTGCCTCCAGCGCCTCGTCCACGTCGCGCGCCTCACGCACCAGGGCGGGCAGGGCGGCGAGCGGCTTTTCGCCCGGTGCCGCGTAGCTGCCGGCGAGCAGCCCCTCCAGCGCCGAGGGGCGGCGGGCCAGGTGGTCCGCCAGTTGCGGCGCAGCGCCGAGCAGCGCCGCCAGCCGGTCCATCAGGCGCGGGTTGCGGTGCAGCAGCGAAAAGAACTGCACCCCCGCCGAAAGCTGGCTGAGCAGCGAATCGAAGCGCGAAAGGGCAGCTTTCGGCTCGGTTTGCCGCCCGAAGGTCGCCAGAAGCGCGGGCATCATTTCGGTCAGCAACTCGCGCGCGCGAGCGCTGCGGGTGGCGCGCGGGCGCCCGTGGTGCCAGCCGCGCACCATGGCCGCGATCGAGCCCGGCTCGCGGAAGCCCAGGCCGCGCAGCGTCTCCAGCGTTTCGGGATCATTCTCGACGCCGGTGAAGACGAGATTGCCCGCGCTGTCGGCGGCGGTGAGGCGGGGGGCCGCCTCAAAGAGCACGCTGTAATGGCCCTGCACCCGCGTCTGGAAGGCGGTCAGCGCGTCGGCGAAGCTCTCGGTGCTCTCGTAGCCCATGAAGCTTGCGATGCGGGCGAGTTCGGCCGGCTCCTCGGGGAGGCGGTGGGTCTGGCGGTCGGCCACCATCTGCAGGCGGTGCTCGATGTTGCGCAGGAAGACGTATGCGTCCGCGAGATCGGCCGCCGCGCGGCGGTCCATCTTGCCCGCGCCGGCCAGCGCCGCCAGCGCACCCAACGTGGTCGCGTCGCGCAGCGCCGGGTCGCGCCCGCCCCAGATGAGTTGCAGGACCTGCACGGTGAATTCGATTTCGCGGATGCCGCCGCGGCCGAGTTTCACATCGTGGCCGGCGACCGCGATCACGCCCCCCGCGCCGCGCTCGGATTTGTGCAGGTGGATCTGGCGCTTGATCGAATGGATGTCGGCCACCGCCGCAAAATCGAGGTGGCGGCGCCAGATGAAGGGGCGCAATTCGCGCAGGAACGCCTCGCCCGCCGCGCGATCCCCGGCGACCGGGCGCGCTTTAATCATGGCCGCCCTCTCCCAATTCTGGCCAAAACTCTCATAATAGGAGAGCGCCATAGGCACCGAGACGCAGAGGGGCGTGGCGCCGGGGTCGGGGCGCAGGCGCAGGTCGGTGCGGAAGACGTATCCCTCGGACGTGCGTTCCTCCATCAGCCGCACGAGGTCCCGCGCCAGCCTGACATAGGGGGAGGCCCCGTGCTCTTCATGGTAGGAAGGCGAATCGGGGTCATGCAGCAGCAAGAGGTCGATATCGGAGGAGTAGTTCAGCTCGCGCCCGCCGAGCTTCCCCATTCCCAGAACGATGAGCCCGGAGCCCTTCGTGATCTGCTTGGGCTCGCCCTTCGTGCGCTGCAGCCGGATCTGCCCTCGTCGCGCCGCATCCAGCAACAGGTGCGCGCAGGCGAAATCGATCGCGAGGTCGGCCAGATCGCTCAGCGCATTGGTCACCCGGTCGAGCGGCCAGAGCCCGCCGAGGTCGGCCGCCGCCACGACCAGGGCGCCCTGGCGCTTGGCGCGGCGCAGCAGGCTGGTCACCGCATCGCGCGTTCCGGCAGGGTCCGCCTTGGTGAGCGGATCGAGGGCGCATTGCATGGCGTCATCTGCGCCGCGGTCGAGCAGGCGCAGCAGCGTAGGCGCCTCCGCCCAGGAGAGATCGGCCAGGAACGGACTGTGCGCGGCCATCACTTCGAGCAGGGGGGCCGCATCGGCGCGGGTTCCCACCGCCTGCTGCGCCGCGTCGCCCTCCGCCAGGCGGGCGCGGAGGCGGATGACGGCTTCGGGGTCGTGCATGGGCTGGGGGTTCGTCACCGCGGCAGGGGGCAGCGGCAATGAGCCAGGGTCAAGCCCTCAATCGCCACCTTCCCCGCGCCGCCCGCCTGGTGCTCGGGCTGCTGGTCGTCCTGCCCATGCTGGCCGGGCTGGCATTCGGCGTCCTCGCCTGGCGGCTCTCCACCGGGCCGATCGAGTCGCGCCTGCTCGCCGACCAGATCGCCTCGGCCGCGAACCGCCAGGATGGCCCCTGGCGCATCGAGATCGGCCGGGCGGCCATCGCCTGGGAGGGGTGGCACGGCAACGGCGCGCCCATCGACGTCCGCCTCTCGGGCGTCATCCTGAGGGATCGGGACGGGGTGGAGCGCGGCGCCTTGCCCGATGCTGCGCTCACCTTCGCCCTGGCCCCTCTGCTGCGCGGGATGCTGGCGCCGGCGACCATCGAGTTGCGCGGGCCGCGCATCGCGCTGCGGCGCGATGCGTCGGGCGTGCTTTCGCTCGACCTGGCCCGGCCAAGGGGGTTGGACGACGCGCCCGCCCCGGACGCGGCGGCCGAACCCAGCCTCGCCGAGGCGGACGAAACCGACGCGACCGCCGCCATCCTCACCGACATGCTGCTGCCGGCCGATGAACGCGCGATGCACACCTCGCTTCGGCGCATTCGCGTCACCGGCGCCACCATCACGATCCGTGACGAGGCGCTTGGCCGCAACTGGTCGCTGCTGGAGGCGGAGGTGGATTTGCTGCGCCTGCCAGGCGGCGGCGCGGAGGGCGATGGCGAGGCGGTGCTGCGGATGGGTGAGTTGCGCCTGCCCGTCCATGTGCAAGGCGGCATCCGCCCCGATCCGGGCCGCTTCCATGTCCGGCTCGACCTGCCCGTGCTTCGCCCGACCGAACTCTCCAGCCTGCTGC
>Ga0105047_10010020_pt1 | contig 15535 bp, 9 predicted proteins | sample MAT04_FD_78384 | JGI IMG/M metagenome (GOLD analysis project Ga0105047, IMG submission 78384) | Freshwater microbial communities from Lake Fryxell liftoff mats and glacier meltwater in Antarctica - MAT-04 (megahit assembly) | ecosystem: Environmental > Aquatic > Freshwater > Ice > Liftoff... | reverse complement strand
TGTTGGCCGATGTATACCCACTGGAAGCCCAAAGATCCGATCAACGACTCACTGCTGATCCTCGAAGACACCGACGGAGACGGTACAGCTGATGAGTGCATCACCTTCGCGGGCGACCTGCACAACCCCACCGGGTTCGAGTTCTATGGAGGCGGTGTGCTGGTGGCCAATACGCCCGATCTGCTGTTCCTCAAGGATACCGATGGAGACGACAAGGCGGACGTGACGATCCGCGTCCTCGACGGCCTCGACTCGGCGGACACGCATCATGCAGCCAATAGTTTTTCTCTCGATCCAGGTGGGGCGCTTTACTTTCAGGAAGGCACCTTCCATCACACCCAGGTGGAGACCACTTGGGGACCGCCAGCTCGCTGTGCGAACGGCGGTGTCTTCCGCTATGAGCCGCGCACCCAGAAGTTTGGCGTCTATGTCACGCATGGATTCGCGAACCCGCACGGGCACGTCTGGGACCGCTGGGGGAATGACATCGTTCACGACGGAACAGGTTCACAGCCGTACCCCGGCTGGCTTTTCTCCGGCAACATGAACTTCCCGCAGAAGCACGCCACGCCGCCGCAGATCTATCAGCAGCGGACGCGACCGACTTCGGGAACGGAGATCCTGTCGAGTGAGCATTTCCCCGAGGACTTGCAGGGCAACCTGCTGGTCGGCAACGTGATCGGCCTGCAAGGCATCTTGCAATATCAGCTGCGAGAGGACGGCGGCACGATTACCGGAACCGAGGTGGAGCCGATCGTCTCGTCGACCGACCCGAACTTCCGGCCCACCGATTTGGAGATCGCCGGGGATGGAGCGTTGTACTTCGGCGATTGGCAGAACCCGATCATCGGTCACATGCAACACAATCTGCGTGACCCAAATCGCGATCGTGTTCACGGTCGTGTGTACCGCGTGACCGCGACGGGGAGACCACTGGTCAAGAACGAATCATTCACGCAGAAGTCCGTACAGCAACTAGTACAGCTGTTGAAGTCCCCGTATGACCGAGTGCGATACCGGGCCAAGATTGAACTCAGCGGACGCCCGACTTCCGACGTGATTGGAGAAGTCCAGTCTTGGGCCAGAACTCTCGGCTCGGAAGATCCGCAATTCGAACACCACATGATGGAAGCACTGTGGGTGCATCAGTATCACGACGTCGTGAACCTGGACCTATTAAAGAGGATGCTTTCGTCCAAAGACCACAACGCCCGTGCCGCTGCGGGGCGAGTCCTTTGCAATTGGCTCGATCGTGTGCCGAACACACTCGATCTGCTGCGCATCGCAGCTGCCGATGCTCATCCGCGCGTCCGTGCCGAAGCGATTCGCACGGCGAGCTTCCTGACCGTTCCCGAGGCGGTCGAAGTGGTGCTGATCGCTCGTGAGCAACAGCCGAAGGACCGCGCCGTCGAGTACATCAGCGGCGAGACGATGAAGACTCTCGAACCGATCTGGAAGTCGGCGATTGATGCCAGACTGCCGATCGCAATGACGACCCCGGTGGGGACGCGTTACTTGTTTCAAACGATGAGTACGGATGAACTCGTCACATTGGCGGGCGATCTGGTTCACAGCGAGTCGACGCCCGCGAACACCGCCCGTTATCGCTCGGTGGCACAGGAACTTCTCCTGCGTCCGGGTGTCCGGGATGAACTCCGCGAGTCGGTACTCCGGTCTCTGGCGGAGGCCAAGCAAGTTTCGGCCGCGGAGTTTCTCGTGCAGCAACTACTTGGTCTCGATGCCACGTCGAGTGGTGGCGAGACGACTGCGTTCGATCTGATGCGTGTGCTCACCCGCCTGACAACCGAGGAGCAACAGCAGGCCGGGCCGCTCTTAGAGAAGATGGCCACCGAGTCAAAGCAGCCGCTGACTCGGCAACTTGGCTACGTCGCTAAGATCGCAGCTGACGGCTCCGTCGATCAGTCATGGGCACTTGCCACGCAATCGGGCCGGTCCCTGCGAGACCTCGTCACTGCCATGCCGATGATCCGCGATCCCAGCGTTCGAGCAGCCCTTTATCCCAAAGTTGAACTGCTGCTGGACGGACTCCCAGAGAACCTGCGGACTGCCCAGGCGGGCAGTAAAGGCTCGTTCGGTCGTTATGTGCGGATCGAGCTTCCTCGCGATGGGACACTGACACTGGCGGAGGTCGAAGTCTATAGCGATGGCGCCAACATCGCTCGGCGAGGCTCGGCAAAACAGTCTGCCACCTCGCATGGCGGCGATGCCGCACGGGCCATCGACGGCAAGACCAGTCCCAGCTGGGGCGATGGCGGTCAGACGCATACACCGGAGAATGCAGCCAATCCGTGGTGGGAAGTCGACTTGGGAGCGGAGTATCCGATCGAACGAATTACGATCTACAACCGTCTCGATGGACTTCATCAGCGACTGGATGGGTTTGCCCTCACAGTTCTGGATGCCAATCGGGAAGAGATCGTTGTCCAGAAGAACCTTCCCGCTCCGGAACCGAAGTCTGACTTCGAACTGGAAGCGGGGAGTGCCGAGGCCCTCATCCGCCGCTCAGCGATGGTGGCGCTGACGACGGTTCGCGGGCAAGAAGCCAACACGTTTAAGCACTTGGCGAAGTTTGCCCTGGCGGGAACGGATCGCTCGGTGGCGATCGATGCGATTCAGCGGCTGCCGAAGTCCGAATGGGTTGCGGATCAGGCTCAACCGTTGCTGGAGTCCGTGTTGGGTTACCTCGCACCGCTGCCTCCTGTCGAGCGAACCTCTCCGCAAGCCCTCAGTGCGATTCAGTTCGGATACGAGCTGACTTCGCTGCTGCCCGCAGACCAGGGGAAGGCAATGCGGCAACGGCTCGGCGAGATCGGCGTTCGTATTCTTCGCGTCGGGACCGTGCCCGATCAGATGCTGTACGACAAGGAACGTCTCGTGGTACAGGCTGGGAAACCGGTCGAGTTCCTGTTCGAGAACACCGACATCATGCCGCACAACTTCGTCATCACTCAGCCGGGTGCTCTCGAAGAGGTCGGCCTGCTCGCCGAAGCTCAAGCCACCCAGCCCGGGGCTCTGGAGCGGAGCTATGTCCCCAACTCGGACAAGATTCTGCTCAAGAGCATTTTGCTCCAACCTCGAAACCAGCAGAAGCTGAGCTTCAATGTGCCGACTCAGCCAGGAATCTACCCGTATGTCTGCACGTATCCCGGACACTGGCGGCGGATGTACGGGGCACTGTTTGTGGTGGCCGATCTCGATGCTTACGAGGCCGACCCCGAAAAGTACCTGGCAGCGAATTCGATGGTCGCACACGACAACCTGCTCAAGCTCAACCGCCCTCGCAAGGCGTGGACGATCGAGGAGCTCACCCCGCTCTTGGAAGAGGTCACTCACGGGGGTCGTCACTTTGGGAACGGCAAGCAGATCTTCGCCGCCACGAACTGCGTTGCATGTCACAAGCTGAACGGCGTCGGCCAAGACGTGGGCCAGGACCTGTCCAAGCTGGATGCCAAGCAGAAGCCCGTCGACATTCTGAAATCGATCCTCGAACCCTCAGCGAACATCAATGAGAAATTCCAGAGCTACGTCATTGAGACCCAAGAGGGCAAAGTCCTCACCGGCTTGATCATCCAAGAAACTGGCGACTCGATTCAGCTCTTGGAGAACCCTCTCGCCCAGACCGCAGCTGTCACGTTGAAGAAAAGCGAAATCGAATCACGAACGAAGTCGGCGACCTCGATCATGCCGAAGGGGCTGCTCGACAAGCTGACGCGAGACGAGATTGTCGACTTGCTGGCGTACATCATTGCCCGGGGCGATCCGAAGAGCCCGGTATTTGGAGCAGCGCACGACCACGACCATGGGCACGATCACTGATTGACGCTTTTCTGGTTGAGAGGTGGCGACATGCGTTGCCATCTCTGATCGGAGCCTGCCATTCCCTGACCCAGCTCATGGCATGGCAGGACGATTCAACCCAGTGGCCTCGTGGATGCTTCCCGACCGTCGGCGGAATCTCGCTTTCAAAAGTTGAGCCACGAGACCGCGGAGACAGAGTGATGCCGCCCATCGCGGACCTCTCCCCTTTGCTCTCTTTCCTGGGTTCTGTTCAACATCTCCGCTCGACTTCGAATTTCAGACGGCCCCCATTCAGTCCAATTCAGTGGGGAAACAGAAGGTCGCAAAGGAAGCAAAGAAGAGGCCCACGGAGCTGTGAACGTTGATTGCCGATTCAGCAAGTCACTCTTCGCGTCGAAGACTTCCGAAGTCTCGCCAATGAATAATCATCGTTGAGGATGAAACCAGACTTCGGAAGTCTGGCACCAGCGTCACCCCGCACGGTCTTTAGTGATGAAGCGTTTGGCGTGCCTCTAACCCACGCGGGCTTCGGCATCGCAGATGGACTTGTAGGCCGATTCGCTGTCAGGGGCCTCGCGTAGCGTTTCGATGAACCCCGGTTGTTGCAGCATGCGACCGAGGCGGGCCAGCACATGCAGATGGGTCCGGGCATCGCGGCAGACGACGAGGAAGAACATATCCGTCAACGAGTTATTCGCAGCTCCGAACGCGATCGGCGAGGGAGTTCGACCAAACGCGACGACGGAATCGCCGATGGCCTCCGTCAGGGTTTGTCGCGGGTGAGGGACCGCCACGCCGGAGTCGAACGCGGTGGACATCAACTCTTCGCGTTCAAGCACGGCTTTGAGAACGGTCGCTGGTTCCCAGATCTGGTAGGTCCGACCCGCCACTTCGACCAACCCCTCGAGTATCGACCGCTTCGTGCGGCCCTCTAAAGGAACTTGAACTGTTTCAGGCGTCATCAAGCTCGTGACCGGGATCTCCGGATTGAGTTCTGGCGAGGCCTGTGAAGTCTCGATGGCCGACAGCTCGGGGTCGGAGAACGTCCGCATCTCCTGCTCAAGCCACTGCGTCACTTCTGTGGCCTGAAAGGTCCAGGTCCCACCCCGCTTATGCCCCGGAATCCGACCGCGATTCACGAGCTTTTCGATCTCGCGAAGATCTCGTCCGAGTTGACGTGACAGTTCGTCCAGCGTGAACCAGTCGTGAGCCATGACACACGGGGGGGGAAACAAGGCAGCGGGACGGGAGGGCAGCCACGGAGGGGCCGACCAATCCTTCCTGCTCGGGCAGCTGAGGCCGAAGCGGGCGGGCGACCTAGCGAGCGTCAACAGGCGTTGAAGCAGGGACCAAGGAGCCAAGGGATTGGAGGCAGAGGGTCATTAGAGTTTCGGGGTCGTGTTTCCACAAGTCCCGCGACCAGACTTCCAGTTCATACCAACCACGATACCCCGTCGATTCGATGGCTGCCACGAATTCGGAAAGGGGCAACTCTCCCTCACCGGGCAAACAGCGATCCGAATCACTGTTCGTCGGCACCCAGTCGCTCAGCTGCACGGTCGCAATCCAAGGAGCGATCGTCGCGATTCGCTGAAGCAAGTTTTTTTCCGACGATAAGTGATAGGTCCCGAGTGCCAGCCCGACATGCGAGCTGCGAAACTCGGTGATTACGCTCATCGCGGCATCGAGGGAATTCAGGAACGTCCACTCGCGATACACCGGTGACATCGGCTGCAGTGCCAGCTTGACTCCGCAAGCCTGAGCGGCAGGCAGAAGCTCTTCCAAACCTTCGATCAATAACCGTCGAGCATGCTTCCGCAAGTGACCCGCGTACGGGCCCGAGACGACTCGCACGACGGGGGCGTGGACGGCCTTGGCCAACTCAATCAGTTGGATCCCTTCGCTGACGGCCTCGTCGAATGAATAGCCATGGAAGTTCGTGAACCCACCCGCGACTCCCACACTAGAGACCTGCAGCGACCCACCGCTCAGTTCCGCCACGATCTCCGCTGTCGAAAGATCTTGCAGCTTCAAATGCGAGAGCCCGATTCCCGGCACTCCGGCTTGTTCGAGCAGCGGGAGCTCTTCTTCGAGCGGGCACCGAAGTGTAGTTGTCTGGTGGATGGCGACGCGGGACCACCAGTCGGGACGCTCGACCACTGGGGCGTGGGCGACGGACTTTCGCTCATTGAGAGGGCGGCCCAACCAATTCAATATACGACGTGGCAGTGACATGCGACGAGAACTCCAGGGGATGTCTTGAGGCTTCCATTCACAAATTAAGAAGCCGACTCGCAAGATGAGTCACATCATCCCTGGGCGTTCAGTGGAGTGTCCGGGCTGTCCGCCACGTTGACCCAGACGTGGACATGAGGAGCGCCGCGGTAATACCAAACAAATGTCGGCCCTTCGAGCCGCCAATAGTCCCAGACTTTGTCGTTGCCGATGTCATCTGCGTCGTAGAAAGCGAGTGAGCAACGGTCGAGTCCGCCATTCTTTTCCAGGCACTGGATGACCTCGTCTTTATCGGATTGACGGTAAGGCTCAATCAGGCTTTGGAGCACGCCTTGGGCGAACGCCTTTTGGTCGGCTGTCATGTCAGCGATGGGCAGGCCGGGGAACACGCCCTTGTCGCCTTGGAACGAAACCGCGCTCTCCTCTGGAATATCTTTCACCATCGCCTTCTCTCGCTGCTTGCCATCGAGCATCGTGTAGAGCGAGTTGGCTTTGAGAGCCTGTGGCCAGAAGACGTTTCCAGGGTGATCCTTCTCTTCGTTGAAGCCTCGCGCGGCGTGACCGTAGAAAATCGGTCCGCCGAAGGCGACATGATCCGAGGTGTTGCCATCGCACCTGACTGTGAGGTGCCGCCCGGTCATCACGAATTCGAACTGGCCGTTGCCCGGTTCACCGAAGAGGGCAATCGCTTGAGCCTGCCCATAGCCGCCCGCGTCATCCTTCAACTGCTGGCGAATGCGGTCGTGCCACTCAGGATTGTAGAGGCCCCAGAAAATCGCTTCGATCATGTCGCGTTGATCAGCGGTAAAGAAGTCGCCGCCGACATTCATCTTCTCCCGATCGGTGATGCTCCAATTGTTCGAGACATGCGTCCGCAGCAGCCCGCGATCGTCCGTGTGGTCCCACGGGAAACAGAGCTTCGACCGCTGAGTATCGGAGAATGTGCCGTACAGCTTCTTAACCAGTGTCTCGGATTCCGGCTTCGAAGCTTTCGCGGCCTCATCGGCCCGCAGTGTCGTCCCGGTCAGGACACCTGCCGCAGCTGCTCCTGCCAATCCCGTCCGTACGAAGTCGCGACGTGTCCACGCCTGATCTGAACCACCACAATCATCACACGGCTGGGTTGGGGACATCGACGGCTCCAATGGGACGAAGGACGGGGGGTGGGGGTAGTATGCGCAGCGCGAATCGATCTCGACAAGATGCATCCAGCCGTCATTCCGAAGAATTCAAACCCGACCATAATTCGAACCAAGCTGCGTTGACACAGAGTGATCTCTATGAAAGTCCGTTGAGTGTCCCGGTGGCATCTGCAAACCGATCCGTCTCCACCCCCATCTTCTGGGCCAGCGTGACCAGCACGTTCGCCAGCGGAGGGTGCTTGTCGGGATCGTGAGCGATGTGCTGACCATGCTTGAGTCCCAGCTTCGCTCCGCCTGCGAGGATCGTCGGCAGGTTCGTCGGTTAGTGCTCGCCGCCTGTGCCGGAGTTCATGCCGCTGCCATAGAGAATCATGGTGCGGTCGAGCAGGTGACCATCGGCTTCCGGGGTCGACTTCAACATCGACATGAATCGCCCGAGCTTCGACAGGTGGAACTGGTCGATCACCGCCAGCTTGGCCAGCATCCCCGCGTCGCCGCCATGATGCGACAGCTCGTGATGATTCTCGCCTCCTCCGCCATACCCGCCCGCCTCGCGTGACCATTCAAAGGTAATGACCCGCGTCGTGTCGGTGATGAACGCCAGGTACGACAGCTCCAGCATGACATCGATCCACATCGGTCGGTCGTGAGCGTCGCCCGGCTTGCTGACCAGTTGCAGGCCGGTGTTCTGCACCTCAGCCTTGGGGCGGTCGACCCACGACTGCAACCGTTCGACTTGTTTCTCGGTCTGCCGCACACTCGACAGATACTCATCGAGCTTGCGGCGATCATTGGTGCCGAGCTTGCGATTGAGCGCGGCAGCCTCGGTCGCGACATCATCGAGGATCGACCGCCGCTCGCGGAAGCGTTTCTTGATCGTCTCTCGATCCCCCGCGGAGTCGGCCACGAAGAGCCGCTCGAACAACCGCTGTGGGGAGTTCTCTGAGGGGAGCGGCGTCCCGTTGAGGTCGAACGACAGCGTGTGGCTGTGCCCCGCACCGCCAGTGCCCGATTGGTCGCCGAGTTGCAGTGAGGCATAGCGCGTCTCCTGGCCATGCTTCTGGGCGACGAGTTGATCGATCGAGAGGCTGTTGGTGTAGTCGGCCCCCGGCTGGCCCTTGAGGTTGGCACCGGTGAGCCAGGTGTCGGCCCCGCTGTGACCGCCTTCGCTGGCGGGATGTCCGAGTCCCGAGAGAACCGAGAACTCCGCCCGATGCTCTTCGAGAGCCTTGAGCGTCGGTGAGAGGGTATAGCCTGCCCCCGCATCGCCCGGCACCCAATCGATAATGTTCACTCCATTGGGCACATAGCAGCAGATCATCCTCGGCTGGATGACCTCGGACTTCTTCCAGGGCGTGAACGTCGACGGAGCCGCCATCGCATGTGGGAGCATCGCGTCGAGGAACGGGAGCGAGAGAGCCACACCCGCCGAGTGGAGCAGGTGACGGCGAGACATCGGTTGGGTGCGGATGTGGAACACGGGTGGACTCGGAAGAACTGCTTCATGAATCGAGAACCGATGACTCCATCAATGTAATCGATGAATCGCGTCGGGTGGATGCCAACGATACAAAGGCTGGACGAGGATTGGCACTCTCGAAACGGCAAACAATCCAATGATCGTGTAGCTGTGCCCCTGATGGCGGGGTGGAGCGTGCGACTAGCACCCTCTGCCCCGCCACGCGCCGAGTCTTTGAAGGGTGTGAAGGGAACAGAGAGCGTCAATCACGCCCGGCCTGAAGCCTTAGGGGCCACTCGATCCGGGGAAATAACGAAAAAAACAGCTTGACATTCCGGATGTGTCAATTGCAAGGGGTTGAGACTCCGGGGCGAAACGCTCCGGGGTGAAACCTCTACCCGGGAGTGAATTCAGATGAACTTTCGCTTGCGAAGTGTGGCATTGATGGCCGCTGCTCTGCTGTGGTCCGCTTCGACGGCCACTGCTGAAACTTGGACTGCCCGTGCGTATTTGTCGCCAACAGCGGCAAATGCCCGAGTCAAATGGTATAAAATGGGATTCATGGGTGGCAGCACGATTGTCGGGCAAGGCAACATGACTGCTCAGACTTATCCGATGCCGATTCCATTCGTCGGTGGTGCCACTGTTCCAATGTACGTGGGCCATACCGCGACACTGGTCACAAGCGACTTCATTTCGGCTGCGACTGTGCAATACGAAGATCCCATTAGTGCGTTCCGGTACGCGTCTGCAACGGTTAGCAGAGCTTCATCTCTCGTTCCTCCTACACCCAGCTTTCCTTAGAAGGTTACCACGAATGCGGCGAGGGCATCACATCGATCTAGTCGTTGATACGGCATGCATGGGGTACTCGCGCCGCACATTCATTCAGCATGCCCCAAGGGGTTTTACGATGGTGGAGTTGCTGGTTGCGATTGCGATCATCGGACTCCTTCTGGCGATGGTGCTGCCTGCAGTCCAGCGATCCCGTGCGACCTCTCAGAATATGTCGTGCAAGAATTCGCTGAAGCAAATTGCCCTCGCGGCGAACGCATACGAAGAATCGTATTCCGTACTTCCCGTATCGAATCTTCCTTGTCGTCGATTGCTGCCCTTTGTGGGGCACTCGGCTCTTTACAACGTTATTGAAAAAGACCCGGCTGTGATTGAGCAATTGGACCTTGGAGTCACAGAATACCTGTGTCCCAGCGATCCCGAGGCGCGGGCGTCTTCGGGACATATCAGCTATCTCGTGAATCAGGGTAGTGGTGATTATCGATTAGACCCAAGCATTTCGTTCGATGGGGCACGTCCAGGGCCTTTTAGTTTTTCTAAAATAAGGGACTTCACGGACGGAACCAGCAATACCACACTCTTCGCCGAGCGGAAGATCGTCGTGGAACCAACCCGTATCACTTCCGATGACGTGACGATGAGAGATCCAAACCGCTACATGTGGCTGCTCAATAGGGACTTTCAGTTACCTTCATTCACAGAATTCGTGGCATTCCGCGCGGAATGCCTTTCATCACGTGCCACAGCCATTCCGCAGCATGGCATCCCTTCTAATTACAAGCTTCAGTTAGACGATGGCTACAGTCATGGATTGACCCCGAATCGGCCAGGTTGCCACAACAACACGCCCTCTGGCACGCGCTATCTCATGAGCGAGGAGAGCCTCATCTCCGCGACGAGTCATCACCCGGGCGGAGTGAATGTCGGATTCGTCGACGGCCACGTTCGGTTTATCATAGACGCCATCGACGCAGGTGTCTGGACAGCAATTTCGACCCGCCGTGGCAATGAGATAGTCGGTGATTTCTAGTGGGGCACAGCGAGAGGCATCCACTCGGGTCGATACGCTACGAAAGGATTTCCATGAACAGAAAGATCTTCCGACGATCGATTCTTTGCGTTTCCTTGCTCGGGCTCATCGCTTACTTTGTGGGACGTAGTGAAAAAACCATCCCAACCCCCGTCGTCCCCGCGTCTAGCTTGCCTTTCGAGTTGACCTTGACTGTCAACGAGCAAGAGACGGTCGATCCGTCCACCGTGGTCGAAGTTCTAGCCGGGAAGTCGATTCGAGTGTTTGGGACACTGAAAACGAAACCTGGAGAAGCGTTCGCTAGGTCGTGGGGGAAAGGGGCAAGCTACATTGAGGGGGTCGAACTCACACCACTGCCTGACCCCCGTGTGAATTATGTTCCTTCACTCAATCGCCAGCCACCAAAGTCACCACCCCCAGACAAACCAGAACACCTGCATGTCATGCTCATGGCAGTTGTTTTTCCTTTCGGCACTGAGCCGAAGAATCCGAGTCACTCAGAATTTGCACAGGTCGGCGAGTACGTAGATCCCGGTCGGAAATTGTTAACGTTTTCGGGCGGCGTACTTTGCCCGTTGTGTCCGGGAACATACACACTGCGTATCATGACAGCATATAAATATGAGCGCGATTTTCGCAAGAACGATGATCGCTGGCGATGTGGAGAATATCGGCCGATCCGGGAGATCACACTCATTAGCACGAAAGCCCCGGAGTGAGAGGCACGCCGGGTGGCCCCTGAAGCGTGAGGCGCCGTTCGGTTCGGACTCTCCACTTCTGAACTACCGCATTGTGAACGTCTCGCTCACGACCACGAACTTCAGCAATGACCGCAGGGTGTAATCGTGTCTCTTCATCTCGGCCACAGCGGCCTGCACGGTCGGTTGATCGGCGAGGCCGAGTTCTCTACCGCAGGCGTAGGTCAAGAGCTTGCTGGCGAGGGCCGCGAGGAACAGGTCTTCCTTGGCGAGCATGGCGGACTGAAGTCCCTCGACGCCGTTGATCTCGCGCCCATCGGGCATCTTCGACGAGGCGTCAATCAGCGGGTCGTCGCGCTCGATGCGGCCCTTGTAGCCGAACCCTTCGCGGTCGCGCCACTCCCCAGCTGCGTCGAAGTTCTCTAACGCGAAACCGAGCGGATCGATCTTGCTGTGGCAGCGGGCACATTGCGGGAGTTCGCGGTGGATTTCGAGGCGTTTGCGGACGGTGGCCTTGTCGATGCCGGGCACCTTGGGAGCGATCTCCCCGGCGTTGGCGACGGGCAATCCGGGGTCGGTTCCGAGCAGCGTCTTCAGCACCCATGTCCCGCGTTTCACCGGGGAGGTCCGCGTCCCGTTCGAAGTGATCGTCAAGATCGAGGCCTGCGTCACGATCCCACCACGATGGACATTCTCTGGAACTGGCACGCGGCGGAACTCGTCGCCGTGGACATCGGAGATGCCATAGAACCGGGCGAGCCGTTCGTTGATCGTGACGAAGTCGGACTGGATCATCTGCCGGGTATCGAGGTCGTGCCGCAGGAACTCCGCGAAGTACGCCTCCGACTCGGCGACCATCGAGGTCTCCAAGTGCCGGTCATACTGCGGATAAAGATCATTCGCGGGCGGGTTCGAACCGACGCTGCGCAGGCCCAGCCACTGTCCCGCGAAGTTCTTGACGAACGACTCCGAACGCGGGTCGGCCAGCATCCGGTCGACCTGCGCTTGCCGCACTTTCGGATCGCTCAGCTTCCCGGTCGCCGCCAATTGAATCAGCTCCTCATCCGGCATGCTCGACCAGAGCCAGTAAGAGAGTCGGCTGGCGAGTTCGAAAAGGGGAAGAGGGGAGGGTTGATGGTTGAGGGTTGAGGGTCGATCGACCGGAAGGCGTGTTGCAGGGGCCGACTTCCCACTCTTCTTTTCGAGTTTCGGATTTCGTGCTTCGAGTTTCTTCCCCCCCTTGCCCCTTGCCGCTTGCCCCTTGTCACTTACTTCTTCCTCCACCAGATACAGAAAACTCGGCGAGGTCAGCACCGCGACCAGCGGGAGCTTGATCGCCTCCACCAGGCTCTTGCCTTGGCGATTGGCGGCAAAAAGGGCCAGCTTCGAGTCGACCTCAGCGGGTTCGACGGGGCGGCGGAACGCGCGGGTCATGAACTTCGTCAGCACCTCGCGGACGTACTTATTCTCTTCCGACTTTTGGAGCTTCGAGGGGAACAAGATCCCCGTATGCGAGGTCGGCGGCCACGCATCGTACAGCGGCCCTTCGATCTCGAACCAACTGATGAGCAGTTCGGGCCGAGTGAAGTCTTTGTGTGATTGCATCCACTGATTTTCAAGCACGCGCGGTATGTCATAGGCATAGTCGAACCCCACTCCGGCGCTCTCGGTGGTCAAGCGATCGCGATACTCGTGGACCTTCGGCTTGTCGGGGGTTCCATCGGCGTCGAACTCGGCCAGCGTGTGTGGCAGCGGCCCGAGCTGTACGGTGAGCTTCACGCGCGGCGGACCGTAGTGGTACATGCGGTCGGTCTTAAAATGTTCGAGGTCGCGATCATACGCCGCCTGAGTATATTTTTTTCCAGCGGGATTCTTCGCGTCCTCTTCATTGCGGCGATAAGCGAGGAACTTCTCGGCGGTCTCGATCACCTGCACATGCGTCGGTGTACGCCCAGCTGCTTGCACGCGGATGACATAGATGCCGGCAGTCGGGACGCGGAAGTCGCGAGCGTTGACGCCCTTGTCCCAGGAGTTGTGGTGGACGACAACCCACTCGCCCTCTTGGAGGTTGTTGTTGCCGTTCACGATCGCGTTGTTCTTGTCGTCGAGGCGTACTCGGGTGGCGTCCATCGCGCCCGCCTTCGGTTCGAACCGCCACTTGATTGGTGCGGGTTGGTCGCCTTCGACCAGGGCTCGGTCGAGGATCTGCTGAGCGGCTGAGAGGTACATCTCGACATGCAGTGGCGAGAGCGTCAGTGCTCCTCCATTGTTATCAAAGCCCCCCGCAGCTGGGTCTTCCGGAAACCCCGAGGTGTCGAAGTCGACGCCGATCAGGTCGCGGATGGTGTTGTGGTATTCATGATTGTTGAGCCGTCGCAGCACGACCCGTCGCTCGCGCAGGACCAGTTCGGCGCGCACGGTCTGCTGGGTAATCCAATCGACCACAGCGGCCACTTCGGCGGCGGTCGGTTGACTCTCCTTCTCCGGCGGCATCTCGTGCGAGTTGAGGACGTTGACGACCTCTCGCCATTTGGATCGCGAACCGGGATCACCGAAGTCATTCAGTAACTGCGTGGCATCGATGGCGAATTCCCCCTCGGGCTTGTCGCCTTCGTGGCAGTCGCCGCAGTATCTCCGGAAGAAGGGAGCGATAACTCGTGAGTAGCCTTTTCCATCGGGAGTGACGATCGTTGTTTCATCTCCCCGCGAGAGTGAAACCATGCACAATAGAAGGAAGGGGAGCAGGAGATATCTCATGGGCCGGACTGGCTCGCGCAGGTTGTGGAGTTCCGCTCGACATCATCCTGCATGACCTCCACAGAAGACAACCATGTCGGCGCACTCGACTTCGAGTCTCCTCCAAGACATGATGGACAGACTGAGACCGATTGCTTCGTCGAGTTCGTCGACCGTGGACGGGAAACCCAACGTGAATCATCGAATCTGGACCCGGCTGTGTTTGGGGCTGTTGCCTACGTTGGGGTTCTGTTCCCGGCTGATTGCGGCGGAAGGCATGGCACCCGATCGCCCACCGCCACCGCCGCAGGCTGTGTCGCTGATGATCGAGCCAGCGCCCTCTGCCAAAGCTCTCAATCCAGCGGGGACAGTGTGGCTCGACACGGCGAATAAGAAAGTGGTTCTGCGTGGGCAGCTGTGCCTGCGAGAGGGGCTGCTCGAGATGCTGATCTGTAAAAGTCAGACCAAGGAGCATGAGTCGATCATCTCGATTGATGCGGAGGCATACACGATCCATGCAGCGCTGGTGGCACTGGGTGCCAAGCCGGGAACGCCCGTCAGGTTCCAGCCCGAATACCAACCCCCGACAGGGCAGAAAATTGAGATCTATATTGGTTGGACCGACGACTACGGACGACCACATCGTTTCGCCGCCCAGCAGCTGATTCGAAAGGCGACGCAGCGGTACTACACCGCGGTGATCGATCCCCTGCCGAAGGAACTCAAGATCGATAACAAAGGGGATCTGCGGTACGACACGAATTCCAAGGAGCTGCTCTGGTTTGGTCGGATGAACGAAAAGCAGAAGGCCGAGTTGCTGACTCGCAGCTCGAATCCCGAGTACCACACAGCGATCGAGCAGTTTTTCGCCGACAGCCAGCCGCAGGAACTCGACGCCGACTTCATCTTTGCCGGGAGCCAGTTCTTCAAGCAGAAGGATGGAAGCCAGTATTACATGGCGGAAGCGGGGGACATCGTCTGCGTGGCCAACTTCGGCGATGCCATGATCGACATCTCGACCCGCAGCTCCGCCGAGAATGGGGGCCTGATGTTCGAGCCCTATACCGAGCGGCTGCCGAGCCGTCGAACGCCTCTCACCGTGGAATTGATCCCGGTGTGGGACGACGATGAAGGGGTGAAGAAATCGAAGGACTGATTCGGCGATCGATCATTCGCCACATCCCAGTTCAGGCAGAGGGATACAGCAAAGTAGTAGCCCGACAATCGGTAAATGTCGGGCCACTCCCCTCATCACTTTGTCTGATTCACATCGGGAGCACGATCTCCGTGCCTGACATTCTGCGACGGTCGGGACTGCTAGGGAATCACGCCAGAATAAACTACCGAAGTTAAATCACCACACCGCACGTTTTGCAGTGTTTTGGAGATTAATAGCCGGTATCTTATTCTGGCGCAGGGCTTAACCGACTACTCCCGTCCAAGATCCAAGACTTTCTCGAAAGTGGAGTGTTGAGAGATACCCATTAAATCCATAATACATCTGACGACGGACGAGTTGGGAGCAATTGCCTTACTCCTTACTCCTTACTCCTTACTCCTACCGGAGGAAAGATGAAGACTCACCTTGAATTGAGTGTTAACTTGCTGCTTGGGTGGTTCT
>Ga0105047_10010019_pt1 | contig 15536 bp, 13 predicted proteins | sample MAT04_FD_78384 | JGI IMG/M metagenome (GOLD analysis project Ga0105047, IMG submission 78384) | Freshwater microbial communities from Lake Fryxell liftoff mats and glacier meltwater in Antarctica - MAT-04 (megahit assembly) | ecosystem: Environmental > Aquatic > Freshwater > Ice > Liftoff... | reverse complement strand
TTGCGGACGCTGTTGAGGAAGGTGTCCTGAAGGTTTTTGGACTTGTCTTGCGACATGGCAGGTTCAGCCTGTTCTTGCTTGTTCTCCGGCCGAGGGAGCGGCGCGGGGCTGGATCGGATGTCCAGCGATCTCAGCATAAGCGTCAGCGCCGGGTGATCAAACTCATTCCGCCAGGTCAGACCGCGTCGCGCCTGGCCTGATCCAGATAAAGGGTCCGCAGGCGGACCGTGATCGGGCCCGGCTTGCCATTGCCGATCTTGACTCCGTCGATCGACACCGCCGGCATGACGAATGCTCCGGCGGCGGTGAAGAAGGCCTCTTTCGCCCGCTTGGCCTCATCGACACTGAACGGGCGTTCGTCCAGTTCCACCCCCTCCGCCTCAATCAAGGCCATGATCGCTGTGCGCGTTATGCCTTTCAGGATGTTGGCCTGGGTGTCCCGCGTCCGCAGCTTGCCGTTCTCGTCAACGATCCACGCGTTGGTCGATGAGCCCTCGGTGACCAGCCCCATCTCGTCGACCATCCACGCCTCATAGGCGCCTCGCTCGCGGGCCGCCTGTTTGGCCAGAACATTGGGCAGAAGGCCCACGGTCTTGATGTCGCAGCGGCCCCAGCGAATGTCGGGTACGGTGACGACGGCCACGCCCTTTTTGGCGGTGGCCTCGCTCCGGGCCGCGCTGATGGATTTAGCGGTCACGACGACGCTGGGGGGTGTGCCCTCGGCCGGGAAAGGATGGTCGCGCCGGGCCGTGCCGCGGGTCACCTGCAGATAGACGATGCCGTTGCTGACCCGATTGCGTCGGATCGTCTCCTGCAAGACGCGGGTCAGCGAGTCGCGTGTCATCGGAATATCGATCCGCAACTCGTTCAGGCTGCGATGTAACCGGATCATGTGACCGTCGAAATCGGCCATCCTGCCGTCGAACACCGACCAGACCTCATAGACGCCGTCAGCGAACTGGAAGCCACGGTCCTCGACGTGGATCACGGCCTGGCCATGAGGCTGGTACCGGCCGTTGACATAAGCGACGCGGCTCATTCCTCGACGACCTCTTCGATGTCTTCCTCGCCGCCGCGCGACGGTGACACGCCCAGCGACTTCAGCTTCCTGTGCAACGCCGACCGCTCCATGCCGATGAAGGCTGCCGTGCGCGAGATGTTGCCGCCGAAGCGCATGATCTGCGCCGCCAGATATTCCCGCTCGAACACCTCGCGGGCCTCGCGCAGCGGCAGGGCGATAATGCGCTCGCCACCCAGGGTGCCGGTGGAATTGGCGTTGGTCGCCTCGGACGGCAGCATGTCGGCGCTGATCGGTTCGTCGGGGTCGCCGGTGGCCAGGATCAACAGCCGTTCGACGTTGTTCCGCAATTGCCGCACGTTGCCGGGCCAGGGATGGACCTGCAGCACCGCGATGGCGTCATCGCCCATGCGTCGCCTGGTCAGGCCCTGCGAGGCCGACAGGGTGTCGATGAAATAGTCGATCAGCTCGTGAATATCCTCGCGGCGTTCGGACAGGGCCGGCACGCGGATCGGCACCACGTTCAGCCGGTGGAACAGGTCCTCGCGGAACCGGCCCTCGGCAATCTCCTGCTTCAGGTCGCGTGAAGTCGAGGTGACCACGCGGATGTCGACCTGCACGTCCTGTTCGCCGCCGACGCGGCGGAACCGCTGCTCGACCAGCACCCGCAACACCCGGCTCTGGCTCTCGCGCGGCATGTCGCCGACGTCGTCGAGATAGAGGGTGCCGTTATGGGCGCGCTCAAAGACGCCGATCTTGCGCGGGCGGCCGTCGTGGCCCTCTTCGCCGAACAGTTCCAGATCAAGCCGCTCCGGCGTCATGCCGGCCGCAGCGATGGCGACAAACTCGCCCCTGGATCGGGCGCTGGCCTCGTGGATCTGGCGCGCGACCAATTCCTTGCCAGAGCCCGGCGGGCCCGAGATCAGGACCCGGCTGTTGGCCGGAGCGACCTTGGCCACCGTGCTGCGCAGCGCCTGCGCCGCCGCCGACCGGCCAATAAAGCCGCTGGGTGCCGCGACCTGGGCGCGCAGGCGGCGGTTCTCGCGCTTGAGCGAAGTCGCTTCCAGCGCGCGCTGCACGACGACGACCAGCCGATCGGACTTGAACGGCTTTTCGATGAAGTCGTAGGCCCCGCGCTGCAACGCCGTGACCGCCGTCTCGATGTTGCCGTGACCCGAGATCATCACCACCGGCAGATCGGGATCCAGCTCCTTGATCACATCCAGCAGTTCCAGCCCGTCCAGACCCCCGCCCTGCATCCAGATGTCCAGCAGCGCCAGCGACGGCTTGCGTGCCCGGATCGCGGCGAGGGCCTCGTCCGAATTGGAGGCGACGCGCACGGCGTGCCCTTCGTCCTCGAGCAGGCCAGAGACCAGGTCGCGGATGTCGGCCTCGTCGTCGACGACCAGAATGTCGGCTCCCGTGGATCGCATGACGCCTCGCTATTCAGCGGCCGGAACGGTCGGGGATCGGGAGGCTTTCGCCGCCTTCACCCCGGCGGTGCCGATCGATTTGGGTTGAGATTTCAGGGGGAAGATCAGGCAGACGCGCGCGCCTGACAGGTGTTCGGCGTCGGCCAGCCTGAGCTCTCCACCGTGTTCCTCGCAGATGCGTTTGACGATCGCGAGGCCCAGACCGGTGCCCTTTTCCCGAGTCGTCACATAGGGTTCGGTCAGCCGGTCGCGGTCCTTGGCCGGCAGGCCCATACCGTCGTCCTCGATGATGAAGGTGGCCGTCTCGTCCTCAACCAACAGCCGCACCGAAATGCCGGGACGCTCGCCGTCGCCGTCCCGGGGCGCGATCGTCCGCCGCGCGGCCACGGCCTCGCCCGCGTTCTTGAGGATATTGGCCAGCGCCTGGCCGATCATGGGCCGGTCGGCGTGCAGCACGACCCTGGGCAGGGGCTCGATCAGTTCGACGCCGATGTCGGACGCCGCCACGCGCTGGGCGAACACCGCCTCGCGCAGCAGTTCGGCCGGATCGGCGGCGGTAAAACGCGGTGCCGGCATTCGCGCGAAGGACGAGAATTCATCGACCATCCGCCCGATGTCGCCGACCTGACGGATGATGGTCTCGGTGCAGCGATCGAACACCTCGACGTCATCCATGACCTGCCCGCGATAGCGTCGACGCAGCCGCTCGGCCGAAAGCTGGATGGGGGTCAGGGGGTTCTTGATCTCATGCGCGATCCGTCGCGCCACGTCGCGCCACGCGGCGTTGCGCTGGGCGTTGACCAGACGGGTGATGTCATCGAATGTCAGCACCATCTCGCCGCCGACGCCGCCTTCGATACGGACGCGAAGCCGACGGGTTTCGCCTTCCAGGCTGACGTCGATCTCTTCTTCGATATGGGCCTCGGCCCGGCCGGCCAGTTCGCTCAGTTCGGGCGACACCTCACCCAGCGGGCGGCCGATGATATCGGGGTCGCGGATGGCCAGCAGCTCGACCGCGCTGTCATTGATGGCCGAGACGCGGCGCTGGCGATCGAGCCCGATCACCCCCGCAGACACGCCAGACAGAACTGTTTCGATGAACCGGCTTCGGCCGGTCGCCTCTTCGCTTGCAGCCCTCAGCGCGGCCTGCTGCGCCTCCAGATCGCCTGTCATGCGGTTGAAGGCCGCGGACAGGGTCTTGATCTCGCCCGGGCCGTCCTCGCCATCGACCCGAGCGGACAGGTCGCCGGCCGCCACCCTGTCGGCGGCCTCGACCAACCGCCCGATGGGAGCCGAAATGGCGCTGGCCGCGCCCATGCCCAGCCAGATCGCGCCCACCAGTACCAGCAGGGCGGTCTCGACATAGCTCAGGACGAAAGCTGTCTGGATACGGTCGCGGCTCTCCCGGGCCTCGCGATAGGCAACGATCGATTCCTCGCCATTGCGCATCTGCGCGATCAGCCCGTCCTTGAGGGGGCGAACCAGATACAGATACGCCGCGCCATAGGCCGGCAGTGCGATCAGGGATCGCACCGCGTCCGGCCCCTCCGTCACCTGCTGCGGCGGCTCGCCGCCCTCGGCCGCCGCCTCCAGAACCGCGCGCGGGGGCGCGACATAGGGCGGCGCTCCGTGGGTTTCACCGCTGGCCAGAACCTCGCCGTCGGGCCCGAGGATATAGACGGCAGGATAGCCGAACAATTCCGCGATCTGCGTCAGGGCGTCGGAGAACTGGATGCGGTTCTCGAATAGCGGCCGCGCGCCGACAAGCTGATCCGAAATGACGCGGAGATCGCCGTCCATCTCGTCCGAAACGTCATTGAGGTAGGCCTCCCCGATCAGGGCTCCGTTATCGACCGCCGACTGGACATTGCCGCTGAACCACTGGTCTACCCCGCGGTTGACCAGCACGCCGAAAACCAGGGCGATCAGGATGGCCGGCACCAGGGCCACCAGCGAGAACAGGGTGACGAAGCGCAGGTGCAGGCGGTTTCCGGCGTCGCTGCGCCGCCTGAACAGGGACAGCGCCCGTCTTCCCACCACAAACGCCAGCCCGGCGATCAGTATCAGATTGGCTCCGAGGATGCCCAGAACCGCCTGACTGGCGGTCGCCCGCGCCCCTTCGCCACTACTGCCCGGTGCGACGGCCACCATCCAGATAGCCGCGACGGTGATCAGGAAGGCCAGGATGTAGACGATCAGGAAGGCATTCCGCCGCTGCTCCTCCGACCAACCGGCGAACCAGCGCACCGCGCCGCGTCGATCGGCGGCGGGACCTGGTTCTGCGTTGGCGGGCGGGGTATCCGTCATGCAACGCGAGCTTCAACCAGCTGTGGCGGAATATCAACAGCGGAGTTGCCGGAATGCGTCACTGTTCGCCAGAGGACCGCCAAATCCCGCTCCACCTCGTGGGGATCTTCGAGCCGGCAAAGCCGGGACTTTGCCGCCCGCCGTTCCAGCGGATCTTCCGGCCAAGGGGCCTGTTCGACATACCAGCCGAGGTGTTTGCGGAACATCTTCAGTCCGAGTGGCAGGCCGTAGAAGGCGACGGACGCTCGCAGGTGCTCGATGACGATCCCCAGCCGCTCTTCCCGGCCCGGCTCAAGCAACACCGTGCCGTCGGCCAGCGCCCGCTCCATGTGCGCGGCCAACCACGGCCGGCCATAAACCCCACGACCCAGCATCAGGGCGTCTGCGCCAGACTGACGCAGCGCCTCGCGGGCATCGTCAGCGGTCAGGATGTCGCCATTGACGATGACGGGAATGCCCACCGCCGCCTTGACCTCGCCGACCGCCGTCCAGTCCGCCCTTCCGGTATAGAACTGGGCCCGGGTCCGTCCGTGAACGGTCACGGCCTGCACGCCGATGTCCTCAGCCCGCTTAGCCAGCAAGGGCGCGTTGCGATGCGCGTCGTCCCAGCCCAGCCGCATCTTGACCGTCACCGGCCGCGACGTCGCCTCGACCGCCGCCTGCATCAGCCGGCAGGCCAGTTCGGGCGTCCGCATCAGGGCCGAGCCGCACGCCGAGCCGGTGACCTCCTTGGCCGGGCAGCCAAAATTGAGGTCGATGATGTCGGCCCCGGCGGCCTCGGCCATGCGCGCGCCCTCGGCCATGGTCGCCGGATCGCGGCCGACCAGCTGGATTACCGTCAGGGGAAGCCCCTCGCCCACCGCCGCGCGGCGCACCACGTCGGGCCGGGCTCGTGCCAGCTCGGCCGCTGCCACCATCTCGGTCGCGACATAGGCGGCGCCCAGTCGGCTGGCCAGCCGCCGGAATGGCAGGTCGGTGATCCCGGTCATGGGGGCCGTCAGCACCCGTCCGGGCACCCAAACGTCTCCGATCTGCAGGCCGTTGCTCATCAGCGGGCAGATAGGACCTTTGCGCCGTCGGGTCCAATCCCGCCATGCCCTCAGATCAGGACGATCGCGGCGCGGACGGCGAGAACGACCAGGACCCCGCTGGCCACCATGAAGAGGGCGAAGCGCAGCGGGATCACATTGACCAGCGCCTGAGTCAGGCTGTGCGCGACCCTCAGCGCCACAGAGGCCCACGCCAGCCACAGGTTCAGCCCGTCGCCCTGTCCGAGCAACGCCAGCACCAGGGCCGTGGCGTAGAACAGCGTCGGCTGCTCCAAAAGGTGATTGTAATTGTCCGCCTTCCATCGCACGCGGGCCGGCAGACCGCCCAGCATGACGTCGCGCGGGTGGTTCTGATCCAGTTTCGTCCGTGCCCGGATCATAGCCGGCAATCGGGTGGCGTACAGCCAGACCCACATCACCATCGACCAGAGCACCAGGGCGATGACCGGTTGCAGGATTGCCTGACTCATTGGATGTCCTCCCCTCGGCAGGCTGGCCTCCTGACAGTCCGTTGTCAAACAGGATGGACTCGTCGCCCGGAGACCTCGTCAGCGGCGCATCGGACGGGTAGAACCGGCACCATGAGCTTCTCCGCTATTATCGTCGCCGCCGGGACGGGATCCCGCGCGGGCGAACCCAAGCAATGGCGCAGACTGGGCGGACGACCGGTGCTGCGCTGGTCCGCAGAGGCCCTGTTGTCCGCCGGAGCGTCCGAACTTGCAGTGGTCGTCGCGCCCGGCGCCGAGGCCCTCGCGGCGGAAGCCCTGGCCGGTCTGGACGGGTGGTTCGCGGTCACCGGCGGCGCGACACGCGCGGCTTCGGTTCAGTCGGGCCTGAGCGCCCTGAGGGCGGCTGCCGACGCCAGGGTCTTGATTCATGACGCGGCGCGCCCCCTGCTCGACGCGTCGACGATCAGCCGGGTCCTGGCCGCACTGGATCGGCACGAGGCCGTCGTGCCTGTCCTGCCGGTCGCCGACAGCCTGCGTCGCGGCACCGATGACGTGATGGGCAAGTCCGTCGATCGGGCGAGTCTTTGGCGAGCGCAAACGCCGCAGGGATTCCGGCTTGAGGCCATCCGGAGCGCCTATGCCGCCTGGTCCGCCCGTTCACCCCCGACCGACGATGTCGAAGTCGCTCGCGGTGCCGGGTTGACTGTTGCCATGGTCGCCGGCGACGCGCGACTCATGAAGCTCACCTATCCCGAGGATTTCGCCATGGCCGAGGCCCTGATCCCCCGCCAGATCCGCGTCGGCCAGGGCTTTGACGCCCATCGTTGGGGCCCTGGCTCCTCGGTCTGGCTGTGTGGCGTCGAGATTGCCCATGACCAGACCCTGATCGGCCATTCCGACGCCGACGCCGGACTGCACGCCCTGACCGACGCCATTTTGGGAGCGATGGGCGACGGCGACATCGGCGACCACTTCCCGCCCACCGATCCGCAGTGGAAGGGCGCGTCGTCCGACCTGTTCCTGATCCACGCCGTCGAACGTCTGACTGCGCGCGGCGGCCGTCTGGTGAATGTCGATGTGACCCTGATCTGCGAGCGCCCCAAGGTGAAGCCTCACCGCCAGGCCATGCGCGAGCGCCTCGCCGGGATTCTGTCGCTCCCGCTGGACGCCGTCAGCGTCAAGGCGACCACCACCGAGGCCATGGGTTTCACCGGCCGCGGCGAGGGCCTGGCCGCCCAAGCCTTGGCGACGATCGAACTGCCAGCCTAGAGCGGCCGTTCCGCCGGCGGGAACATGCTGCGCCACAGCGAGCCGAACAGGTTGACGTAATCGTCCGTCCAAGGTCGCACCGTCGTCGGCAACGGCTGCTTCCATCGGGTGTCGGCTCGGAAATCGGCCAGGCCCTCAGGCGTCGGCGACAGGATCAACGCCTCGGTCGAGGCCTCCGCCATCTCCGGCGTGGAGTCCTTTTCATAGTAGATCTGGTGCAGGCTCGCCTTGCCCAGCGCCTGGGCCGCCGCGATGGCTGGCAGGGTGATGTCGAGGTTGCGGTTCGACAGGTGCAGCAGCACCACACCGTTCGGCTTCAGCAGCTTCAGATAGCCGTCGATGGCCTCGGCCGTCAGCAGATGCGTCGGCACGGCGTCCGACGAGAAGGCGTCGATGATCAGCAGATCGTAGGACCCAGCCGGCTGTTTCGCCAGCGTCAGCCGCGCATCACCCAGCACCGTATCGATCGGGCCCGAGGCGCAGTCGGAGATGTAGGTGAACCACGCCGGATCGCGCGACAGCCGGTCGACCATCGGGTCGATCTCAAAGAAGGTCATCGAGTCTTCCGCGCGCTTGTAGGTCGCCATCGCGCCCGAGCCCTGACCGACGACACCGATCCGGGCCGGGCCCCGCGTCTGGATCATCTCGGCGGCCTGACCGATCGGCGTGGCCGGGGCATAGTAGAGGGTCGGTATGCAGTCAAAGCGCGGGTCCCGCGCCTGGGCCCCGTGCAGGGTCGTACCATGCATCATGACGTGGACATCACCCCCCAGACGGGGATCGGGCGAATTAGCCACCCGCATTACGCCGAAGAAGCTGCGTCCGGAGTAACTCCAGTCATAGCCGCGCGCGATCCACTGCGACGACAGGGCGATCATCAGCAGGATGGCCGTGAAGGCCAGCGCCCGGTCGCGCACAAGGAAGGCGCAGATCGCCGCCGGCAGCAGGATGATCATGGCCAGCTGGCCCATCTGGAATGGCGAGGTCGCATAGAAGGCTGCCCGCGCGCCGTCATTGCTGTCCAGCCAGATCGACAGCAGCACCGGCGTCAACGCGACCACGGCGGCGGCGACAAGAATACCTGTCTGCGTCGCGTTGAGCGGACCCCTGCCCCACGGTCGGGCCAGTCCGACCAGCACCAGCACCAGTGGATACTCCCAGACCATGTTGAAGATCACCGGGGCCAGCAGGGCGGTAAAGGCACCGCCGACCACGCCGCCCAGCGACATCAGCAGGTAGAATTCCGTCAGTCGGTCGGGCGCTGGCCGCCGCGCCGCCACTAGCTGGTGGCACATCAGAGCGGCGAAGAAGAAAGCGGTCAGGTGAATGCCGAACGCCATGCTCCAGTTGGACGAGCGGAAGGCGACCAGCAGCACGCATGCGGCACCGACCGCCGCCTGAACCGGCAGGGTGATGTTCAGGGGAATCCACGGCCGGTTCTGAAAGGCGATGACGAAGGTCAGCAGATACAGGGCCAGCGGCACGACCCACAGGAAGGGAGCCGAGGCTACATCGGTCGACAGGTGCGAGGTCACCCCCAGCATCAGGCTGGACGGCGCGGCGGCCAGCAGCACCAGAATAACCTTGTCGCGCAAGCTCATCGGCGGGCTGGTGGCCAGACGGGCGGGCTCTGCGGTACGGTCAATTCGTCGTCCCCAGACTACGAAGGCCAGGGCCACGACCATCAGCATGAAGGCAACGTAGCCGCCGCTCCAGCCCAGACGCTGTCCCGACAGCGTCGCCAGCGGCTCGATCAGGATCGGATAGGACAGCAGGGCCAGGAAGCTTCCGAGATTGGACGCGGCGTACAGCACATAGGGGTTCTTCCCGTCGGCATATCCCGCCCGCACCCGCGCATACCAGGCCTGCAAAAGAGGCGCGGTCGCCGACAGCACCGCGAACGGGGCCCCGACCGACAGCGCCAGGGTCGCCAGCAACCAGCCGATGGGGGTAGACGGATCGGGGTCGCCCAGCCAGCCGTTGATATGCAGCGGCAAAAATAGCGCTGCCGCCACCAGCAGAACCAGATGGATCGCAACCTGGGCCTTGATCGATCCGATCTTCTGCAGCCCGTGGGCATAGGCGTAGCCCGCCAGCAGCGCGGTCTGGAAGAAGACCATGGCCGTGTTCCACACCGCCGGCGATCCGCCCAGCATGGGCAGCACCAGCTTGGTCACCATCGGCTGGACCACGAACACCAGCGACGCCGAGGTGAAAATGGCCACCCCGAACAGCAGCGGCGTCAGCCGATCGGGCGCACCCGTGTGGATGCCCGTATCAACGTTCCTGTCCCCGGTGGTGTCGCTCATGCCCGCCCCGTATGCTGGCGCCGTGTCAGGGCGCTATGCCGCATCCTAGACCGACTCGTACCGCCTTCGGAAAGCCCCTCGACCAATGTTCCCCGACGATATTGACTCGCTGGCCCGACAGGTGATCGAAGCCGCCCTGGCACGCGGGCTGATGATCGCCACGGCCGAGAGCTGCACAGGCGGTCTGGTCGCGGGTGCCCTGACTGCGGTCGCGGGATCCTCGGCGGTGCTCGAGCGAGGCTTCGTGACCTACAGCAACACCGCCAAGGCGCAGATGCTGGGCGTTCCGGTGGCCCTGATCGAGGCACACGGTGCCGTCTCCGAACCCGTCGCTCGCGCCATGGTAGAAGGCGCGGTGAGCCGGTCCGGCGCATTGGTCGCCGTCTCGATCACAGGAATCGCCGGGCCGGGCGGCGGCTCCGACCAAAAGCCCGTCGGCCTGGTCCATTTCGGTGCGGCAGGACCGGCTGGTCTGATCCACGCGGAGTATCGCTTCGGCGAACTGGGCCGCGAGGCTATCCGTCTGGACAGCGTGCGCGTCGCCTTGCGCCTGCTACTGGAACGGATCGGCGCATGATCGTCGACGCCCGCGGACACCGCTGCCCGACTCCCAGCCTGAAGCTTCAGAAGGCGGTGCGCTCGGCCCCTGCGCTGACACGCCTGACCCTGTTGGCGACCGATCCCATGGCCCGGATCGACGTGCCGCATCTGATGACCGGCCTCGGAGGACGGGTCATCTCTCTCGACGAAGCGGACGGCGTCCTGACTATCGTGGTTGAGACGCCCGGCGCTCGGACAGGCTGACCACCGTTTCCGCAGCCGGCGCGTCCGGTTCGATCTCGGGCGCGCCGACCGAGCGCGCCGCGATCTCCATCTCGGTGGTGAAGGCACCGCCGTAGAAGATGGCGTTGACGTTCCACGACAGCCAGATCAGCAACACCACCACCGCGCCGACCGAGCCATAGGTCGCCCCCAACGGCGCGATCTGCTCGACATAGATGGCGCACAACCAAGAAGAGACGGTCGACATCACCGTCGCCACCAGCCCTCCGGCGATCGACGGGGCCCAGGCCACCGGGGTGCGGTGGGACATGGCGTAGCGGTAGAGCATGGTCAGGCCGATCGCGAGGCCCAGCGCAGGCCACAGGCCGTCCAGGGCGATCCCGCCGCTCGCCGGCCCGGTGGTCCCGCCGACGCCCGGGCCGGTGTGCTCCAGCAGCCTCGAGGTCACGACCGCGCCCGACACCACGGTGAACAGCAGGAAGGCCCCGAGGGCGACGAAGAAGGCCAGCAGATTGAACTTGAAGAAGCCGTGCGGCTCCTTCTCGTCGTGGATCAGGTTCAGCCCAGCCAGCAGGGCCTTGAAGCCGCGGTGCGCCGCATAACCGCCGATGACCAGGGCGAAGAAGCTCTGCGCCGACACCGTCCGCGCCGAGGCATTGGCCAGCCGCTCGATCTCGGCGCGGAAGATGGCGCGTGCCGCCGTCGGCATGACGTCGGCCAGCGCCGCCGCCTGCTCGCTGACCTGAGCGATCGACAGCACGGCCTTGTAGAAGCCGATCAGGATGGCAATGGCCGGAAATACCGCCAACAGGGCAAAGAACGACACCCCGCCCGTGTAGAGCATCACGTCACGGCCCCAGCTGCGCGTGAACGCCCTGACCGCCAACTTGCCCCACAACATGGGCGTGGCCCAGCGCGCAGCGGCTTCGATGTCTGATTTGGCTTGCAACCCGGTCCCCACACCCCACAAGCCAGCAGTTCTACCCCAATTCGGGCCCGGTGAAAGCGGTGCTGGGGATAGGGCGTCGCGCAGCCGTTGCTTCCTGCCGCCGACGCTCGCTATGGTCCGCCGCCATGGAAACCACGCCCAAGGGCTGGGCACGGCTGGAGATATCGCACTTGGGTTCCGATCCGCGCATTCTGGTCGTCGCGCCTGACGACGACCTGATCGGCCCATTGTGTCAGGGGCTGGACGCGCTCGGCTGGCGCACTGTTACGGCGCGCTCGCTGGCCGGGGCCATCCAGACCTTGATCGACTGGCCGCTGGAAGCAGTGCTGCTGGACGCCCGCTTGCCGGACGCCGCTGACGGTGCCGGCGCGCTGCGCCAGACCGTGTCGCCCCGTCGCCTCCCCATCCTCGCCATCGGCGTCGAAGCCGCCGGCTGGGAGCCCGGCTCCGCCGACATCGTCATGTCCAACCCGCCGCACGCCGCCCAGGCCGCTCTGCGTCTGGAGAACCTGATCCGGTCCGCCATCGCCGAAGAGGAAGTCAGCCTGCGCGAAGCCACCTTCGCGGCGCGCGGCCAACCCCTGCCTCTGGCCGACACGGACGCGACACCGCTGCGGGTCTTGGCCGCGGGCAAGCCCGACCGGCATTTCCTCGCCCTGTCCAACGCCCTGACCGAGCGCGGCTGCGAGGTCGTGGCCGCGCCGACGCCCTATACCGCCTTCGACTATCTGCATGAAAAGCCGTTCGACGCGGCTGTGCTCTGGGGAGCAGAGGACCACACACCGGCGCTGTCGATCGCTTCGGGGATGAAGCGCAATACCCGCCTGTATCACATCCCGGCGGTGCTCTATCTGCGCGGTGCCGGCGAAATCAACCTGTCGGAACTGTACAATCGGGGCTTCGCCGACGTCGCCGCCGCCGACACGCCGGAAGACGAAACCGCCGAACGCATCACCGCCCTCGCCCGCGCCCATCGCCGCCACGTCGCCATCCGCAAGGCGCTGGAAAGCGCGCGAGGCTCGGGCCTGACCGATCCCGCGACCGGTCTGTTCACGCCGCAGTTGTTCGCCAGCCATCTGGCCCGCGTGGCCGAGGGGGCCCGCCTGCGCCGCCGCCCCCTGTCCGTCGCCGTTCTTCGCGTCTCGGAAACAGAGGCGGTGGCCGAGGCGCGCAAGGGCGGCTGGCTGGACCGGGCCCTGCCCCAGATCGGAGCCATGGTCTCGCGCCTGATCCGAACCGAGGACACCGCAGCCCGCCTGTCGCCTGACGTGTTTGCCCTCGCCCTGCCTGCCACACATGGCCCGGAATCCCGGATCGCGGCCGACCGGATCGCGGCAGTAATCGGCTGCACCGCCTTTGACGCCGGCCCCGACCGCTCGCCCTTCGTGGTCGAGTTCGAGGTCGGCGTAGCCGAGATTGCGCCCGGCGAATCCCCGGCCGCCGTGCTGGAACGCGCCTCGGACGACGTGCGGTCGCCGACCTGACGCTCAAGCCTGGACCTGGCCGCCATGGCCGAATCCGCCGACAAGCCCATGCAGGACCACGTCCTCGTCGACGTCGCCGTGCCCGCCCACGCCGATGCCGTCCGGGCCGCCCCGGCGCGATCCGTAGCAGATCGAGGCATGGTTTGGCTGGGACGCCGACGACCGGAAGGACGAGATCGACTTTATCTTCGTCACCCACGCCGAGCCTGACGAAGCCCGCCGGACTGTGACCTTCGTCGGCGTCAACGATCGCTATGAGGTCGAGGCGACCGGCGAGACGACCAGCCTCGTCCGGGTGGTCCGGTCAGCCCCCGTCGACGACTGGTTCGACGTGTTCGACGGCATGATCGAGGGCTGGATTTCGTTCACCCAACAGCGGGCCTTCGCCTTCGCCTGCCATCCCGGCCAGCCGCGCCTCACGATCTTCCTGTCGGGCCCGCCGCGCACGGACCAATTGGGCCGATCGCTGCTGGGTCTGGACGCCGCGCCGGCACCGGGCGAGCCTTGGTCGATGCCGCTGGACCCCGACGGGGACGCCCCAAGCCAGGTCTGGTTCGTGGCGCGCCATCAGATCGGCGTCACCGTCGACGCCTGAAGGGACGGCCTGCTGGTCGTGCTGGACAGCCCCCCCAAGGAGGACAAGCGTTCGCGCGGCTCAACCATACTGACCCTGACCATCTACGGCCTGTCCGACTCCGCCTTCGCCGATCTGGAAGCCCGCTGGAAAGCCTGGTGGGACGCACGCTTCGACAACGCCGACCCGCACAGCGGCTAGACCATTTTTGTTTCAGGTCGAATCGACCTGAATCCAAAAAATAGTCCAGAATCAATCTGGAGCGAAATCTGAGCCTTGATGGACTGCGTCCATCAAGGCCGATTGCGCTCCAAGCGGTCAGCCCAGTTCGGTCCGGATCGCCCGGAGCGCCAGGTCGATATCTGCCTCGGTATTGAAAATGTGCGGCGACAGGCGGATGCCGTTGAACCAGCGCTTCTCGACCATCTTGACGACCACGCCGTGCCGCTCACGCAGGGCGGTCAGAAGGTCGGCGCTGTCGATCGAGTCCGGTAGGCGGGCCGCAACCATGCCCGCCCCGAAAGGACCGGGGGGCGGGCTGACGACCTCCAGCCTCGGCAGGTCTCGTAGGCCCCGCCAGGTCAGTTCCCGCAGGGCGGCGATTCGAGCCTCCACCGACTCCATTCCCTCTGCCCGCATCCGCTCGATGGCCGAACCCAGGCCGACTGCCAGCGGAAGGCAGCCCATCCCCACGGATTCCGACAGGTACCGGCGGCCGGCCTCGGCCTGGATGGGCTGGATGGCATCGACCGCGTCGGGGCTGACGTAGAGCAGGCCCGTGCCCTTGGGCCCCATCAGCCATTTGTGTCCGCTGGCCGCATAGGCGTGGCAACCCAGCGCCCTGACATTCACGCTGATCTGGCCCACGGCCTGAGCACCATCGACAACGCACAGAGCTCCACGCGAGCGGGCCAGGGCGGCGATCTCCGGGATCGGCATGACATAACCGGTCGTGGTGATGACGTGGCTGACGCTGACCACCTTGGTGTCCGGCGTCATCGCCCGCTCGAACCGGGCAACGATGGCCTGCGGATCATGGTCGTCGGGCGCGATCGGGATGACATCGACGACCACACCGCGGCGGCGGGCCAGCCAGGTCCAGCAAAGGCTTCCCCCGTGGTGCTCCTGGTCGGTGGTCAAGACCCGGTCGCCGGGTTCCAGCCGCATCCCCTGAGCTACGCTGTTCATCGCCTCGGTGGTGCTTCGGGTGATCAGCAGATCCGCCAATTCACAGCCGAGGAAGGCGGCGGCCGACTCCCGCGCGCCGTCGGTCGCCAGACGGATCGGGCCCGTCCCGTAGGTCATTCGCACGGGATTGGCCTCGATCTCGAGCATGGCCTGCATCATCCGGTCGAGCACCGCGCGCGGCGTCGGACCCGCCGAGCCCGTGTTCAGATAGGTCAGGCCGGGCGGGAACAGGTATTCCGCGTCCGGATCGGCCGTCGCAGGAGCCGCGACGGCAGCGGCGGCCATGCCTGCGGATGCGCTCAGGACCGCGGCACCGAGAAGGGAGCGGCGGGATGGGTCGCGCTGGCCGACGATTGACATGACTGTCCCGCTTGTCCCGGTCGGCTGGCGACCACCGTAGGCCCGCCGACCGAACGGCTCATCCCCCGCCGGACCTTCCGCCTTACCGTAACAACGGTCGGCGAAATTGCAACGTCAAGCCGCGCTGGCCACCCGCGCGAGATCAGCGGTGATCCGCTCGGCGACCTTCAGGCGGTCGGCCGCCGTGTCCCACTCGCCCTTGACCACGATCCTCTGGTCCGGCCGGATTTTCCAGAAGGCGTGGTTCTTCTGGATCAGTCCGACCAGCCCCATCGGATTGGGGAAGGCGTTGTTGCGCAGCGTCAGCACCGCCCCCTTGGGCCCGATGTCGATGCGTTCGATGCAGGCGGTCTTGCAGTTGGCC
>Ga0105047_10010017_pt1 | contig 15537 bp, 12 predicted proteins | sample MAT04_FD_78384 | JGI IMG/M metagenome (GOLD analysis project Ga0105047, IMG submission 78384) | Freshwater microbial communities from Lake Fryxell liftoff mats and glacier meltwater in Antarctica - MAT-04 (megahit assembly) | ecosystem: Environmental > Aquatic > Freshwater > Ice > Liftoff... | reverse complement strand
TGGCTTTTTGCACGGCGTCCATTGCCAGCGCACGGATCGCGTTGGCCATTGCATTGGGAGTAGTCATAACTGGGGTGATGGAGGAAGATGCCCAGCCAGGATGGCCGGCAACCCGTAATTTTATCTTCCGGGCGTCTTCAGACCTGTCGGGCCGTTACCTGGCACGTGTCGACGTACTGACGCAGATCAAGCCATTGGTCGCCAAGCGCCCCTTCTGCGCCCCAACTGCGCTCCATCTGCGCTCCATCTAAGTCCTGGCAGCATCCCATCGGCGCCTCGTCAGGCAGCCGCCAAGCGCCTTGATGGCCGCTACATTCATGCCATGCCGATATCCTTGCCTGATCCGCGTTGCGGCGCCATGATCCTTGCCGCCGGTCGCGGCGAACGTATGCGCCCGCTGACCGACACCTGCCCCAAGCCGCTGCTGTTTGTACGAGGCAAACCGTTGATGCAATGGCCGATCGAGGCGCTGGCGCGCGCCGGCGTGCGCGACGTCCTGGTCAACACCGCCTGGCTGGGCGACCGGATCGAGAGTTATTTCGCCAGTCCCTCGGTTGCCTGGGCTCCCGACCTGACGCAGCCAGGCCTGGACAGCCAGATCGACGTGCCTGTGCGCCTCGTGGGCGCGGCTGTGCGCCTCGTGGGTGCGCCTGTGCGCCTCGTGTATTCCCACGAAGGCCGTGATTTCGGCGGCGCGCTGGAGACGGCTGGCGGCATCGCCCGTGCGTTGCCGCAACTGGCCGATCCCTTCTGGTTGCTGGCGGGCGATGTCTTTGTGCCGGAATTTGTGTTCTCCGAGCCGGCGCGCCGTGCCTTCATGGCCAGCGGCGCCTTGGCACATATCTGGCTGGTCCTCAATCCGCCACACAACCCGAAGGGCGATTTCGGCCTGACGCAGGAAGGACGGGCGCGCAATGACGGTCCTGGGCGCCACACGTACAGCACGATCGGCCTGTTTCGACATGCCCTGTTTGCGCCGCCCTATTGCGAAATCCCGGCGGGCAATCCTGCTGGTGCGCGGGCCCCGCTGGCGCCGCTGTTGCGGATTGCAGCGCAGCATGAACGGTTGACGGCGCAGCTATACACTGGGCCCTGGACCGACGTGGGAACCCCTGAACGGCTGGCCCAACTCCAGATTTCCCGTGCATCCTGAATCGACGAAACCCGCACCATGACACGTTCACCCTACGCCAACCGACGCGCCACTCTGGCCCAGCAACTCGGCGCCAAAGGCATCGCCATCATCCCCACCGCGCCCGAGCGCCAGCGCAACCGCGACAGCGACTACCTGTACCGGCACGACAGTTATTTCTACTACCTCAGCGGCTTCACCGAGCCACGGGCCTGGCTGGTCATCACTGGAGACGGCCAGACCACGCTGTTCTGCCAGCCCAAGGACATGGAGCGCGAGATCTGGGACGGTTACCGGCTCGGCCCAGCCGAGGCGCCAGCTCGCCTGGGCGCGGACGCCGCGTTTTCCGTCGCCGACCTCGATGCACAAATGCCCAAGCTGATCGACGGCAGCGACGTGGTCTGGTATCCGTTCGGCATCCATCCGGGTCTGGAGACACGGGTCGATGGCTGGTTGTCCAGTTTGCGCGCGCGCGTGCGCTTCGGCGCCTTGTGCCCGGAGCAGACACGCGACCTTTGCAGCCTGCTCGACGAGATGCGGCTGATCAAGGATGCAAGCGAGCAGGACACCATGCGCCGAGCCGCGCAGATCAGCGCCGGCGCGCATATCCGCGCGATGCAGTTGTCAGCCCGCATGTTGCGCGAAGGCCAGGACGTGCGCGAATACCACCTGGACGCCGAACTGCTGCATGAATTTCGGCGCCATGGCTCGCAATATCCAGCCTACGGCTCCATCGTCGCCGCCGGCGCCAACGCCTGCGTGTTGCATTACCGCGCCGACACGGCACCGATCCGCGACGGCGAGCTGGTGCTGATCGACGCCGGCTGCGAGCTCGACGGTTACGCCAGTGACATCACCCGGACCTTTCCAGCCAACGGAAAGTTCACCGGGCCGCAGCGGGCGTTATACGACCTGGTGCTGGCCAGCCAGCAGGCAGCCGTCGATGCAACCCGCGCCGGCGCGCGCTTCACCGATCCCCACGATGCCAGCGTCAAGGTGCTGGCGCAGGGCATGCTGGATCTGGGCTTGCTCGATGCCGACAAGGTGGGCTCGGTGCAGGACGTGATCGACAAACGCAGCTATTTCCAGTTCTACATGCACCGCACCGGCCACTGGCTGGGTATGGATGTGCATGATTGCGGCGGTTATCTCGAGCCCGGCGAAATCAACCAGACCAGCGAGCGCAAGGACGCGCTCAGCGGCGAGACCATCGTCAACCGCCCAGCCCGCATCCTGCGGCCCGGCATGGTGCTGACGATCGAACCGGGCATCTATGTGCGGCCCGCTCCCGGCGTGCCCGACCATTTTCACAACATCGGCATCCGGATCGAGGACGACGCCATCGTCACGGCCGACGGCTGCGAGCTGATTACCCGCGCGGTGCCAGTCGACGGCGCGGAAATCGAAGCCTTGATGCGCGCCTGACCAGCCCCCTTGCGCGATGTCCAGCGACCTGCAGCAGACCTTCGCCGAACACGGCTTCGTCGTGTTGCCGGGTTTCAGGGATGCGGCGCAGATCGCATCGATCCGCCAGCGCGCCGGTGAGCTGGTCGATGCCTACGACATGGCTGGCGAGCAGGCGGTTTTCAGCACCCAGGAGCAGCAGCGCCGGGTTAACGACTATTTCCTCGGATCGGCCGAGACCATCCGCTGCTTCCTCGAGGAGGAAGCGCTGGATGCCAACGGACGCCTGAAGCATGACAAGGCTCTGTCGATCAACAAGATCGGCCATGCGATGCACGACCTCGATCCGGTGTTCGACCGGTTCTCGCACGGAGCCGACCTTGATTCGGTTGCCCGCGCTGTCGGGCTGGTGCGGCCGCTGCTGTGGCAGTCGATGTATATCTTCAAGCAACCGCAGATCGGCGGCGAGGTGCGCTGGCATCAGGACGCAAGCTTCTTCGTCACCACACCAGTCAGCGTGACGACGTTCTGGTTCGCGCTCGAAGACGCGCACCGGGGCAACGGTTGTTTGTGGGTGCAGCCTGGCGGACATCGCAGCCCCCTGCGCGAACACTTCGTGCGCACCGGCAATGCTGCCGCAATCGAAACCCTCGACACCACACCCTGGCCCAGCCTGCACCAAGCGCTGCCGCTGGAGATGGCGGCCGGCACGCTGGTCGTGTTCCACGGGGTGTTGCCGCATTACAGCGGCCCCAACCGGTCGGCGACCTCGCGCCACGCCTACACGCTGCACGCCACCGACGCCAGCGCGGCATACGCACCTGGAAACTGGCTGCAACGCTCCGACGAATTGCCGCCGCGCGGCTTCGTCTGAATCCCGGCCGGGCGGCATCCACTTCGGACCAACATGCGCCTGGTCCCGCTGGCAGTTGCGCCCTGGATTGCCGCGAGCGCCACCTGCCGCGCCGCTGGCGGATTCATCTACAGGGTGCAGGGCGGCGATCACCCCTGACATATCGCGCACTGTGATCCCCGGGAACACGGTCAACGACTATGACAACGGATGCTCGTCGCTGGCCTGTCTGAAGCGGTTTTTCGATCGACGCGCTCAAGATCAATCATTCCTTCGCGCGGGACAAGGCCACCGAGGATGATGATGCGGCCATCGTGACAGGCTTGCGATTGGGCCGTGCGCATCCGCTGGAGCAAACGAAGCCGCTGCTCTGGCCGAAGCCTACAATTTCACGCAGCACCGATGCACTGTTGTGTCGGCCGCGCCAAGCCGCATGCGGCAGGAGATCTACATGCCCGAGAGCACCCCCAGTTCCGACGAGGTACGCGCACAGTTGCGCAAGTCAGCACTGGAATACCACGAGTTCCCCACGCCGGGAAAAATCGCGATCGCAGCTACCAAGCAGTTGTCGAACCAGCGTGATCTGGCGCTGGCTTACTCGCCGGGGGTCGCGGCAGCCTGCGAGGAGATCGTGGCGGACCCGAACAACGCGTTCAAGTACACCAGCCGCGGCAACCTGGTCGCGGTCGTGACCAACGGCACCGCGGTGCTGGGCCTGGGGGACATCGGTCCGCTGGCCGCCAAACCGGTGATGGAGGGTAAGGCGGTATTGTTCAAGAAGTTCGCTGGCATCGACGTCTTCGACATTGAAGTCAACGAGAAGCATGACCTGGACAAGCTGGTGGACATTATTGCCGCGCTCGAACCCACCTTCGGCGGCATCAACCTGGAAGATATCAAGGCGCCGGACTGTTTCTATGTCGAACGCAAGCTGCGTGACCGGATGAAGATCCCGGTATTCCATGACGACCAGCATGGCACCGCCATCGTGGTCGGCGCTGCCTTGCTCAATGGACTCACTGTCGTGGGCAAGGAACTGCACGCGGTCAAGCTTGTGTCCTCCGGCGCCGGTGCCGCGGCGCTGGCCTGCCTGAACCTGTTGCTCAAGCTCGGCATGCCGCGCGAGAACATCTTCGTGACCGACCTTGCGGGTGTCGTGTACGAAGGCCGCACCGAGTTGATGGACGACGACAAGATCGTGTTCGCGCAGCAGACCTCTGCCCGCACGCTGGGTGAGGTGATAGAGGGCGCGGACATCTTCCTGGGCCTGTCGGCCGGAGGCGTTCTCAAACCCGACATGGTGCGCAAGATGGCCGCCCGGCCGCTGATCTTCGCACTGGCCAACCCTGACCCGGAGATCACACCCGAAGACGTGGCGCTGGTCCGTGACGATGCCATCATGGCCACCGGCCGTACCGACTACCCGAACCAGGTCAACAACGTCCTGTGTTTCCCCTACATCTTTCGAGGCGCACTCGATGCCGGGGCATCGACCATCACCGACGCGATGGAGATCGCGGCGGTGCAAGCGATCGCAGAACTGGCCCGGGCGGAACAAAGCGAGGTGGTGGCAGCAGCGTATGCCGGCCAGAAACTGGCGTTCGGCCCGGAGTATTTGATTCCGAAACCGTTCGATCCGCGACTGATGATGAAGATCGCGCCAGCCGTGGCACAGGCGGCAGCGGACAGTGGTGTTGCGTTGCGCCCGATCGGGGACATGCAAGCCTACCGCGAACGGCTGCATAGCTTTGTCTATGCGTCCGGCAACACCATGCGGCCGATCTTTGCCGCGGCCAAGAATGCCACGCGCAAGAGGGTCGCCTACTGCGAGGGCGAGGAGGAACGTATCTTGCGCGCATGCCAGATCGTCGTCGACGAAGGGCTGGCACGACCGACGCTGATCGGTCGGCCGGCCATCATTACCCAACGGATCGAGAAGTTCGGACTGCGATTGCGCGAGGGACTCGACTACGACGTGGTGAACGTCGAGCATGACGAGCGTTACCGAGACTTCTGGCAGACCTATCACCGGATGACCGAGCGGATGGGCGTCACCGTGCAGATGGCAAAGATCGAAATGCGCCGGCGCCTGACGCTGATCGGCGCCATGCTGCTGCACAAGGATGATGTCGACGGCATGATCTGCGGCACCTGGGGCACGACGGCGCTGCATCTGACGTACATCGACCAGATCATTGGCAAGCGCAAGGGTGGCAGTCCGAGCACACCGCAGGATGTGCCGATCTACGCCTGCATGAACGGCCTGATGCTGCCGGACCGGCTGATTTTCCTGGTCGACACCCATGTCAACGCCGATCCGACACCGCAGGAGCTGTCCGAGATCACCGTCATGGCGGCCGAGGAGATGGTGCGTTTCGGGCTTCAGCCCAAAGTGGCGTTGTTGTCCCATTCCAACTTCGGCAGCAGCAATCTGCCCAGCGCCGTCAAGATGCGGCGTACGCTGGAAATCCTGCGCGCCGAAGCACCGTGGCTGGAGGTGGATGGCGAGATGCACGGTGATCTGGCACTGGACGGCGCGGCGCGCGCCCGGCTGATGCCCAACAGCACGCTGGTCGGGAACGCCAATCTGTTGGTGTTACCCAACATCGATGCCGCCAATATTGCCTACAACCTGCTCAAGACGGCCGCGGGCGGCAATATCGCTATCGGCCCGGTGCTGCTGGGAGCGGCCAGTCCGGTGCATGTGTTGACACCCAGCACCACCGTGAGGCGTATCGTCAACATGACCGCCTTGACCGTCGCTGACGCGAACGCCGGCAGATAGACCCGGACGCAAAAGCATGCACTGACTTCCATTCTTCTGCTGCGTCGCTCAAGATGCCCGTTTTTTGTGCAAGCTCTTGCAATTTCCGGTGGGATAGGCGAAACTACGGTCCGAATGATTTAGGGGTAAACCCGAGGTTCTGGAGCGTGAAGGCATGGCGGCGGTCAGAAGGTTCAAGTTAGTACTCACTGGCTTAGTACTTGCTGCTGCTGCGTCTGTTACGGGTCTTGTATGTGCAAGGGCACCAGTTGTCCCGCTCAGCAACACAGCGACGATTTCAATTGCCGAGATTCCGGCCCAGGGAGTTCAGACGTATGCGTTGATCACCCGAGGCGGCCCCTTTCCCTATGAAAAGGACGGAACGGTATTCGGAAATCGCGAACGTTTGCTTCCGATCAAGAACCGGGGTTACTACCGCGAGTACACCGTAACCACGCCGGGGCTGACCCACCGTGGCACCCGGCGAATCGTGTGTGGCGGCAGACCCCGGGAACCGGACGACTGTTATTACACCACTGATCACTACGCGAGTTTTCGCAGGATCGTGCCATAGGTTTTTGTTGGAACTACTTATATGTCTTATATCGAAAACGAAACGGGGATGGATATGCCGACTCGTCAGGAAACCGAAGCGCCGCTTCGGGGCGTACGCAGCAATATCGTGCAGTCCATCCGGGCCTTCCGGGTCCAGGACCTGCAGGATGCGGCCCGCAGCCTGGGTCATCATTTCCTGTATGCCAATTTGGCCAACGCACAGTCCAAGCAAGAAGTGCTGGACATGATCGGGCAGCAGTTCACGCTGCCCTCGCATGTTGGCAAGAATTTTGATGCCTTGTACGACAGCATGACGGACCCGGTCCACAGATCCGGACCGCAACCCGGGTTCGTCGCCGTCCTGGAGCATATTCCCGCCCATGCGAAGTTTGACAAGGAAGCGCGGGAGCAACTGCTCGACATCTTCCGCGACGCATCCGACTACTGGAGCGATCGCAAGATCCCGTTCCGATGTTTCTATTCTTTTCAGTAGCCCGTTCCGCACACACCAGCCAAGCGGAACGGGCTAATGAGGCCAAGAGCGATACACATGCGAATCAGTCGCTTTCGGGCGTCAGCCTGACGACCGAAAACGGCGAGAAGATGCCAACCGACAAACTGTTGGACGTCTCACCATTGGCGCTGCGCATGAGCAGTCCATTCAATGCGGAGTACTGGCTGGCAACGGCCTGACGCAGCGGCACTTCCACATCGCCGACGAGCCCGTCGTTCACGCGACGGGCTTTTTTAATGTGCTGTCGTGGGCCAGACTCAGGTATTGCTGGACTGGCACCTCCTGCGCACGACGCTGCAGGTCAAACACGCCCGAAAAGCCCCGCTCATCGAGCCAGCGTCCCAAGGTATGGCGCAACAGCTTGCGGCGCTGGCTGAAAGCGACTTGCACGATCGTGCTCAGCAAGTCCACATCCACCACCTGCGCGTCGACCCGCGGCCGCATGCTGACCATCGCGCTGTCGACCCGTGGTGGCGGCGAGAAACTCCCGGGCGGCACGGGCAGGAAGTCATGCATGTCGTAGCGCCATTGCAGCATCACGCTCAAGCGCCCGTACGCGGCGCAGTCCGCAGGCGCAACCATACGGTCAACGACCTCCTTCTGCAGCATGAAGTGCTGGTCCTCGATCGCGTCGGCATGGGCCAACAAGTGAAACAGGATCGGCGTGGAAATGTTGTAGGGCAGGTTGCCCACGACGCGCAGACGGCCCAGGAGCCTGTCGGACTTGGGGAGCGCCAGCTCGGTTGCCAGGACTGCAATTGCAGCGTACAAGGAATTGCGCAACTCGGTGAAGTCGACCGCGAGCACATCGGCCTGTACCACGGTCAGGTCGACCCGCGCTCGGAGCCGGGTGGCCAGATCGCGATCGAGCTCGATCACAGCCAGGTGTCCCAGCCGCTCCACCAGCGGCTGTGTCAACGCGCCCAGACCGGGCCCGATTTCCACCATGACCTGGCCCGCCCGGGGCGCAATCGTTCGCACGATCGCATCGATGATCGTGTCGTCGATCAGAAAATGCTGGCCGAACCGCTTGCGCGGTGCATGGGATCCAACGCCTTCTGCGCCAGAACCGGAGCGTTTGTCCGCCGGCAGGCTGCCCGACGCCAGACGCTTGGGCGTGCGCCCCTGTGCCTGCATCAGCTTGGCGGCTCGCGCAGTTCGACGTAAGCACGCGAGCGCAATTCGCGACTCCAGCTTTGGTAGGCTTCTTCCGATTTCTTCTCGCGCAGCAGTGCCCGCAGCGTGTCGCGCTGCTCTCGGGCGGTGAGCGCAACGGTTCGACGCCCATCCAGGCGGATCAGGTGCACGCCGAATCGGGATACCAGCGGCGGGCCGATCTCCTTGGGCGCGAGTTGCGCCAGTGCAGCATCGAATTCCGGCACAAAGCGCCCGGGCAAGGTCCAGCCCAGATCACCCCCCTGGCTCGCGCTGCCGTCTTGCGAATGTTCTCTGGCCAAGGCTTCGAAGCTCGCCTCGCCCGCCAATATGCGGCGGCGGAACTCCGCCAGTCTCGCGATCGCCGCATCTTCGCTCAATGATGCGGTCGGACGCAGCAGGATATGGCTGGCCCGGGTCTGCTCCACCGAAGTCGCCGGGCCCCCCGTCATGCGTTTGTCGATCAGCCTTAGTACATGCACGCCCGCGCCGGAGCGTACCGACGTCATCGCTCCCGGCTCCAGCGAGCGGACCGCGTCGACGAAAAGTTCAGGGTACCGATCCACCGACCGCATGCCGAACAACCCGCCCTCGGCGGCATCGGGTGCCTTGGACACGTCACGCGCCAATGCGGAGAAGTCCTCGCCCGCGCGCACTCGCGCCATGATCTGATCTGCCTGCGCACGCGCTGCGGATACCTGGGCCACGGTGGCCGACTCCGGCAGCTCCAACAGGATATGCGCGATATTCACCTCGGCCAGGGTATTGGCACTATTGCGCTGCTGGTCCAGCAGATACTGATCGATCTCCAGCTCCGAGACCCTCACGCGCTGCGCCACCTCGCGCTCGCGTATCCGAGACAACAACATCTGCTCACGCAAGGTGCTGCGAAACTGACTGCGCGAAATCCCATCCGCAGTCAGCCGTCGTTGCAGCTCCTCGAGATCCACCTGGTTCTGTCGCGCCACGGTCTGCACCGCCTCATCGAGCGCAAAGTCCTCGATCTTGATGCCGACCTCGCGCGCGTACTGAATCTGGCTGCGGTCGGTGATCAACCGCTCCAGCGCCTGGTCGGCCAACACCGCCGGAGACGGCATGGGCGCCTGTTGCTGGGCCAGCTCCTGCGCCAGACGCTGCATCTCCTGGCGCACCTGCAGGTTCGTGACCGGCTCGCTGTTGACAATGGCCACGATGTAGTCGGACGCACGCTGTGCTCTGGGCTCGCTGGCGGCTGCACCACCCGCAACACCGGGAAGCCGGATACCCTGTGCCTGCGCCGACAGCATGCTGCAACCCAGAAGGCAGGCCAGGAAAATGCGCGTAGGGCGAAATGTCATCGTGATCAATCGTAACTGCCAAAACGGCTCGGGCTGGTGCTGGTCTCCCGCAGGAACTGATAGCGCGGGATGCTGCGCTTGAGCGTTTCCAGCGGATTGGAGCCCAGACGCGAGAAGCCCACGAACTCCAATTGAAACAAAATGCGGTTGCTGGCGGTCGACGTCCCGGTCTGCAACCGGTCGAGCACCACGCGGCCTAGCCAGCAGCCCCCGTCATATTCGAATCCCAGCACCGAGTCCACCAGCTTGCCGTCACGCAGGCTGAAGTTCATCCGACCCACGGCATACCAGCGCCCAGCGCCCTGGCCCTGCCCCGCTCCGAGGTCCTGGCCGCGGTCGCCCCACAGGTCGTTGATCGGCCACTGCCAGGCCACGTCCAGTTGCTCGCTCGAGCCGCGTTGCAGACGGTATGCCGCGCTGACGACGCGGTAGTTGCCGGGACTGTAACGCCCGCCAATGGTCGAGCGCACCGATCGCCGGGTATCCGGGTCGAATTGCACGGTCGAGTCGAAGGACCAGCGCGGATCGAGATTCAGCGTCGCGCCGACCAACACGTCACTGAACCCCTTGGCCACCGTTGTGCCCCCGGGCAACGTGACGCGCTGGTCGCTGAACCGCAGGCGCTGCGCGATACCCAGTCGCGCTGCCTCGCCACCCGTGGCGGGATTGAGCAAACGCGTCGATACACCAAGCGTCAGCAGGTTGCTGTCCGAGATGCGATCGTTGCCGACAAAGGCATTGTCGGTATAGATGGTGGCAAAATTGAAATCGTTGATGCCGCTGTCATAGTTGGGCAACGCACTCTGGTCACGGTACGGCGTATACACGTAGAACGCGCGCGGCTCCAGTGTCTGGCGGAAAGCGCGCCCGAACAGGCTCGTATCGCGCTCGAACACCAGGCCACTGTCGACGCTGAATGTGGGAAGCGTCCGTGTGGACGCAGTGCTGCCGTTGACCAGCGCGCCGTCGAACCGGTAGTTGGTCGCGTGCAAACGCAACTTCGGTGTGACAAAGCCCCATGACGACACCCACGGGCGCGACGCCACGAGTTGCGAGAAAATCCGTCGCGCATTGGGCTGACCCGTCAACAGCCGATCCGACTCGAACTGCGTCGCATTGGCATCCACCGAGAAGTCGAAACCATTGACGTTCAGCCGTGCATATCGCATGGCCAGTTGCGGCAGCTGGTCGTAGGGCGGTGTTATCGGGGAGTTCACGTCCTGCAGCGTCTGCCATTGGAGTACGCGCAGGCTGGTCGAGAAATTCCCACTTGCCCAGGACAGGTTCAGATCGTTGGGCAGCAGGCGTTGCGTCAGGCCGGGACTGGCCCGAGTGAAGTCGCGCCAATAGTCATCGTCGCTGACCCGGTTGAGTGACAGCGCGATCCCCATATTGCCGAGCGAGCGGATGCCGCTGTCGAACGTGCCGCCGTGGGTCAGTGAATAACCCCAGCGGCTCATGTCGCGCAACCTGTCGCCCGGCATGTAGTTGAGCTGGGCCTCACCGCGATAGGCCGTCTCGAGGTAGCGAAACTGAGCCCCCAGATCGACACCGCGCTTGCTCATGACCGACGGTATCAGGGTTGCATCACGGTTGGGCGCGATGTTCCAGTAATACGGCACGGTCACCTCGACACCGTTGACGTTGTCGATGCCGAACGTGGGCGGCAACACGCCAGACTTGCGCTGGTTGCTCAGTGGAAAGCTGAAGGCCGGCACCGGCAACAGCGGCACGCCCTTGAAACTCAACACCGCCGACTCCGCCCTGCCGACATCTTCCTCGTTGTCAATGCTGATGCTGGCGGCCCGGATGATCCAGTCGGGCATCCAGCTCGGACCGGGTTGGCGCCGGCAGGTGGTATAGCTGGCGTTGCGCACGACCGCACGTTTCTCGTCGATGAAATCAACCCGCTCGGCCTCGCCATGCCCCTGGTTCTTCAGCAACCGGTACCGCGGATTGCGGAAGAAGCCTTCGAACGACTCGACCTTGAGCTGGAGCTCAGGTCCTTCATACACATCACCCGCGCGGTTGATGTACACATTGCCGCGAGCCGTGGCCAGGTCTTCAGGCTGGTAATACTCGAGCCGGTCGGCACGGATCACGAGATCGCCACGGCGCAATTGCGCCTGCCCCTCGACGACGGTTTCCAGATCGGTACGCGAGGACATGCGCTCGCCGGTCATGAAAGTCGGTTGTGCGTTCCGATCGGCCGGCGGTATGACTTCGCGCAGCATCCGGCTGCTCTTGAGCTGCAACGGCGGCAACTCCAGCTGCGCCTGTGCCCCTGTGGCCGGCCCTGCCAGGCAGATGCCGATGCCAACAGCCAGAACCTGCCAGCGCAACCAGCGATAGGGCGACAGGAAGGACCCGGCTTCGGTAACAGACAACTTTCGGTGCATCGGGTGGTCGTGCAATAGAGTCAGGCGGTAACGGAGTCAGGCGGTAACGGAGACAGGCAATGGCGGAGACAGGCAAACAGGGCGAGTCGGCAAAGGACGGCTTTGTAGAATGGATTATCCATGAGCGATACCGCCCCCCTTGCCAGCCAACCCGAATCGGAACCCGGCGTCGATTCCCCTGCCGCGGTCACTTGGGCAGACCCGCAACGGTACACGGCGTTCGGCCACTGGCTCGGGCAGATCGGGCCCGAGCATGGCCTGGATCCCGCCAGCATGCGGCTGGCCTCGGCCGATGCGAGTTTCCGACGCTACCTGCGGATTGACAGCGCTGCCGGCACCCGCATCATCATGGATGCACCGCCCGACAAGGAGAACTGCGAGCCCTTCGTGCGGGTCGCCGAGCTGATGGCCCGGGCCGGCCTGCGGGTGCCGCAGGTGCTGGCCTGGGATCGCACGCAGGGCTTCTTGCTGCTCAGCGACCTGGGCCGCCAGACCATGCTGCAGGCCATCGACCAGGACAACGCACAGGTGAACCTGGCGCTGTACCTGCAAGCGGTGGACGCGCTGGTCACCTGGCAACGCGCATCCCGACCGGGTGTGTTACCGGCCTATGACGAAGCCACGCTGCAACGCGAACTCGGCCTGTTCCCGCAGTGGTACCTGCAACAGCACCGGGCGGTCACGCCGGACACGCGCATGCAGGAGACGCTTTCGACCACATTCGCGCATATCGTGCGGAACAACCTGTGCTGGCCCAGCGTCTTCGTGCATCGGGATTTCATGCCGCGCAACCTGATGATGCCTGTGCCCGGCGACGGCCCAGCGAGCGCGCCATCGGCCCTGGGCGTGCTCGACTTCCAGGATGCGGTGTTCGGGCCGATCACCTACGACATCGCCAGCCTGATGCGGGACGCCTTCCTGAGCTGGGACGAGGAGTTTGTGCTCGACGTGACCATTCGCTACTGGGAAAAGGCCCGCGCCGCCGGACTTCCGGTTGGCCCGGACTTCGGTGCGTTTTACAGGGGTGTCGAATGGATGGGCTTGCAGCGCCATCTCAAGGTCGCCGGGATCTTCACCCGGTTGACGCTGCGCGACGGCAAGCCGCAGTATCTCGCTGACACGCCGCGTTTCATCCAGTACATCCGGGCCACCGCCGCGCGGTACCGGGAGCTCAGGCCGCTGCTGCGCCTGGTCGACCAGGTCGAGGGCATCGAGGCGCGCAGCGGTTTTGCCTACGGCCGGATATAGCGTGCGCCCCCTGCGCACACGCTGAACCCATGCCGGGCGGACCCCGCTTTTATTGCCCTGCGCCACTGGCCGCTGGCATGACGCTGGAGTTGCCGGCGGCGGCCGCGCGCCACGCGCAGGTGTTGCGACTGCAACCGGGCTCGGCCATCACTCTGTTCGGCCATCAGGGCGCGGCGGTGCAGGGTGGGCAATACGCTGCCACCGTGACTGCGATGGGACGCCAGACGGTACAGGTGCGGGTCGGGCCGCATGACCCGGTCGAGCGCGAAACGCCCCTCCGCGTGCATCTGGCGATCGGCATTCCGGCCAACGAACGCATGGACTGGCTGGTCGAGAAAGCCACCGAGCTTGGCGCCGCGAGCATACAACCACTGATGACCGAACGCAGCGTGGTGCGGCTGGACGCGCAACGCAGCCTGAAAAAGCTGTCGCACTGGAACAGCATCGCCATCTCCAGCTGCGAGCAATGCGGCCGCAACCGGCTGGCGCAGGTGCACGCGCCGCTGACGCTGACACAGTGGTTGCGTCGCTCGCCTGCGCCATCGCAAGCTGGCCAGGCGTTGCTGATCCTGTCGCTGCAACCTGGCAACATGCCGCTGGCGCAGTGGCGCGCGGGCCCGGGCGCAGCGGCCGCCGACATTGTGTTCCTGTGCGGCCCCGAAGGCGGCCTGAGCGCGGCAGAAGAAATACAGGCCATGGCCGCCGGCCACCTGCCGGTATCGTTGGGTGCGCGCACTTTGCGCTCGGAAACCGCCGCTCTGGCGGCTCTTACACTGCTGGCATGAACCGTAACCTCGCCTTGTTGGCGGCCTGCCAAGCCCTGCTGATGACGAATAACATCATCTTCATCGCCATCAACGGGCTGATCGGTCTGAGCCTGGCGCCGCTGGGATGGATGGCCACGTTGCCGGTGATGGCCTACGTCGTGGGCGGCGCGTTGAGCACGCCGCTGGTCGCCCGCACCCAGAGTGCCTGGGGCCGAAAAGTGTCGTTCCAGATTGGCCTGGCGGTGGCGTTGGTGTCCGCGCTGGCGTGTGCCTATGCAGTGATGGTGCACAGTTTCTGGTTGCTGGTGGCAGCCACTCTCGTGGCCGGTTACTACAACGCCAATGGCCAGCTGTACCGGTTCGCGGCCGCCGAGCTGGCCGAACCGAGTTACCGCGAGAGGGCGATTTCGCTGGTGCTGGCCGGCGGGCTGATCGGGGCCGTGATCGGACCCAATATCGCAACCCGGACCCGGACACTGACGGAAACACCGTTCGTCGGCGCCTACCTGGCCCTGGGCATCGTCGCAGTGATCTCGATGGCTTTGATGTCGCGTATGCGGTTCCCGCCGGTGCCACCGAAGGTCGCGGGCGAGTCCAGAGGCCGATCGCTCGGCCAGATCATGCGCCAGCCGATCTTCATCGTGTCGACGCTGGGCGCTGCGCTGGGCTACGGCGTCATGAACCTGCTGATGGCTGCCACGCCGCTGGCCATGCAACTATGCGCGTTGCCCTTCGAAGACACCGCCTTCGTGTTGCAGTGGCATGTCATCGGCATGTTCGCCCCCGGGTTTTTCACCGGGCACCTGATCCGCCGTTTCGGCACGCTGCAGATCATGGCGGTCGGGGTTGCGCTCAACGTGGTCTGTATCCTGATCGCGCTGTCTGGTGTCGAGTTGCACCAGTTCGTGATCGCGTTGTTCCTGCTGGGCGTCGGATGGAACTTTCTGTTCACCGGCAGCACCGCGCTTTCGCTCAAGTCTTATCGCCCGCAGGAAAAAGACCGCGCGCAGGCTGCGATCAATTTCTGCGTGTTCGCGGTGATGGCGGTCACATCGTTCGCCTCCGGCGCGCTGGTCACGACCCAGGGCTGGCGGCTGCTGAATCTGGGTTCGCTGGTTCCGGTCGCATTGACTGCCGCAGCCCTGGGCTGGCTGGCGTGGCGGATCGCACAACGTCGCGAACCGCCGCTGTAGGCGCATTGTGGCCCGCTGGCATCGCGCAAGACGGTCTCTGAATACGGCATCGAACCACTTCAGCGCCCGACGCCGGCTCAGAAGCGGGTGTCGAGCCAGGACCGCAGTTGCGCGAAAACCTGCTGGTTGTCCGGCGCAGCCTCGTTGAATATCTCGTGGTACAGCGGCTCGAAGCAATACGCCGCGACCACGGCCTTCGGCGCTGCTGCGGCGAAG
>Ga0105047_10010016_pt1 | contig 15537 bp, 13 predicted proteins | sample MAT04_FD_78384 | JGI IMG/M metagenome (GOLD analysis project Ga0105047, IMG submission 78384) | Freshwater microbial communities from Lake Fryxell liftoff mats and glacier meltwater in Antarctica - MAT-04 (megahit assembly) | ecosystem: Environmental > Aquatic > Freshwater > Ice > Liftoff... | reverse complement strand
TGCTGAACGTGTCGCGGGCGAATTCGATCTACTGGGACGGGCGGCTGTCCGGAGCGGACCTGCCCACCGTCGTCCGCGACCACCTGACCGAGCCGTTCTTCATGGCCGCCGACGGGCGCTTGCTCGTCGAGCGGATGAAGCAGGTGCCGGAGTACGTCGAACTCTTTCGGGCCGCATATCAGTCCGAACCGAGTTTCGGCGGCATCTTGAAGGCCGTGGCCGCGTATGTCAGCTCGCTGGAATCACCGCCGGCGGGTGACAAGGCGTTGTCAGCGGAGGCCGCGGCCGGCAAGAAACTGTTCCTGGGCAAGGCCGGCTGCGCGACGTGTCACCCAGCCCCGCTGTTCACCGATCACAAGTTCCACGACCTCGGCTTGCGGACCGACCCGAAGTTGTTGGACGACCCGGAACGGGCCGTCACCTTCCGCCGCTTCTTTCGCGGGTTGGGCACGCCGAACTACCGTAACCTGACCGGGGATGTCGGCCAATTCGTGCTGAACTTCCGCGATGAGGATCGGCACAAGTTCCGCACGCCGAGCTTGCGCGAGGTGAGCCGCACCGCCCCGTACATGCACGACGGCCGCTTCGCAACGCTGGAAGATGTCGTCGAGTTTTATTCCGCCACGAAGAAGCTGCCGCTGAGCGCGGCGGAAAAGCAGCATCTCGTTGCTTATTTGAAATCGCTGGCGAGCGAACCCGTCGCGGTCGTCGTGCCGGAGGTGCCGTACTATTCGCTGCTGCCGCTGGGCAATGACAGCCCGTTGCCAGTGGGTGAAAAACTCGTTGCCGATGTGCGCAAGCCACGCCCGATCACCCCGTTACCGCCACCGCCCGCGCCGAGGGACAACCCGACGACGCCGGCGAAAGTCGCGCTCGGCCGGCTGCTGTACTTCGACACCCGGTTGTCAGCGGACGGGGCGACCAGTTGCAACACCTGCCACCCGGCGCACACCGGGTACACCGCCCGCACGCCGATCTCGATGGGCGGCACCGGGACGAGCCACTGGCGGAACGCCAGCACGCTGTACAACGTGGCGTACTTTCAAAAGTTCAACTGGGACGGAGCGAAGCCGAGCATCGAGAAGCAGAACGACGGGGCGTGGACCGGGGCCGTGGCCGGGAACATGGACACGGCGCTGGCCGAGGAGCGGCTCGCCCAGGTGCCGGAGTATCGCAAGCAGTTCAAGACGATATTCGGCGAGACTCACCCGACGTGGGGCAACTCACTGCGCGCCGTGGCCGCGTATCAGCGCACACTGAACAGCAAGAACGTCCCGTTCGACGCCTTCCTCAAGGGCAACGCGAACGCCATCAGCGATGGCGCGAAACGGGGCTTCAAACTCTTCACCGGCAAGGCGAATTGCGCGCAGTGCCACGACGGGCCGTTGCTCTCCGACGACCGCTACCACAACCTGGGCGTGCCCAGTAGCCCGGACTTTTTGAGCAGCCCGGTGAAGCAGATCACGTTCCGGTACGAGCAGATGTCGATGGGCGTGCCGCGACGTGTATACGAATCCGCCCGCGACGATTTGGGGTTGTACTACGTCACCAAGCGCGCCGAAGATATTGGCAAGTTCCGCACCGCCAGCCTGCGCGAGTTGAAGCACACCGCCCCATACATGCACAACGGCGTATTGAAGACGCAGCCGGATGTCATCGACTTCTACGACGCCGGCGGTGGCACGCACGCGAACAAGAGTCCATTGTTAAGGCCACTCGGACTGACGAAGGCGGAGAAGGCGGACCTGATCGCGTTCCTCGAAAGCCTGTCGGGCGATCCGCTGGCCGACAAACCGCCGCCGCTCCCGCCCTACGGCCCAAACCCGCCGACGAAGGGGAAGTGAACATGGGCGACAAAATGCCGCTGCCGGACGCCGAACCGCCGTGCGACCGCCCGTGCGGGACGGGCGTCGGCCGCCGCGATTTCCTGTTCGCCGCCGGGGCGTCGCTGGTCGCGTTGACGCTGCCCGACTACGGCACGGCGCAGGGCAAACTCGCCAAGTACCCGCGCAAGAAACTCGGCCAACTCAGCAAGCTGAAGGTCGGGGAACCGCTGGCGTTCCGCTACCCGTGGGACCACGCCGATTGCGCGTCCGTGTTGCTGAAACTCGGCCGGGAAGCGGGCGGTGGCATCGGACCCACGAAAGACGTGATCGCTTTCAACGGCCTCTGCCCGCACATGGGCTGGCAAATTCCCGCGCGAAAGTTCTTCGCCGATCCGGGCATCGCCGGCCCGTGCGCCGGCCACTGGACGACGTTCGACCTGACGCGTCACGGCATGGTGATTAGCGGCCACGCCACGCAGGGGTTGCCGCAAGTGGTGCTGGAACTGGACAAGGACGACATCCTCGCCGTCGGGGTACTCGGCCTGATCTTCGGCTACTACGACAATCAGACCGACCCGAAATGAACTGGGACGAGGTCGTCCGGTGGAGGTCGGCGACCAACGAGGGAAGGCGATGATCCGAGCGTCAGGTTTTCACCTCGGTTGTCAGACGGCGTTCACCAACGGGGCGCACGACGCCGTTGCGGACGTGCCCGTCGTGAAGGGGGGCGCGGGTGAGGGGTTCGGACCTCACGAACTGTTGGAGGCCGCCCTGGCGACCTGCATGGCCATGACCGTCACGATGTCCGCCACCGAACACGGCCTGCCGTTGACCGCCGTCCAGTGTGAGGTGCGGTTGGATCGTTCCGCACCGGCCGGTGTTGCTCTGACCTACACGCTGGCGTTCGACGGGGAACTGTCGGAGGGGCAGGCGGAGCGCCTGCGCGAGGCCGCGGGGCGGTGCCCGGTGGCCCGCACACTCACCGGCGGGCTGGCCGTTCGGCCGGCGTCGATCCGGGAGGACGCGCGATGAAAGGCCGAGAGAGTGGGATGCCGGATCCGTCCTACTGGGACACGTTCTTCAACCCGAACTGCATCCTCGCCCGCCTCGACTGCGGCGGGCCGTGCGGGGACGTGGTGGAGTTCGGGTGCGGGTACGGCACATTCACGGTCGCCGCCGCCGGTGCCGTCGAGGGGCGGGTACTCGCGCTCGACATCGAGCCGGACCTGGTGGCGTTGACCACCGACAAGGCGCGTGAGGTCGGCCTCACGAACGTCACCGCCCGCGTCCGGGATTTCGTGGCCGACGGGACCGGGTTACCGGACGGGTGTGCCGGGTACGCCATGCTCTTCAACATCCTGCACCTGGAAGACCCGGTCGCCCTGCTGCGCGAAGCCCGGCGCGTGTTGGCCCCCGGCGGTCTGGTCGCGGCCATCCACTGGCGGACCGACATCGCGACCCCGCGCGGGCCGTCGATGCCCATCCGCCCGTCCGCCGAGCAGTGCCGGGCCTGGGGGCACGAGGCGGGCCTGGAGTTCGTTCGGTACGAATCGCTCTGTTGCTGCTCGTGGCACTGGGGTCTGGTGATGCGGACGCCGATCGGACTCGCCTGACTACGGGACGGGCGGGCCAACGAAACGGGGAGACACGCGATGGAACTTCCGCTGTACGACCGCACCGACCGCGTGCCCCTGCCGCCGAAGGGGGCGACCGTGCGGACCACCGGCTGCGCGTATTGCGCCGTCGGCTGCGGGTATAAGGTGTATACATGGCCGGTCGGCACGGAGGGCGGACCCGCCGCGAAGGAGAACGCTTTCGCGGCCGACTTCCCGACCGGGATCGAGGGCGTTTGGGTCAGCCCGAACCAGCACGCGGTTGTCGCCGTGGACGGCAAACCTCACCACTGCGTCATCGTGCCCGACCCGGACGCGACCGCCGTCAACTTGAATGGCAACCACTCCATCCGGGGCGGCACGCTCGCGTTGAAGTGCCACACGGCCACCGGCCCGACGAAAGACCGCCTGCAATTTCCGCAAGTCCGCGTCGGCGGCAAGCTGGTGCGCGTCAGTTGGGAGACGGCCATCGACGTGATGGCGGCGGTGAGTAAGCACGTCTTGGCGAAGTACGGCGAAGCCGCGTGGGGGATGAAGACGTACAGCTACGAGTTCTTCGAGAACACCTACGCCATCAGCAAGTTGGCGTTCGAGTCGATCAAAACCCCGGCCTTCGCCGTCCACGACAAGCCGGCGATGACCAGCGACACGGCCGGCATCGACGACGCCGGCATCGTCACCTTCAGCGCCGCCTACGAGGACTTCGCGGCCGCTGACGTGCTGTTCATTTCCGGCACCGACCCTTACGAATCGAAGACGGTCGTCTTCACCGAATGGATGATGCGGTCGAACGCGAAGATGCTGTTCGTGTTGCCGCGCCGCACGATGGGCGTGGCTTACGCCGAGTCGAAGGGTGGGCAGTTCTTGCGAATCGTCCCCGGTACCGACGCGCTTTTGCACATGGCCCTCAGCCGCGTGATCCTCGAAAACGGCTGGGAAGACAATGAGTTCATCGGGCAGTGGGTGGCGAACGCCTGGGAGATCGACAGCGGCTTCGGCCGTGGCACCCGCAACACCCCGTGGCAGTGGCGGACCACTTGGGGCGACATCGGGGCCGCCGACTTCGCCGCGTACAAGAAGTGGCTACTGGCCTACGAACCGGCGTCGCTCGACTTCGCCGCGAGGGAGACCGGCATCCCGAAGGCCACGATTTTGGAAGCCGCGAAGGTGCTGACCGGCGGCGGCGCGAAGGACCGGCCGAAGGCGACGTTCCTGTTCGAGAAGGGCAACTACTGGAGCAACAACTACCTCAATACCGCGAGCCTGTCCGCGCTCGCGCTGCTGTGCGGGTCGGGCAACCGGCCGGGGCGGGTGGTCAGCCGCTTGGGTGGCCACCAGCGGGGATGGATCGGGGCCGCGCCGTACCCGCGCGATAAATCGCCGGAGCGGTTGCCCGGTCGTCGCCGGGTGGAACTCGACCTGGATCGCTGGGTCGAAAAGGGCGAAGTCAGCTTCCTGTGGGTGATCGGCACCACTTGGACCGGGGCCATGACCGCGAGTCAGGAACTCGCCCGCACGGTGCGGAAGTTGACCGCCGAACACTTCCAACAACCGGCGAGCGCGACCAAGGACGATCTCATCGCCGCGTACTTGAAGCGGGTGGACGCGGGCGGAATGGTGCTGGTCGATTCGGACATTTACCCGGTCCCGCCGCTGAATACGGAGTTGGCCGACATCGTACTACCGGCCGCCGCCTGGGGCGAACACGACGGCGCGCGGTGTAACGGCGAGCGACGGCTGCGGTTGTACCAGAAGTTTTACGACGCCCCCGGCGAGGCCAAACCGGACTGGTGGGCGGTGGCGAAAGTCGCGCGCGCTATGGGCTTCACCGGGTACGACTGGGCCGACGACAACGCCGTCTTCGAGGAGGCTGCCCGCTTCAGCCGGGGCGGGGTGCTGGACTATTACCCGCTCGCGTGGAAGGCCGCGAAGGACGGGCGGAAAGGGCACGACGCGCTCCGCGACTTGGGCACGACTGGCATTCAATGCCCGGTGCGGTACGAGGACGGCAAACTCGTCGGCACCGCGCGCTTGCACGACAGCACGCTGAAGTTGCCCGACCCCGAAGGGCCGACGACCCATTCCAAAATGATGACCGCGTTCAACTCGCACACCGGCAAGGCACTGCTCATCAAAAGTCCGTGGGAGTTGTTCGCCGACTTCTACGCGCGCATCAAGCCGGACCCGAAGAAGGGCGAGTTCTGGCTGACCAGCGGTCGCATCAACGAGTTCTGGCAGTCCGGGTTCGACGACCTCCGCAAGCCGTACCTGGCCGCACGCTGGCCGGGCAACTTCGTGGAGATTCACCCGGACACCGCGAAGGCGCACAAGATCGAAAGCGGCGACGTGGTGAAGTTGACCAACGACGACGTACTCATTCAGACCGGCGGGTTCAACCGCGTCGAGCCGGAGGAAATCTCGTTCACATGGCTGGAGAAGAACGGCCACATCCGCATCGGCAAAGGGGAGATCGAAGCCATCGCGATGGTGACGCCGGCCGTCCCGCCGACGGTGCTGTTCACCTACTTCCTGTTCCCGCCGAACCCGTACAACGCGCTCGCCCATCGCGTGCCGGACCCGATCACGAACAACTACCGCTACAAGCTGGCCAAGGCGAAGTTGACCCGCGTGGGCGAGTCGCCGTACAAGAAGGACCGCCGGTTCATGACCTTCCAACGGCGGGATTTCGCGGGCTGACGCGAATCACTCTGCGCTCGGCCCGAACGCCCATTTCAGTTCGCCACGGGCGGGGCACCCGCACCGCCACACGCCCGCCTTGGGTCGCCGCGATCGCCGATGCACGATCCCGCAGTCGGCGCATTTCGCCTGCCAGCCGGCGGGGGCCGGTGCCGTCGGCTCGCGGGCCGGGTCGCCGGCGTACGCGAACACCAACGGCGACCGCGCCGCGCACTTGCACCGGTAGCCGGTCAAGACGCGCGGGCGTTTGTACTTGTGGAGTGTCCGCTTGCAGCCCGCGCAGGTGGCCCGCCAGTCGCCGGGTTCGACGACCGTGTCGGGCGAATCGTCGCACGCGCGGGGCGTCGCCCCGATGCGGATGGCGATGGCCTTCCAGACCGGGCCGTGCCCGGCTTCGTGTCCCGCCAGGGCGTGGGCGATCTCGTGCAGGAGCGTGTCGAGAACCGCCTCGTCCGGGTTGTGAAGCGCGTAGTACTCGCTGATCTCGATGCGCTTGCGGCGGTACTTACACACGCCCAGTCGCCGCTTCGCCGCCGTCAGCCCGAACGACCACCCGGCCAACTCGTGCTTGGCGAACAGCGCGGATGCCGTCTCGTCCAGAACTTTCAGATCCATGACGACCCCTCCGAACCGCGTGGAAGTACGCCTGTATTTTACCCACCCGCGAATTGAAGGGACAATGCGTCACCCCGCGAGCCGATCCAACTGCGTCAGCGGATCCCACCAGGCCGGTTTGAACTTCGGGTCGGCGGCGGTAATCCGCCGGGTGTCCCGCAGCGGGTTCAGGATTTCGTCCCGCCACCACAGGTAGTAATACAACAGGAACGACCGCACGAGATCCGCGTCCGCCGCCCCGCGACCCAGTGCGTTGTTCACGAGCGCGAAGAAGTCCAGCACGCGGGTCGCCTTCTGATACACCTCGTCCGTCTTCGGGTCGATGCCGCGGTGGGTCTCCGGGTCGGTCAGGTAGTCGAGGAAGGCGTTCAGCCGGGCCGCGCGGCCCTCCTCCGACTCCCGCTGCCGGGACGTGACGAAGTGTTCCCAACCGGTGTTGCGGGCGCTCCGCATCTCCTCCGTGTAATACTGCGTGCATAAATCCAGGGCGAACCGCTCGCGGCTCTGGTTGCGCGGGATGACGTACAGCAACAGCGTCGGCACCAGCACCGCCACCACCGGCCCGATGAGCGGCAGGAACAAGTCCTTCACCAACTCGTAGGGCGTCTTGTGATCGTCCAGCAAGAGTGCCGTAGCGAGGACGAGCAACACCAGCGCGGCCAGCCCGACGAGGACGGACACCAGCACGCGGGGCAAGTTTGAACCAAGTTTCATGGGCGAAGACGCGACGGGAACGGGGACTGTTGCTGTTCTATCGACGGGGGCGGTCGCCACTTCGCCTTGAATCCGCCGGCGGTTCCGTTCACCCTACTCCGTCCCCTTGCCCGGCGACGGAGTGCCGCCCGTGATCGTGTTTCCATCCGCCGACGACGTGACCCGCACCGCCACCGGTTGGGACGTGCGACAACCCGTTGTCACTCTCCGCGCGGGCGGGCCGTTCGCCCCCGGTTGGTATCGCGTCCGCGTTCGCCTGCGCACCCCCGACACGCCCGCCATTCGTAAGCGGCTGGAACTGCGGTTGGGTACTTGCGCCGAGGTCGAAGTCCGGAGTTGGAACGGGCGGCTTTCCGCCACGTTGATGATCCACTTGAAGGAGCCGGCTCGCGAGTTGTCACTGAAGTTGGTGCAATGCACGGGGTCTGTGCGGGTGGAGCGGTTCGCGGTGGCGCGGGTGCGGCAAGCGGCCGTCGCGCTGGCGGCGGTGCGAGAGAAACTGCGGCTGGTGTCGGCGTACCACTGCCTGCGGCCGGTGCTGTGGCGCGGGGTCGGGATGGTCGCGCGGGGCCGGTTCCGCACGCTCGGCCGGAAGCTGTTCAACGGCCTCGCCGACGGCAAAGTGATGCGCCCGGAGGCGTACCGTGCGGCCGAAGCCGACGCCGCCTGGTGGCGGACGAACCCGGTGCCCGCCGACATCGCCCAAGCCATCCGGGCGACTTGTGATGCACTGCCAAACCCGCAACCGCTCGCAGTGATGATTCGCGTGGCGGAGGGCGAAGGCGACTACGCCCGCATGGCAGCGGAGTCGGTGCGGCGGCAGTTGTACCCGCACTGGGAATTGTTCGTGGTGTCGGACGGCGAACCGGTCGAACTCGGCGAGTGGGCGGCCGCGGATGAGCGGGTCACGCGGCTGCGGTGCGAACCGGAGTTGGCCTTGCCGAAGGTGCGGGCGCTGTGCAAAAGCGAACGGGTGATCGAGTTGCCCGCCACGATGGAACTGGCCGAGGATGCTTTGTACCGGGTAGTGGTGGGGGCAATGAATCCGGTCTTGCTGGTCCCCCCCTCCCCTGGGGGAGAGCGGTTAGGGGTGAGGTGGAATGTCTTTGCTGGCTCCCCTCTCCCCTGGGGGAGAAGGGTTGGGGGTGAGGGGGAATCGGAGTTGGCTCCGAAGAGTCCCCCTCACCCCTGCCCCTCTCCCCCAGGGGAGAGGGGCTCCAACCTGTTCCTCACCGCCGAGTTGAAAGGCATCAACGGGTACGATGCGGTCGTCTTTGCCCTGTTGAAGGGGCTTCCCGACCTCGGCTTCCGACTGTCTCGACCGCCGACGGTGAAGGTCCGCGAAGACCTGCTCCCGCCGCCCCTGCGGCCGACCGTGCGAACGCGCTCGGCATCCGACTGGCAACTGGTGGTGTTCCCGCCGTTCGCCGTGGGGAATTTCCCCATCGACCGCCGCACGGTGGTGTACACCATGTGGGAAACCGACGAACTGCTGCCGAAGTGGGTGCGGACGCTGAACCGCGCCGCGCGGGTGGTGGTGCCGAGCGAGTGGGGGGCGGAGTGCTTCCGCCGGTGCGGGGTGACGGTGCCGCTGTCCGTCGTGCCGTTGGGGTTCGATCCGGCAGTGTATCACCCCGATTCGTACACGCAGCAAGGGACCACGATCTTTGGTACTGCCGGGGCATTAGCGGCCGGCGGGATGCGGAAGAACGCGCGACACCTGATCGACCTGTTCCGGCGAGCGTTTCCCACCGAACCGGACGTGCGATTGCGGGTGAAGTTGAGTCCCACGTCGCCGGTCATTGAGAACCATAATGACCCGCGCGTCGACGTGTTGCGGGCCAGCTTACCGCCCTGCGAATTGGCGAACTGGTATCGTTCGCTGACCGCGTATGTGAATGGCTCTTTCGGTGAGGGCTTTGGACTGCATTTAATTGAGGCGATGGCGTGCGGGCGGCCGCTTATCACCCCAAACGTCACGGGGTTAACCGCGTTCTTCGACCCGAGTTGCGGCTACGCGGTGGGCAGCCAAGGTGTGCCGGTGAAGAATGACATCTACCGGGGGAACTGGCATCGACCGCGTGATGAGGACATCATCGCGGCGATGCGACGTGTCTACGGGGACCGCGCGGAGGCGGAGGAGTTGGGTCGGCGAAGCGCCGCGAAAGCGGCGGCCTTCACCTGGGCGAATTGTTGTGCGGCGCTGGCGGAAGTCATTTCTTCGACTTCGTGAAGGCGGTTCACCATGTCGGGCCGACGGCGCGGCCGGTCAGGTCGTACCCGTCGGCGGCGGTCACTTTCACCGTCACGAAGTCGCCGGGCCGCAGGTTCTTCCCCTTCACCCGCACTTCGCAATCGATGTCCGGGCTATCGGCGTAGGTGCGGCCGCGAGAGTGGCTGGCGAACTCCGGGTCAGGGCCGTCGATGATGACAGTGAGTTCGCCCCCGATCTGCTGGCCGGCCCAGTCGAACGCGACCTGCTGTTGCACTTCCATGATGCCGGCGACGCGGGCCTGCTTCACCTCTTCGGGCATGTGGCCGTCGAGTTTCTCGGCCGGAGTGTCCGGTTCGAGCGAGTACGGGAAGACGCCGGCCCGTTCGAACTTCTGTTCTCGAACGAACTGCTTGAGTTCCTCGTACTCGGCCTCGGTTTCGCCGGGGAAGCCGACGATGAAGGTGGTCCGCAGGGCCAACTTCGGCAACGCCTTTCGCATCCGGGCGAGCAACTTCTCGGTGGCGTCCCGGTCCACCCGGCGGACCATACGGCGCAACACGCGGTCGTTAATGTGCTGAAGCGGCATATCCAGGTAAGGAATGATCTTCTTCGCGCCGGCCAGCGTGTCCAACAGTTCATCCGAGACGTGTTCGGGGTACACATACAAGATGCGAATCCACTCCAGCCCGTCCACGGTTTCGAGTTCTTTCAGCAGGTCCGCGAGCCGACTTCGGCCGTACAGGTCGAAGCCGTAATACGTCGTATCTTGCGCGACGATGATGAGTTCGCGGACCCCGTCGGCGACCAACTCGCGGGCCTCCTTCAATACTTCTTCAATCGGCTTGGTGACGTGCTTGCCACGCATCTTCGGGATGGCGCAATAGGTACACAACCGGTCGCAGCCCTCGCTGATTTTCAAATACGCATAATGCCGGGGGGTGATCCGCAGGCGGGCCGTGTCTTCCAGTGCCCGCACCGGTGCCGGACGGAACACGCTCCGCTGCTCGGTGACGTGCGCGACCGCGCGGTCCACCACTTCGGCGATCTCTTCCCGGCCGAACACGCCGACGATCTGGTCCACCTCCGGCACGTTCTCCAATAGTACCTCCCGCTGTCGCTCGGCCATGCACCCGGCGACCACCACGCTGCCCACCCGCCCGGCCTTCTTCAGCGCCAGCATCTCGCGGATGACGCCGAGCGACTCCTGACGGGCCGGCTCGATGAACCCGCAGGTGTTGATGACCACCACGTCCGCGCCGTCCGCGTCGGGTTGCAGGGTATACCCGTCCTGGGCCAGTTTGCCCAGCATCCGCTCGGAATCGACGAGGTTCTTCGGGCACCCGAGGGAGATGAAGGCGTAGCTGCCCTTGGCGGCGGGCGCGGGGCCGGCGGCGGACAGCGGGAGGGATTTCGGCTTGCGTTTGGTAGCCATCGGGTGGGGGTCGGGGTGCGGTGCGGGTGAAAAGGTCATTATAGCGGCCCGCCGGCCAAGTCCGAGCCGGAAGCGTGAGCGACGGGTGTTTTTGGAACCGTCGCTCACGCTTCCGGCTCGGACGACACGTTCACACGATGATCCGCCGCACCTCGGTTTGCAGGTCGCCGCCGGTGACGTGGACCCCGCCGTTGGCGTCGATGAACACGTCGATCTCGCTGCGGACGCCGAACTCCGGCAAATAAATGCCCGGCTCGATGCTGAAGCACGTCCGCTTCATCACGAGCCGTTCTTCCTTCGTCTCCAACCCGTCGATGTGGCAACCGTTGCCGTGGACCTCTTGACCGATGTTGTGGCCGGTGCGGTGTGTGAAGTATTTGCCGTACCCGGCCTTCTCGATCACGTCACGAGTGGTGGCATCCACCTCCCAGCCTTGCAGCGGTTCGCCCTTCTCGAACGCCCGGCGGACGCGGGCAATACCGGCGTCCCGCGCGGCGGCGACGATGTGGAACACCTCGTTGATCTTGGCCGGCACGTCCTCGCCGACGTACCCGACACGGGTCAGGTCCGAGTACACCGCGCGGGGGCGGTCCATCTTCGCCCACAGATCGACGAGGACGAAGCTGCCCGACCCGATGCGGCGGTCGATCTCCGCCTTCGGCTCGAAGTGCGGGTCGCCGCTGTGCGGCCCTTCGCCCACGATGGGCGGGCTGTAGGTCGTCATCTTGTTGTCGGCGAAGTGCTTCATGATGCGGGCTTGCACGGCCGTTTCGGTCGTGAACCCGTTGTTGCGTATTTCCTCGGCGATGAACTGCCAGGCCACCCCGAAGGCGGCGTCGGTGTGGATGGCGGCCTCGAAGTGCATGGCCTCCTGCTCGTCGTCCCAGGTCGCTTCGAACTGCTGGATCAGGTCGCCGCTGCTGACCGGCTCGACGCCGCACCCGCGCACCAGTTCAATCGTCCCGGCGTCCACCCGGCTAATGTACATGTTGCCGTTATTCGGGCTGTACTCCATCGCCACCCGCTTCACCCCGCTCAGCAGGTGGGCGATGCCGGCCTCGAACTCTTGCCACTTCAGGTAGGTCGTCTTGTCGGTGCCCGGCAGTTTGTCCAGTGAAGCCGGCTCGATGACGTGGGCGAGTTTCTTCGGCGGGCCGTTCGCCGGGATGAAGTACGCCCACCGGCGAGACAGTTTCGGCGACGTGCCGGCGACGCGGGCGGCGAGGATGTTCAGGCCGCGGAAATCGTACAGCAGCCAGCCGTCGAGTTTCTGGTCGCGGAGGGCGGTTTGGACGGCGGTCAGGTCGAACATGGAAAGTTACTCTTCGGGGATGGGCTGGGGATCGAATTTGGTGACGCGCTCGAACAAGCCGATGGGGGATGCCAGCGACTCCTGGAACATGACGTCACGGTTGCTCCGCTCAGTTTGGCGACTGGCGTTTCGCGACTCTTGTTTCAGAAATGCCATGATTCTTCCAGTTGCCCATGCGACAGCGTCCAGGCCTCCGTTCGGGTTGTGGAAAGCGCCACGATCTCGAATTGACTGCCAGACCGTGCGAGGGAGTTTCTTACTCGCCTGCGAGACGAAGAAGAGCGGCAGGACAACATTTGCGTGCGGACCCTCCGCCGTCGTGAGGTTCTGTTGGAGCAACTCCGCGTAAGCAAGTTCAAGGACACACCACCCCCGCGCATTGGCGACCATTGCATCGGTAACGAAAAAGACCACATGGCGGCAAGTGAGTACAGCGGCACGCAATGCGGTGCGTGAATCGACACCGTACGGGTAGTGGTGGTGATCAAGCCAGGAAGCGTAGCGCTGACGCCGCAGGGAGTCGTGGACTGGGCGCACGAGTCGGTCATGATCCTCACGAGAATGCGAGAGGAAGACGTGAAATTCGCAGCGCGGGAAATAATCGACGAGCCAAGACACGCGAAGGTTCACCAAGTCGGATTCGGGAGGTCAGGAGTTTCGGTTTGCGGAGTAACCTGTCCTGTTATGACCGTGATGAGTCGCTCGCCAACTACAGTGGGGATTAGGCTGCCCACATCGTAGTCACCACGACGTTCCAGTAGCCCGACTTCGGTAAGTCGCCGAAGAGCGCCTTCAAAGGCCGACTCGGTGAACTCCAAGACCGCCGTGCTGAAAGGATATTCCGGACGGAAAGTCATGGCCGGTTTGATGGGTGTCAAGGGGAGGACACCACGGTAGAGCACTCTCGACTGATGGGCACGGTTTCGCAGGTAGTTTCGAAGGGTGCCCAGCAGGATTTCTTCGCCACCCATGCGATTCGGGTCGGCGAACTGACAGGCCGCAAGGATATCCTTGTACAAGTCCGGCAACTGTTCGGCGTAGGCCTTCAGTTGCTCGTCGGTCGGCTGCGGGGCGGGTGCGGTGGCGGTCATGGGAGCCTCCGTGAGGTGTCGGGCATTCTATTCCGAACCGGTTGGGGCGGTCGCCCAGTTCTCGACGCGCAGGCCCGGCACGCGGCGGAAATCGCTCTCGTTGTTGGTCACGACGGCTGCATCGACTTCGAGTGCGATGGCGGCGATCTTCAAGTCGTTGCCACCGACGTTCAGCTTCCGTTTCTTCAACGCGGCGTGCCGTTGGATGGCCGCTTCGGTGTGTGGCACGAATTGGAACGCCCGCAACTCCGAAAGTGAGGCCGTCAATTCGCCGTACCCAAACGCCATCCTGGCGATGGTCTTTGCCTGCTTAATGACGGCCTGCCAACCGTCCCGGATTTCCTCGATCACGACAATCGGAATACCGATCTCGCGGAGATCCCGTTCCCGAACCGCCGTGACGACAAGTTCGTCGCCGTGCCGCCAGAGCGTGACGGTGTCCGTATCGAGCAGATACCGGATCACGGCGACTCCAACTCGAGTTGATCCCACGGGTCGGGCTGGGTGCGGGATTCTTCTCGAATCCGCTTCAACTCGGCGAGCCACTGTTGCGTCATTTCGTCATTCGACCGGCCGTTTCGGGCCGGGAATCCCGATGTGAAGTTGGACGATGGTCGGGCCGTCCCGCAACCCCTCTTCCAACTCATGTCGGAGAAGCTCCACGGCGTCCGACTGCGTACCGCCTTCGGCCCAAGCGGGGAACGGCTGAGTGGTACTCGCACGGTATTGACCGCTCGCCGTTTTCCGAACGTACACCGCGACTTCCATCGTCATCCCTCCGCAAGGTTCCCTTCATGATACCGGCCGGGCCGCTAAACTTCTCCTCATGCCACTCCGCGTCTCGAATCTGCGGCTGCCGGTCGAAGAACCGGAGAGCCACCTGAACGCCCACGTCGCCCGCGCCCTGGGGGTGTCGCCGGGCGATGTCGGGCCGTGGCGCATCCGCCGCAAGGCGCTCGACACCCGCGACAAGCGGAACCTGCAATTCGTGTATAACTTTGAAGTCGAACCGCCGGCCGACTATTCCACCGCCCGCGCGCCCGGCACCGCAAAAGTCGAACTCGTTCCCGACGAACCGTTCTCCATGCCCGAACCGGGTTCGGAACCGATCCGCCAGCGACCGGTCGTCATCGGCAGCGGTCCCGGCGGGCTGGCGTGCGCGTACTTCCTGGCGTTGCACGGCTATCGGCCCATCGTTCTGGAGCGCGGTACCCGCGTGACCGAACGCATCCGTGACGTGAAGACGTTCGACGACGGCGGGGCCTTCCACCCGGAGAGCAACTACCTGTTCGGCGAGGGCGGGGCGGGCACCTTCTCGGACGGCAAGCTGACCTGCCGCAACACCGGGCCGGACGTACTGCGGGTGCTGGAACTGTTCGCCGAGTGCAAGGGCCAGCAGGCCGACCGGCCGAACATCCTCTACTACCACCGCCCGCACCTGGGCAGCAACCGCCTGCCGGCCGTGGTGAAGGCCATCCGCCGCAAGATCGAGGAACTCGGCGGCGAGGTGCGATTCCTTACGAAGGTGGATGATTTGCAATTCGACGACGGCGGTGTTACCGGTGTCAATACATCTTCGGGATTCATTGATACGTCGGTCGTGATAATCGCCATCGGACATAGCGCCCGCGACACATACACGATGTTGGCGCGGCGGAACGTGCCGATGAGCCAAAAGCCGTTCCAATTCGGCGTCCGCATCGAACACACACAGGGCACCGTTAACCGCGCGCAATACGGCGGCCGCAAGTGGGAGGATGTCCTCGGTAACGCTGACTATTCCCTGGTCGCGCAGGGCAAGCACGACCTGTTCACTTTCTGTATGTGCGCGGGCGGCTACATCATTCCGAGCGTGTCACAGGAAGGCTACTTCTGCACCAACGGTATGAGCTTGAGTAAACGGGATTCGCCGTATGCCAATTCCGGGCTGGTGGTGACGGTGCCGGTCGAAGACTTTGAAGGCACGGACGTATTGGCCGGAATGCGCCTGCAAGAGAAGTACGAGAAGAGGGCGTTCGACCT
>Ga0105047_10010013_pt1 | contig 15538 bp, 6 predicted proteins | sample MAT04_FD_78384 | JGI IMG/M metagenome (GOLD analysis project Ga0105047, IMG submission 78384) | Freshwater microbial communities from Lake Fryxell liftoff mats and glacier meltwater in Antarctica - MAT-04 (megahit assembly) | ecosystem: Environmental > Aquatic > Freshwater > Ice > Liftoff... | reverse complement strand
TTTTAATCTTACAGTTCCCTATATTTTACTTTGCTTTCCTTTTGCATTATCAGGCCAGAATTTTGATAGAGTTGATATTCCAGTATATCAAAATAATAAAAGGCTCTTACTTCCTTATACCGGCGGACTGAAGGCAGGTCAGTTTTCCAATATTGATCTCAATCAGGATGGGATAAAAGATCTTTTTGTTTTTGACAGAAATGGAGATCAGGTTCTTCCTTTTATAAAAACGGGATTACCGGGCAGTTTTGAATATAGATTTGCGCCAGAATATGTTTCTGTTTTTCCTGAAATGAGAAACTGGGCATTGTTGGTGGATTTTAATCACGACGGTGTGGAAGATATTTTCTGTTCTTCTGGTGTATACCCTGGTAGTATGGAAGTTTGGAAAGGAAAAAGAGATGACATCGGAAGAATTACTTTCAGACGGCTTACTTTTGGTTATGGAATTCCTGAAATACTTCAATTTCCGATATCCAACGGTTATACCCAAATATATGTGAGTTCTATCGATCTACCTGCGGTAGGAGATGCCGATGGTGATGGTGACATAGATATAATAAGCTTTGAAGCAGATGGTAGCTTTGCTTCATTCTATAAAAATATGAGCGTAGAAGAAAATCTGGGTATCGATTCCCTCAAATATGAAAGGGCAGACATATGCTGGGGCAAATTTGCAGAAAATCAGTTTAATGAAGACATCACGCTAAGCAGTGATGCTTTCAGTTGTGCTTCAGGATTTACATCGGGAGGCAATTCGGGTGTCAGGCATTCTGGATCAACTTTGTCCATATTTGATAATGATGGAGATGGAGATATGGACTTGCTCATTGGTGATTTGGCAAGTTCAAAACTGAAACGGCTTTATAACGGTGGGACAAAGCAGACGGCACATATGACTAGTGTGGAATTAAATTTTCCTGCAGAAGACGTATCAGTAAACCTGGATGTGTTTCTGGCTGCTTACTATGTTGACGTGGATGGTGATAACAAACGAGATCTGATAGTGACACCCAATGACATCAACAGTGGTGAATCAGAAAATCATGTTTGGCTTTATAAAAATACAGGAAGTGATAGTGCCCCTGTGTTCAAATTTATTAAAGATGACTTTCTAATTGATGAAATGTTGTTTTTTAATGGTGGATCTCATCCTGTTTTTGCCGATGTTAATGGTGATGGTTTGTTGGATCTTCTCGTAGGTACCAATGGCATCCTGAAAAAAGGAGGGTCAAAAACATATCGCATGATCCTTTTGATAAATAATGGAACTGCTACTGCACCTTCTTATGTGGTTGAAGACGAAGATTTTCTCCAATTTTCGCAATACGGCGAGTTTACAGGGCGTTTTGCACCAGCTTTTGGTGACATTGATGATGATGGTGATGAAGATCTTATGGTTGGAGATGCCAGAGGCCTGTTGTATTTAGCCATAAATAAAGGAGGAAAAAATAAACCAATGGAATTTGAACCGCCAGTGTATTTGTATGCTGATATTTCTGCTGGTCAGAATGCAAAACCACAAATTATCGATCTTGATAACGATGGTCTAAAAGACCTTCTAATCGGAGAAAAAAACAATCAGCTCAATTTTTTCAAAAATACGGGCATAATCGGAATGCCGAAATTCTCATCGGAACCCAGCATATTTCCCAACACTGATCAAGCAGGCAAAATATTCACAGCCAATGATTTTGCTACACAAAACGGCGCTCCCTTTTTCATAAAGTCACAAGGAAAATTAATTATGCTGATGGGGACAGAAGATGCTGACATATTTGCTTATGATCAGATAGAAGGTCAGATTTATAGCACTTTCAATGTATTGTATTCCAAAACCGGAAATATTATTCAGGGACGAAAAGTAACTGTGGCGCTTGCTGATATTGATAATGATGGCTATTACGAAATGGCTGTTGGCAATGAAAGAGGTGGTATTGTTTTTTATAACACTATTTTTAAAATAGATAGCATATCATCTATTGCCGTACCGGATAACATCATCCCTAAAATAGCCCTGTTTCCTAATCCGACATACTCCACACTTTATGTAAAAACCAGTGATGACTCAATTGCTTTATCATTAGAAAGTATAGTCGGAAATCATATTATGACACTTGAATGTAATCAATCCAATAATCTACCTCCATTACCAGCAGGTCTATATCTGGTCAAAGCCACAACACAATCTGTAATAGCTACATACAAATTAATAATATTATCCACTGATTGAGCATAAAATAATAAAGTTCAATCTTCTATAAAATATAATAAATTGAACTCTTTTTATTAATCATACCTACATAAGGGAAGCTTGTGTTTTTCATGGTACACTTATATTTTACTAATCTACTGAATATATAAAGGAATTATTGGTCATAGATCAAAAAAATGAAAGAAATCCATTTCAAATAATTTATATTATCGTCTGGATGTTCTTTTTGCTATTTGTCACACAAAACTTTATGAATTAGTTTAGAAATTAAATAAAAAATGTATATTTGTAGGTAATTTATTTAACATTTTATGGAAATAAGGGATCTCAAATATCTTATGGCTTATATAATACCCTTAAGCACATTTTTATCCATTTATATGGGTGGAGCATTGAGCTTTTTAACGGTAATCGTTGCCTTTTTCATCATACCAGTGATTGAGTTGTTTACAAAGAATGACACTGAAAATTTGTCAGAGCAAAATATAAAAAGCAAACTTGCCAGCAGATATTTTGATGTCTTGTTATATGCTAATTTGATTTGGGTATATGGTATTTTGGCCTATTTTATTTATATCTTGCAACAATACAATTATACATCTTCTGAGCTTATTGGCATGACATTAAGTACTGGTATAATGTTGGGGAGCAACGGCATAAATGTCGCACATGAATTGGGACACAAATCAGGTTTTTGGCCACAAAACGCAGCAAAACTTCTATTACTTCCCAATTTGTACATGCATTTCATCATTGAACACAATTACGGACATCATCTAAAAGTAGCAACCCCGGATGATCCTGCCACATCAAGGTATAAAGAATATTTATTTACTTTCTGGATCAGATCTATTTCTCAAAGTTTTTTCTCTGCGTGGAATATTGAATCCAACAGACTTAAAAAAATGAATCAAGCTATGTGGAGCTACAAGAACAGCATATTGCGCTTTTTATTCTACCAGATGATTTATATTGTAACCATCATGATTGTTTTTTCACCATTTGTGGCAATAATTCTAATAGCGTCAGGAATAACTGGAATACTTCTGCTTGAATCTATCAATTATGTAGAACATTATGGCCTTGTCCGACGAATGCTCCAGAATGGCAAATATGAAAAAGTGGAAACGTTCCATTCATGGAATTCAGATCACGAAGCAGGCAGAATAATACTTTACGAACTTACCCGACACTCAGACCATCATTTTAAAGCCAATAAAAAGTATCAAATCCTAAACCATTATGATGAAAGTCCACAATTGCCTTATGGATATCCAACCAGTATTTTAATAGCACTTTGCCCTCCATTGTGGTTTAAAATAATGAATCCAAGGGTGGAACAATGGAGAAAAATTCATTTGGAAGGTCACTGATTTTTTTTATCAAACACTATTCCTTCCAGATCTGCTTCAGAATAATACACTGATTTTAATACTTTTTTGTCCGCGTTCCTGTAAACAAGATATTCTCCCTCCTGCTCTTCGATAAATGATTCCGTACTCTTTTGTTCACGATAATATTTTTGGGTTTCCAGCGCTTGATCTAATGTTTTGCAGGTTTTACTCATGTTGGATCGCTGTACCTCGTCAAAGAGTGCTTTAAATCTGGAGCCAAGTCCGAATTCCAACACTGCGCCTGATAATACATATTGAAGGTCACTTAATGCGTCTGCGACGGCAACTATGTCATTTTCCAAAATAGCTGTCTTTAGTTCATCCAGCTCCTCTTGAAGCAATGCAATCCTAAGATTACACCGTTTTTCCTCCGGTATTAAAGGGGAAGTCAAAACAGGTAAATTAAATATATCATGAAATGCTGCGACGCTAGTGAGCGCTGAAGGTTCGTCAAATATTTGATATCGTTTGGCCATAAGACATAAAAAGCATTAGGTATTTAAAAAATGCAAAAATAAACTTTACAAATGACTATCTGACAATTAATAAAAAATACCGGCAGAAACTTAAAAAAAATATTAGGTTTGTGGTATTCAATCTAAAACCTTGTTATGGATCGCAAAACATTTGTCAGAAATTCATCAATAGCTGTCTTGGGAAGTGGGGCTTTATTGGCTTCGTGCAGCAATAAAGAAAAAAGTGCAGACATTAAAAAAGATCTTACACAAAAATATATATGGAAAATGGTCACCACATGGCCTCCTAATTTCCCTGTTTTAGGTGAAGCCTGCCAGCTTTTTGCTGATTGGGTACATCAAATGTCAGGTGGTCAGATGTCCATCAAAGTGTATGGTGCCGGTGAATTGATACCAGGACTCGAAGTCTTTGATGCTGTAAGTAGCGGAGCATCTGAAATGGGAAATGGAGCGGCATATTATTGGGCAGGAAAATCTCCTGCAGCTCAGTTTTTTACTGCTGTTCCCTTTGGTATGAATGCACAACAAATGAATGCCTGGATGTACTGCGGCGGTGGTATAGAACTTTGGAAAGAATTATATGAAAGATTTGGCCTTATTCCATTTCCGGCAGGCAATACTACTATGCAAATGGCGGGCTGGTTCAATAAAGAAATCAATACAATAGATGATTTCAAAGGGCTTAAAATGAGAATACCCGGACTGGGTGGAAAAGTATTGGCAAAAGCTGGCGGGACAGCTGTACTTTCTTCAGGCAATGAGATCTATACCAATCTTGAGCGCGGCGTAATAGATGCTACCGAATGGATCGGACCTTATCATGATTATGTCATGGGATTTCATAAAATAGCAAAATATTATTACTCTCCGGGTTGGCATGAACCAGGATCGGTTCTGGAAAACATCTTTAATTTGAAAGCTTTTAATGAACTTCCAGAATACCTGAAAGTCATCCTAGAAACAGCTTCAGCCCGTATGAATATATGGGTTATTTCAGAATTTGAAGCAAAAAATAATGAATATCTCGAAAAATTGATCAACGAAGAAAAAGTTGAAATCAGAAAATTTAACCCTGAAGTATTACAAACACTAAAAAAATATACCAACGAAGTACTGGAAGAAATGGCAACATCCGATCCTTTTACCAAAAGAGTGTATGATTCATTTACTTCATTTGCCAAAAATATCAGAAACTGGGCAAGCTATTCAGAAAAACTTTACCACGATCTATTATAGCTCTTACTTTGGGGGTGCATAAAGTTTGTAAGTATTAAAAGCATATCCGCCCCATATACCTAAACCTCCTTTTATATTTGTTGCTATCCTTGTATAGGATGAAAATGGGCCTCCGCTGTTGGCACTAAAATCCCGGGTATTCCAAAAATCAAAATGTGCTTTGTCTATTGAACACCATTTTACAAACACACTATCCCCTCGCGTAAACAAACCAAATGATTCAGGATCAAAATCCCCGCCTCTTCTTTCTGCCTTCTGCAATGGAAATTCAAACACTTTTCCGTCAAAAATGGCATCATCTGTCACCGATCCAAATGGTGGTATAAGTTGTTCATTTCCCGATGCAGTCAAATAGCGGTAATAATTTTTAACTCCTGCGGGATCATTTATGGTGACATTGAGTTGAGCCAAAGTATCGCTGGGTGTGCCAGGAGGATCGACCCATATAAAGTTGCTCAATCCTGAGAAGGTTGGGATAGTAGTGGATGCGGTGATAGTTTTACCTTCAACCATCACTTTCAGATCGTATTTTCGTCCGTAATCCCGGGTAATTTGTCCAAATAAATCGGCATATACACATATATCTACTGAGGATGAATCAGGATTAAAACCTAACACAGCATATACTTGCTCCTTGAGCGCTTCAGGAATCTGGCTAAGACAAATCTCAGTTAATGCAACAGTTTTGTCGCCATCAAACACAGAAACTTCTGCATTTTTAACAAATAATTCAGAGAATTTATCCGGCTCAATGGTCGAAATAAATGGAATACTTTTGGTTAGAATTACAAAGGTAGGATTACTTCCTTCCCCAACTTCTATATATCCCTCAACCACTATTTCTTGCTCAGATATACTGGTTTCAGGTATGTATTCTTCTTCACACGATGTAAAAACGAAAAGTAGTATCACAGGGAGTAATATCTTTATTATACGCTTCATAAAATTTATTTTTGGTTCCATTTAAAATTATACGTAATACTCGGAATGAGCGGGAAAATAGTAATTTTTGTACCTGTGATGGTATTTGTACCAGTCTGAAAATCTGTAGTAGTATCAAAATTTACAAAAAATGGATTTTTCCTGTTGTAGGTATTATACACAGAAAATGTCCAGCTTCCTTTAAATCTTTTTTTGGAATCAGGTTTGGGCGTGTAGGTAGCGGAAAGATCAAGTCGGTGATAATCATCCAGTCTGGCACTATTACGCGGTCCATAAAATAAATTGACGGACTGCTCTACAAAAAAGAACCCTCTAACAGGGGTAAACAATTTGCCTGTGCCATAAATAAACACAGCGCCAAAATCCCATTTTTTGGAAGGTTTGTAGTTTACAACCACAGAAAAATCATGTGGTCTGTCATACACTGCAGGGTACCATCGGCCCTCCTCAATATCATCAAATGAACGCTCAGATCTGGATAAAGTATAACCAATCCATCCATTCAGTTTTCCTTTGGCCTTTTTTAAAAAAAATTCAGCACCATATGCCCTACCCTTGCCAAAAACAAAGGCATCTTCTACTTCTTTGCTAATGTCATTGACATAATTATCAGCATAGTCAATCTGGTTTTCTAGATCCTTATAATATACTTCTATTGAAGTTTCATACATATCATTGGCAAAGTTCTTAAAAAATCCAAGTGCATATTGAATTCCCCTTTGTGGTTTTACGATTTCAGTACTGGGAACCCAAACATCTGCCGGTAAGGTACTGGATGAATTACTCACCAAATGTAAATACTGCGTAGTTACTGCCACCCCTGTTTTTATACTAAAATTATCTGAAGCTTTGTAATTAATGCTTAGCCTTGGTTCAAGGCCTGTGTAAGTGACCGCAGGTTCAAGAGTACCAAATTGCTCTCCAGTAATTTTGGAAGTATATGGACCAACTTGCTGAAATACACTGAATCTTAGCCCTGTATTGATGGCCCACTTATCACCAAGCTTCATATCATCCAAAATATACAATGCCCCTTCATTTGCATATTTAGGTTTAAATGCAGTATTAAACTCTACTTCTCCATTGGTCGCACTGGCGGTATTGGGTGTGAGGGTATGGTAAGTGTAGTTCAATCCATATTTTATGGTATGGCTAGTATTTGGATAGTTTTCGAAATCCATTTTAAAATTCCAATCTTTTACTCCGGAGTATAATTTGAATACAAAATCATCCTGTCCGCCATTAAACTGGAACCGATAATCATTATAAACGGCTGACACATTCATAAACATTTTTTCATTGAAAAGATGGTTCCACCTCAATGTCCCCGTCTTATTGCCATAAGGAAGGTCAAATGCAAAATCTCTACCGGGTTGACGAAATTTCAAGACATCATTCCCAAAATATCCACTAAAAAAAAGTCTGTTTTTATTTGAAAAAGTATAATTCCATTTCGTATTCAGATCATAAAAATAATAATTAGTACCTTCAAAATTGGATCCTTTGAGCGCAGGTTGCACCAAATCCAGGATATACGTCCTTCTGCCGGAAATCATAAAAGAACTTCTATTTTTTACTACAGGTCCCTGAACAGTGAGTCGCGATGATATCAAACCGATGCCTCCTTCTACTTCATAATTTTTGTCATTGCCTTCTTTCATTTGTATATCCAGCACTGAAGATAACCTTCCTCCAAAATTAGCCGGCATGCTACCTTTTATAAGGGTGGTGTTTTTTAGGGCATCTGCATTAAAAACAGAAAAGAAACCCAACATATGGCCTGAATTGTACACTACCGCTTCATCAAGTAAAACCAGATTTTGATCTGGCCCTCCGCCACGAACATAAAATCCCGAATTGCCTTCTCCTGAAGACATAACACCAGGAAGGAGTTGAATAGCCTTCAGAATATCCACTTCACCAAAGATAGCAGGTAATTTTTTAATATTTTCAACAGGGAGCTCGATGGTACCCATTTGTGTACCTTCGACATTTTTTTTACGGTCGTCTTTTTCGGCAGAAATAACCACTTCTTCGATGAGCACACCTTCGTTCAACGATACATTCAGTGAAACATTTTTATTGAGATCTACTTCAAAAAACTGTTCTTCGTATCCAAGATAAGAAAACGCTATTTTGTATACACCCTGCTCCATGGTCAATGAAAAAAACCCATAAGTATTGGTAGTAGCACCCTTGGAAGTATTTGTAACATTAAAAATGTTAGCTCCAATAAGCGTCTCTCCTGTTGTAGCATCTTTTATATAACCACTGATCGTAAATGTTGACTGCGCACTTACTCCACCTACTAAAAATAAAATAATTATACTTTGAAATATCTTCACTTTATGGAATTATAATAACGAAATTTATTCATTACAGATTTATACCCAATAAAAAATCTGTTTTACGTCCTTATAACGATTAAAATCAAAATATGATTAGGAAAAGTAGCTTTTTTTAGATAAAAGTATAATTATTGAAGATGAAGAACTAATACAGCAGGTATTTCACTATTACAACTTAGAGATTATTCGATTTCTAAATTTTTTGCAACTCTTCCCATTCAAAACAATATAATTAAAACCAAATAATCCTATACTTCATTTCAAAAAATGAAAAATCATTACACCGTTTTTTTAATTTCTTTACTCAACCGATCCAAATATGGCTTAAAATGGACTTCAACCGTATGTCTTTTGCTTTTTACAAATTCTTGGGATATCAAGTCTGCTTCCTTTTTCGCTAACGCTAGCACATTTTTGGGCAAATGCCATTGACCTTTAATGTATGCTGCTGCCAGTTTTGACTGAGATTCAGATAGTGGCCACACAGATCCCTGGGGTTGGACCAAGCCTATAAAAATAAGATTGTGATACACCGGATGAAACATGCGGAGATAAAGCGGGATACAGTCTGCCTCTGAATAATCCAAAAATTCAGGATCAAAAAACGGAGTAGCCATTTTATATCCGGTGGCCGCAATGATGGTATCATAATTTTCTTTGGATCCATCTACAAATGTAACTTCATCACCATCAATTTTTGAAATGCCTTGTTTAGGCACTACTTTGCCATGACGAAGCATATACAATAATTCTGAATTTACTGTCGGGTGGTCTTTGGTCAAGGGAAAATTAGGTGTTTTTAAACCATAATCTTCATAATTTCCGATTTGGAGTTTCAGGCTTGCGCGCCGCAATTTTTCAGCCAGAAATTCTGGTACATATCTGAGGCTGTCATTAAATGTGTCCGTTGGTTTTCCCATCATAAATTTAGGCACAATATAATGAGGACGACGCATGCTTATAGCTACAAAAGCTGCTACCCTACTGCATTCCACAGCACAATCACATGCAGAATTGCCCCCTCCAATGACGAGCACTTTTTTACCGGCAAAACGAAGTCCTGATTTAAAATCATGCGAGTGAAGATATTCTCCGGTAAACTTACCTTCTATGGCTGGATGTCGCGGTACTGAATGATGTCCATTACTGACAATTAAAAAATCAAATAATTCAGGTAGTTCAGCCCTATTTACATATAATTCCCATTTGCCAGCTTCTGTTCGCGTTACCTTATCCACTTTGGTATTAAAACGTATATATTTTTTTAATCCAAAATGTTCAGCATAACTTTCAAAATAAGCCAATACCTGACTATGTGACGGATAATCAGGATAATAAGCAGGCATTGGGAAATCGCTGTATTCTGATAGTTTTTTTGAACTGATAATATGCGTAGTTTCTGTCACACTGCTGTGGGAAGATTCGGAAGTAAATATCCAATTGCCTCCTACCCTGTCATTTTGCTCAAAGCAAGTGATATCTGTGATACCTGACTCCAACAATTGCTTTAATGCTGCAATACCTGAACAACCTGCACCTATAATGGCAATTTTCATACTTATTATTTTTTTTGTAAAAGTACTAAAAAATAAAAGCTGTTGCAACTTTCGTCGTCAACAGCTTTTAAAAAAACTATTTCAATCTAAACACAATTTCTGATCTTTTTACTAGTCGATGATAATCATCTTTTTAGTATCTGTAAATTTACCACTTTCTATTTTATACAATAAAACTCCTGCTGCACCCAATTCAGTTTTATTTAATTGAATGGTGTGTTCTCCCTTTGTATACTGACCGCTGATAACTTTCAAAATTTTACCTGTTATATCAGTCACTGTGATACTCGATTTGCCATCTTCAGGAAGTCTGAAAGTAATTTGTGTATTGTCATTAAAAGGGTTAGGAATATTCTGCAAAAGTTCAAAACCAGCTGTCAATTTAGCATTTCTATTACTCATTTTGATATCCATGGCATGGTAAGCACCATCGTATGCAATGGCAGGCGTCACGAGAGAACTTACACTTATCACTCCTGAATTTGAAGCATTTTTATTTGCCTTGAATTTTAGAGCGAACAAAATTTCTCCTTTTGGTACCGATACGGCATCATCATTATTCCAACTTGTAGTGATGATTCCTTCATTGGTTCGGTTGTAACCGAAGTTTGCATCACTTACCTTCAGCACATTAGGAACTACTTCCATGAAACTGTACATAGAAGGATCAAACTGCATGGTAAATTGATATCCAAAAACATCTTCGAATGTTCCGGCAAATACAGGAACAGAAATAATTTCTCCTGCTTTTACATCCGTCAATTCAGTTTCTAATGCCAAAGTATTTTTACTTCTGGATTCGATATTGGAGTCCTGTATGTTTACCACGGCAGAATTATTAACATCACCGATTTTTATGCCAAAGAAATTCTGATTTATTTTATTGTCATTCAACTGATTGAATACATATTTTTCAGTGAAAGGGAAAGGAGTTGAAGGATTATTAAATACGTGATTGCTGGTTATAAACCTCCATGATTTCTGTCCATTAGGAAATTCATTGGAAATGCCAAGAATATTTTTTCTAAGCGCCACGAGATCAGAAGCTGTCACTTTACTATTGTTATCCACATCCGCAGCAATAATTTTCTTTGGATTATTCAGTACTTCGATGCCTAGTATATGTCGTTGGATCAACACCAGGTCCAATGTAGATACACCATTCAAGGTATTTCTGTTGTCTGACATGCTAATTGTATAATTTTTGGATTTCGGAAGGCTTGCAAAGCTATAATTACCGTTGGCGTCGGATTTAATGGTTTTGTTTAGCTCGGGGACATTGCTTTCAATGGCTATATCTATCCCTTTAATGACGTTTTGGTCCCGGACTACTTTACCATTGATAGCAATAAGTGTCGACGAAACGTTTGGACATACATTTGCATTGTCTTGCAATACCAGAGTTACTGTACAATAATCCTGATTTCCAGCCAGATCTGTCACCCAAACATCTATACTTACTTCCTGCGAAACACCATTCGGAATATCAACACAGTCAAATAAAATTCCTGATGTATTTCCTGAAGGTATCCAAATCTGTGCTTCTCCTGCTTCATACTCTACCTTTGTTGCCCGTATACCATCATATTTGAAATAGTGCTCTCTACTAATAAGACTATCTACAGGTGTCGCTCCAAAGAAGGTGAACCAAAGTTGATTTTGCGGTGTACAATTATCAAATGCTCCTATGTCATAATCCTTTGCCCAAATAGAAATGGTCCCATTGGAATTCATCACCGCTGTAGTGAGAGAAGAAATACAATATGGGGTTGGTTTTTTACTCTCTACCACATCTATATAATGAGTGCAGAAGGCTCTATTTCCACACTTATCTTCCACCGTCCATTTGACCCGATATTTTCCGTTTGCCAAGGTTCTGAAAAATCTATTGGAATGGACCACCGCAATAGGTGTTAGTCCTTTTTCTGTAAATAATTCATATTTCCATACCAGGTCTACATTGTTTTCAGGACAATCATCCACTGCCGTCATTGTAAAATCTACTACATCTTCACAATTGCCATAAGATGCAAACGTTCTGTCTACACATGCAAATTCAAAAATCGGCGGAATATCATTCAACAATTTTATGATTTGTACATGTTCATATATACCATGTTTATATCCTGGTATATTGTCATTGTACGTGCACCAGTCAATTACAGTCCATGTCCTTAGGATTTTTTCACAGGCACCATCAACAAATTTAAATACCTGATCTTTGTGGTGTATAGCTATCAGACTACAATTGTCATCCTTGAAAGTGGGTTTGTTGTATGGAGCAGGCAAATCGGAAGGATCCAGAACTGAATGGCACTTTTTAGTTTCATAATTCAGTGGCCATATGATATCATCAAAGGGATCCAGATGGTCTTTTTCATTGACCCAAAACGGATCATCATCAATAAGGGTGATGACTTGGACACAAGAATTTTTATAACCTTGCTTGTCTTCCACCGTCCATGTTCTGGTCACTGTACCCACGCCACACTGAGATATCTTTACATCGTCCTGGTGTTTTACACTGATTACTTCACAATTATCCACATATGTAGGTTCGCCGGTCACCAAAAGATCATTGTAGTCAGATTGGCAATCCAAGGTAATATCAGCTGGACATCTGGTAATATATGGAGGTAGTTTATCCTGTACCCTAACTTCTACCATACATGTATTGGAATTGCCATGTACGTCTGTAACTCTCATTTCCACCATGACTGATGTATTGACTTCTTCGCAACAAAACTCTACAAAAGGTGTAAATATAGATGTTCCAAAATTACATTTATCTGTCATTTTTCTTGCTTCAAACTTAAGAATGCCACAATTATCGGTACTTCCATCGTCGAAAGTAAAGGCATCGACAATAGCTTTACCATTGCCAGTAATCGAAGCCACTGTAAACCGATCACAAACGGCATTTGGCAATACTTTATCTTCTACAGCTACTCTGAATCGGCAAGTGGATGAATTACCGCAATCATCAGTCACCGTCCATTGAATCCAGTTAAATCCGATAGGCAGTCCTGTAATTGTACCAGTGTTTTGATTTACCCCTGTACTTAGATAATCAGGATCATCATAGCCTATCGAATTGTAAGAAAGATGATAAGTCAATTCTTCTGAACATTCATAGCTAACTATTGGCCTTGGTACTTTATACGTAGCTGTGCAGGTATAATCATCCGTGGAAATGGTAATATTGTCAGGACAATCGAGTTCAGGACCTTCATCATCTAATACTTTGATGATCTGATTGTGAATAATCACTCTGCCAGTACACCATTCAATTACTTTGTGGGTTCTGATTATCTTATAAGATCTCTCGCATAAATCGATGATGACATCTACAGGTGGAGCAATCTGTACATTATCGCAAAAATTGCTGCCGGGAAGTCCAGTGTGTTCCACCGGTGGGATAGAATCACCAAAGATATGGCATGACAACGTCGGATGATTTCCTGGCAGTCCATCAAAATTTAAAGGAAACTCTAAAGTGGAAAGACTGTTTCTGTACACATAAATATATTGGCAGCAAGGATTTGCAAAATTACCTCTGGTGTCATAACCGCTCCAACATCTTTTGATTACTTTTGAATAAATACTGGCACAATCTTCTTCTACTATTTCATCTGTATAAGTCAAAGTAGCATCGCTGCAAGCATCTATACCTTTTACGATATAAGTATTATCTGACACATGGTTAAATGTCACATCATTTGGTGTCGGGAACGGAATAAAACCTCCTGACTGACCAAAAACAAGGTCAATAAAGTTTACATTACCTCCTGCGCCGGTATTCAAATCATAAATGGTAATTTTCCAATCACCGCTCATGGGTTTTCCATCAAAGGATGAAAGTAAATCCCGTGACTTAAATCTTCCTGCGATGGACGGGCTGGTGGCTTCACATGCATTTATTGATGAAATATCCTGCAAAGATTCATCATCCATGATCACCATCATATCATCGCCCTGACAACTCAAGCTCCCAGGCACATTAAATAAAGTGATGGTAGTACCATCCGGGCAGGTAAGTGTTGCAACAAGGTCCGAAACTTTACTATGGGTAATATCCAAGTATACATTCAGGTCATTTATATCCGCCCCTGTTACATCATTTACAGTGATAGGGAAAGTATAAATACCCGGTGCACCGGATGAAATAGTTCCATCAGATATGACTGCCGATACAGGAAATTTTGAAGGAAGGGAGGAGCCAGGTCTCAGGTCTGTAGAACAAGTAGCATATACATTGCCACATACCAAATCCGGACCAAATTTATCTTGTATCAAAATTTCGCCCCAGCAGGAATTGCCATTCGGCCCTATTACCTGTGTTTTTAATTTTTGGCCAATATTTGCTCTGGTCACCTTGTTTTTAAGATTTACACCATTATTGCCTATGATTTGTACTACATAATTATCATAACAACCATACTCATTGCCTTCGAGCAGCATATCTGCAGTTACTATGACTTCGCAGTTGTCGTCCAACGAAACCTGAACCAGATCATTACAAGCTAAAGCTCCAGTAGGACTGCTGTATTCGTTTATATCAATTGAAACCGTACATTGAGTTGGAGTCCCGGGTATTGGCAATCCTGTAGCATTGGCAATCGTGTAATTCATAAAATAATCATCTATCGGGAAAAAATCACCTGATTCATAATTATTGGTGGTATTCACTATTTTATAATCTTCAGGTGTACCTATCACCGTAAAAACCAAAGATGTTGGATTGCCTACAGATGTATAATTATTGGAACAGCTTAGGGATACTCTAGTTGATGAAAAAGGAATTATGTCACCACTAGAATTGAAACCCATCTTAAAGCTGCTCACCCAAGGTGCATCTGCTACTATTTCCACTTTAAAATTTGCCCCTGCATTTATTTTTGTTGGAAGTACCGGAAAAAGATAAAACCCTTGACTGATCGGGGATGGTAACATATTAGTGGTGCTGCTTAAAAGCTGCCCTAAACCTGAATAAATGTTAACAGTAACGAAAGGATTATTGATCGATTCATACACACCAAGATTTATTGCACTGATATTGAGATCAGTTGGCGCAAAATTGGTCAGAAGTCTACTATATCTTGTCTGCCCAAACTCACAAAATAAAGTATTGGTAACCAATGCCGGATTTTGACTTTGTGAGATGGAAACTGGTTGTACAGTTATATCAGGCAAATTAAAAGAATAAGTAACAATACGCCCACACTCTCCGGGACCAAGATTAATCGGTATATTTGCAGGACAAGGCATCATTACCGCCGTACTGATAAGTGATGATTCCCATCGGAACAGGTCACCAATCTCTCTGTCAGGATGTATTACGTAACATTTGGCATTCACATTAGCTGTGTTT
>Ga0105047_10010007_pt1 | contig 15543 bp, 10 predicted proteins | sample MAT04_FD_78384 | JGI IMG/M metagenome (GOLD analysis project Ga0105047, IMG submission 78384) | Freshwater microbial communities from Lake Fryxell liftoff mats and glacier meltwater in Antarctica - MAT-04 (megahit assembly) | ecosystem: Environmental > Aquatic > Freshwater > Ice > Liftoff... | reverse complement strand
TACCTGGAAACGTCGATGGCAACGGGCAATGCGACGGATTCCTCGCTGGCCCAGTCGAAGTGGCTCGATCTCGATGAGTTCACCAGAGAAAGCAATCGGGCCCAGGCCGCCGACATTCCTGTCAAGCTGGCGATGGTCGGCCTGGACATCGTCGCTTCAGATGGTGGGACGATTGACGAATCGTGGTTGACCGACACCACCGTCGATCTGCTCGGTCGGTATGAGCACGACCGGTGGGAGTACTTCCACCGCCTGGCTGGATGGAGTTGGGCCGAGGGGACCGATAGACCTGCGAAGCTGCATGCGATGCTCAAGCCATGGGAAGAACTCACGGACGACCAGCGCAAGTACGACCTCGATGCCGTGAAGCTGATACCCCGGCACCTTGCCAGCGTGGGTCTTTCAGCGATGAGGACCATGCAGTAACTCGGCTTCCGAGCTGAGCTGTCGGTCGGATACTGTTCCGACCCGAGTACAGCAACCGAGTTCGGGCGGAAAAGGAAGTATGGGCGTCAAAATCGACAGTTCCTTGGTCGCTGCGTTGCGCCCATACACCAAGCCGTATCTCCGTCATAGTCAGGAGCTGTGGGCTCGCCAACTAACAGACCCGGAGACCATCAAAGCCGGGTGGGGCGACATGACGGCCGAGGAGGGCGCTTGGCGCATCGCCGACCGAGCAACCGGCGAGCAATGGCTGATCGCCGACGAGCTCTTCGCAGACACATATGCATCGAGAACCAAACCTGACCATGCTGGATGGATCGAGGTACGCAAGTTCGTCTGGACATCGATGGTCGAGATCCCCACGGATTTCAGGGTCGACACTCTGGAGGGCCCATCCAGCGGAGACAAGGGTGATTTCTTGGCTATCGGTTTCAAAGGGGATACATGGGTGGTCAAGGGCGAAAACGTCGGGGACGGCAAGAAGTACCGTCCGATTGCCTGTGACCCGACGCAGCGGAAGATCTTCATTTCCTATGCCCGTGATGACCATAGCGAGGTGAAGAATGAGGTGCTCCCTAAGGGAGAGGCGATCCAGGAACTCGCCAAATACCTTGACAGAACTCACAAATGCAAGGTGTTCTTCGACCTCGAATCCATCGAGGAAACTGATGAGTGGCTGAACCACATCCTCAATGGCATCGCGGCAGCTGATGTTGTCCTGATTGTTGTCGGGGCTGGCTGGATCCAGAATGACGGAGTCGCTCGCACACGGGAATTTCCACTTGCTCTTTGGGCCAATGTTGAGAGGAAGACTGCTGTGGTTCCGGTTCTTCTCGATGTCGATCGCGGCGACCTACCCCGCTCCGTTCCCGGATTCGGGGACGAGTCCTACTCGTTTGAAGACCACCACCTCGGTACCAAGAGCTTCATGGATTTCTTCGACAGCCTCGGATATAGGCACGGCGTGAAGTCACCCGCCTTGAAGTGGTCGCAGGGCATCTGGCCAACGATCGAGAGGCGGTATCAAGAAGTACTGACGGAGCGGGCGGCATCCACCAGCGAACCCATCGAGTCGATCCTCAAGCTGGTCGAGTCAGAAACCCACCGCAACGGGAGCCCAATGCTCCCGGAAGCACCCTCCCCACCGCAGGCTCCATCGAAATGGAGATCACCTCGGGGTCGGGGTTCGTGGGTGGTGTTCAGCACCGGAACGTCCGTACGGAGCGCCGCCGTAGACGGATCAAACGTGGTGTTCCGTGACGCAAATCCAAGTTCGGGCAATGAAACCACCTCGATCGCGATCGGAGCACCGGTCGACGCTGCAGTCGCTGCGGATGACGGCAGTGCCCTAGCAGTTCTCGCCGGAGGTGTGCTGCGGATCGTCGATTGTGGGAGCACCCCGCACCTCTGGAGCGCTCAATTCGACCTGCCAGCACCCACTTGTGTTCCGATCGCGTTACGGCGGCAGGGCCGAAGCTACACGATCTTGTGGAGCGACGATGAGACCCGCTACGTGAGTCGACTCGACAGCGGGGGTGGCATTCGGCTGGTTGATTCTGCCTCGGGTGGTCTACAGGTCGCAGCTGCCACCGGGGGAGACTTCGTGGGGATCGACTTCGACGGACAATTGACCGCGTCACCGGCGGCGGGTGTTCTCATGCAACCTGACGTGGGCCGCTGGCTGTCGATCGATGCCGCTCGACCGTGGACGTTGGAGCCACGTGCTCACACGATCGCTGGGCTCTTCGAAGATCGTGGTGGCGACAAGTTTGCAGTCGTGGCCGACGGAACTGTCGCTCGAAGGCTCGCAGTGAGAAGCGAGGCCACGAGGGTCGCAGTGGCAAGATCGAAGGAGGCCGTGCCAGAGTGGATCGTCGTCGAAGCAGGCTCAGATCTCACAGGCTGGCGCATCGAAGATCTGCCCGAGGTCACGTGAACAGCATCGCTGATCAGACCAATGCGCCGGCCCAACGTGAGTTGCATGCACGCCTCGAAGCCCTGAAGATTGCCGCGCTCTCTACCGGGCTTCGGGCTGCCGACGATGTACTCGAGGCGCTCGGCGGCGCCGATCGCCTGACCGTCCACGAGTACGCAACCACGGGCGGCCTTCCCCTCCGGGTTGGTGGGCTGGACCTCAACATTCCGTTCGACGAGTGGTACTGCGCCCAAGCCGAGATCGAGTTGGTCAGCGACGACGACGGGTTCGCGCTGCAACATGCAGGAAAATCGTTTGCGATCGATGCCATCTACCCACTTCCCGGCTATCTCGGAGCCACCGACGCCGACGCCAACCGCTTCGACGACGTGGTGTTCACCCATATCGACAGGTTCCGGCTCAGCCCGATCGTGGGCTGCGCATACGACTGCGCGTTCTGCGATCTGCCGGGCCGGGTGCGGCTACACCCCGTCGACCAACTGATGGCAGCTGCAGAGGCGGCGCTCGTCGACGACAAACTCGCCGTACGGCATGCCTTGATCTCTGGGGGCTCCCCGGGCCCGAAGGACCAGGAACGCTTCGCTGACACCATCGTCGAGCTCGTGAGACGTCTGTCGCCGCGGATCGAGATCGACGTGATGATGTCATCTGGCGCCGACGGTCCCGAACTGGTGAAGCGACTGGTTGACGCTGGCGTGCACGGTTTCGCGCTCAACATCGAACTCGAGTCGTCCGAAGCTGCGGGACTTCACATCCGCGGCAAGCAGCGGCGGGCCAGACCGCACTTCGATTCCACCGTCACCGCTGCGGTCGAGCTGCTTGGGCGATCGGGACGAGTGAGATCCCTGATCCTGCCGGGCCTCGAGTCGGCGTCGGCCACTCTTGCCGGGGTCGAGCACATTGCATCGCTCGGGGCGGATCCTGTACTCAGCCCGTTTCGGCCCGCTCGGGCCACCGCGCTCCATCGACAATCGCCCGTGGCGACGAGTCTTCTCCGTGAGGTGTTGGACGGAGCCCGCGAAATTGTTTCGCGCCATGGCGTCGAACTCGGTCCGCGCTGCCTTCCGTGCCAGCACAACACGTTGACTTTTCCCTGGGATGCCTTCGGTCGTGAAGAGGTCTGACGCCCTGCAGGCCATTTCGTCCCGATTGAAGGGGCGGCGGCTGGTGTGGTTCGGCACGCGTGGCGATGACAGCGAATCGGCGGCGTCAATTCCGGAATTCACGGCGTCTTTCTCGATTCTTGCCTCACATCGGCGCCGCCATTCTGTGCGGTCGCATTCACTCGAAGAGCTGTCAGGAGTACGCGTCGACCTCGACACCTACGAAATCGACGAGGAGCCGAATGTCGAGGCGTTCGCGACATTTCGGAAGGCAGCGCTTCAGGCACTTGCCGGCCCGACGGCCGTATTCACCTACCGGCCTTCCGTTCTGGTGTCTGCCCTTTGTTTTGCTCGCCGCGACAGCTGCCGTTACCTGGGAATGTTCAAGGATTTCCAGGCCGCGTTCGAGCACAAGCCGTGGGTCGAGAGTTCGATCAGGGGGCTCGGAGTGCCATCGATTCCCTGGCACTACGTCGCCGATGAGGACCAGTTGGACAGCCTCTCAGACCTCAATCTCGGTCCGGTGATGTTGCGTCGGAGTCGGTCGAGTGGAGGAACAGGGCTCGTCCGAGTTGCGAGTTTCACCGAACTCCAGGAAAATTGGCCGCGCCAAGTAGAGGCCTACGTCAGCGTCGCGCCGTACATCGATGAGGGTGTTCCGCTCAACGTTGGAGGAGTCGTCTGGCACGATGGCGTGACTCTGCACCCTCTCTCGCTGCAGCTCATCGGACAACCTGAGTGCACAAACCGGCCGTTCGGGTACTGCGGGAACGACTACGCGACAGTGCAGGCGATCGACGCTCCGATCGTTACCCAGATCCAACACGACACGATCCAGATTGGTCAGTGGTTACGAACTCATGGATATCTCGGGGCGTTCGGTGTCGATTTCCTCGTGAAGGACGGCGTTGCACTTTTCACGGAGGTAAATCCGCGGTTCCAGGGGTCCACTCACCTCTCCAGCGAGATATCGACCGCAATGGAAGAAAGCTGCATCGTTCTCGACCACCTCGCGGCGCTCATCGGATTGGACGCACCGCCGACGCTGAATCTGACCGATTACTTCGACGATTCGGCCTGCAGTCACCTCGTTGTGCATTGGATCGGGCCGGAAGCTGCACGGGTCGATGGTGCCCAACTCGTCGCCGAATTCGACCATTCATCGGGACTACGACGGAGCGACGTGGTCGTCCGCCCTTCCGTGCTTTGCCAACCGAATTCCACCGTGGCGCGACTGACGTTCGATGGATCGCTGAGCACGACAGGCTTTGATCTCGACAGAACCACCGCTGATACGGTGTCCAACTGGCGTTCAGCAGAAGAACGAAAGGCTCAAGGTGCCATACAAGGTTAACTTCCAAGGAGAGGAGAGGTCGAATGTCCCACAGTTGGCGCATCTCTTCAAGCAGACCCACTTCTGTCAGGTGCTCGCCCAGAAGTTCAGCAACCCGGAAGGCGCCAAAGCAGGTCCGGCGACGATCGAGCACCTACCGTGGATGGTTCCGGTTGTCGGCTCAGGCGCGCTCGACAGTATTGGTTCGTGGGAGATCAGTCTCGAGCATCTGTTGGCCGATATCAAAACGGAGGTCGACCAGTTCGGAGATTCCCCAGAAAACTCCGAGTCGTTCGCAACAATCGCTGATCGGTTCGTAAGGAGTCTGGTGAAGGGAAGGCGCCGAGTTGAGTCGAATGCGCAGAACTCCGAACAGATCCAAGTCGGGGTCACCAGATCCGCTGCTCGCTTGGTGCTCGTCACGGCGCTCCTGACGCGCTACGTGCACGTTGCGCGAGCGATGGGTCCGACTGCACTCGACCGCACCACCGACGAGATCATCGAAACGCCGGCTGCGACGGCCTCGGTGGACGATCCCTACCAGTTGGCCACAACGATTCGTTTTCCGTTACTCGATCAGCTCGACTGTTTGATGTCCGAATTGACGGGAGACGAGAAGTTCGGTGCCCTCGTCACTCTGCTGGACGCCGTGAAAGAAGCTCTCGATCAGCCAGTGCGAAAGGTCAGCCTGAATTCGTTGCGGCTGCTGACCGAGGCAACCTGGGTGAAGTTGGTCGACCGACCGGATGCTTACTACGGATGGTCGGAGCTCATGCTCAAGCTTTTTCTCGATTCCAACTCGCAGGGAACCCATTCCCAACCGACGAACGGTCAAATGCTGATGCGCGTGTTCGATCGTCGACCACGTAATGAGAGTGTGACCAGGGTCGCCGAAATTGTACACGATTCGTTCAAGGGTCCGACGGAGGCAAGTTGGCGGGCCACTACCCACTCGCCTGTCCATCATGCCGTCGCACGGGTGCTGATCAGCGAGGCGGCCCAGACAGGCAAGCTCGCGAATCGGGATCTCCCGCGAGCCATGGCGATCTCGACGGCGTTCGATCTCGAACTCGAGATGGCCCTGTACCGAGCAGGATCGGGGTTCCAGATCGCAATTCCATTGCACGCTGTCGGAGGCGCACGTGACGCTGAACTCGTGTGGATGGTCGGTACTGTCGATCCCAAAGAATCGAACGGTGCAGATCCCCTCGACGTGATCAGGAATCCGAAGTGTTGGGTACCCCTGAGTTCGAAGAACAAGCTCGGATTGCTCAAGAGGCTTCCACTCATCGTGCGCGCCAGCGGCTGCCCGCTGATCACCGTCAAGGGGGAGTGCACGGACCGAGTGCTGAAGCTCGTCCTGCCGATGCGACCTCCGGGGTCCCTCCAGAAACCACCACCCACTCCGTATGATTTCAACGAGGGTGCGAAGGTCTTGGTGAATCACGCAGTGATTGTCGATGAGTATCTCGCCATCCGATTGGCGGAGGCCGAGATTCAGAGAGCCTATGAAAGCCAACGCTCAGGCATACAGCAGGTTGCGGAGGTTGCCAGTATCGGCCAAGCCTTCGACGGGTCGTCCAAGAATGACTTCTACTTTGCGTTCTTTGGCGTGCCGTTCGGTGACCCGGCGGTCCGCCAACGCTTGATGTCGCTGCTGACCGTTCGTTGGATCCAGCGAGCAACCCGATTCGCCAATCAGACTGGCCAAACATCTAGATCCATCTTCGGTCCCACTAACGAGCCATCTCCCCGCGACGATTCCGACGAGACTGAGGCGCCAGATCTTGCGCCCGCTGGCCCGAGCACGTTGAGTGGCATCGCAATCAACACTCGTCTGAATCTAGAGGAAGCCTTTTTGCTGTCATCGCTGGGCTTGTCTGTCGTGCACGGGGACTGTGCCGACTTCGTTCCAGAGCTGCTCGACTATGCATCCCACGTGTCCGACGAACACGAAGTCTGCCACCCGATTCACGCCAACACCTGCACGGTACGAGACGCATCGTGAGCGAGAGCAAGATGGCTGTCTGGACGAAACGGCTCAAGGCGAAGGACACAGGGTGCCCGTGGCCAGGTCCACGACCGATGAGGGGAACCGAGGTACTCAGAGGCCGAGACGACGAGTCGATGACATTCCTGCAACTCGTCGGGGAGAACCGACTCGTCATTCTCGATGGCAGGTCGGGTGTCGGAAAGTCGTCTTTGCTGCAGGCGAGTCTGGTGCCGGTGCTGAGGGAAAAGCTGTACGCCGTTGCTGAGTGTTCGGATTGGTCCGATGTCGCTGACCTCGAGGCCCATGATCTTCTCGGGGCCAAGATATTCGCTGCGTTGGCGACGGACCCGCTTTTCACGGCCGAGTCGATGCCGATGATCGACACGTTCAGCGCCAACGCCGAGATCTTTGACGAACTGGAAGCGGACCGCGAGGCACACGGCAGGCGCACCGTGGCAATACTCGATCAATTCGAGGAACTGATCCGCGATGCGCCAGCACGAGCCAGTGCGGTCATCGACGTGCTGGCCAAGATCAACAATCACTACAGCCTCACCGTGGTGGTGTCGCTTCGAAGTGAGTACCTGCACGAACTGCGCAGGCTCGAGCGAACCGTGCGCGCCTTCTCTTATGCCACGTACGAACTCGAGCCAATCAGCGACAACTTGGCGGAGGACGTGATCTGTGCCCCGAACACTCGAGACAAAGACGGCCTCGACAGTTGCGACATCATCACCGAGGATGCTGCCGAAAGAATCGCCGGAGTCTGGAAGGACGCTCGTCGGCTCGACCACGAAAGCGGACGGTCCGTAGACGAGATCGGGCTGCTCCACCTGCAGGCGGCTCTCTATTCGCTGCATTGGGACTCGAGCGACCGTGAAGGCGCGCTGTCCTTGAATCACGTCGAGGACTTCTTGAACAGAGAGGACGAAGGAGGCCATCGTCGAGGCCCGGTTGAGGTCTTCGAAGATGCGATGGTTGACGCCGTCAACCGGAAGCTTGACCATTGCACCACCGCCGCAAAGCCCCTCGTCGACACGAGCCTCTTGTCGGGAGCGAAGTCGTATGTGGCTAGAATCGCGCCCCATCTTTCCAGCGGTGGATTCAAATTACGCAGAGAGGCCGCCGAACTCGCGGAGCGGGCCATCAACGAGGAACTCGTTGACCTCGGCGCAGCAGACAATCAGTGGGCCTGGGAACCGCTACTTCGGGCGATGTTGGCACAGATCGGCGATCCCAATTCCACCGCCGAAGTCGCCGACACAGAGCCCGCGAACGAAGTCGCCGATCTCATCGGCGACACCTGGTACGAACTCGTCCGGAAGCTCGCAGGAGTCGACCTGGCCGAACAACTGTTACACGAGATGAGCGAAGAGCTCGATACCGAGGGTCGCAGCTCAGGGGTGATGCTCGGCATGCCACACTCGATCGTGCTGGTCGAAGAACTCCGAAGATTGGCGTTGGCGATGGCATTCATGGCCCACTCGCACCTCGTGCGCAAGAACACTCCTTCGCCAGACCGCACGATGATTTCGCTCATTCATGACCGGCTTGGCCAGGGATTGGCAAAATGGTCGCGCCCCGTGCGCGGGCACCCGTCTGGCACGATCCACGCGATCACCGCTCCGCAGGCAGGTCTGTTCCTCTTCAAAGGGACGTCAGCGCTGTCTGGACGACCCGACAATGTGAAGCTGATCGCCAACCTTCGCTGGCGCGGTGCCTTCATTTCGGCTGATTTCCGGCATGTCGTGCTGGCGAACTGCGACTTCCGAGGAACGATGTTCAAGAACTGCAGCTTCGAGGGTGTTGCGTTCATGAATTGCAGGCTCGAAGGAACAATGTTCGAGTCCTGTCGAGTCATCGGCGCCGACGTCCCGGCACTCGACATCAATGACGATCGACCAAGCTCGTTTGATCTGGACGGCCATGGGCTCAACACGGGTGACTTCGCCGGCAGTCTGGCGAGATATTGGTTGCTGCCGACCGAGTCGGGTTTATGGTCTTTCGTCCCGGGTCGTCCTGTCGAGATGTTGTCCACGAGGCCCTCCGACGACGGTACGACGAAGGTGACGAATTGGGCCCCGCCCGTCGCCGGTCTCGTGGTGTACGGAGGACGCGTGTCGACTCTGGTGTTTCGCAGGACGACGTTCGACGGCACCGAACCTTCAGAGAGCATGCTCGCCTTCAGGCACGTCGCCGGATCTGGATTGGAAATCGCCGAGCAGGCGGATTCTGGTTCTTTCGAGTTCTACGCCTCCGCCTTGAGGCACCTGTCGATCACACCAGCTCGGCGGTCCGCTTCAGAGCCGTCGCCCCAGTCCGTCGTCAAGGTGTCGATCGCCCGCAGTGCTGTCGCCCAGACATGGTTCGGTGAGCACCTCAATGGCCAAGCTCAGTGCTCCGCTTCTCTGCTTGTCCAGATGTGGAATAACAGCACGGACTTCGATGTCAGTGTTTCAGAAAGCTCATATCAAGGCCTTGTGGGCTGCGATGTATCGAGTGGGACGCCATTGTCGATCGCTGAGGTCGTTGTGGACGCCGCTGATCTTGATCCCAGCATCCTCGATCGCACTGCGGTCATGAACTTCGTGCAAGACCCGTCGCGGCTTACGTGAGTTGCTGATGACGCGGTCCACCAGTGAGGTCGTCGACTTCATTCTTGACCGAAGAAGCGCTCAGGGCGGCTTCACCGACGAGCCTGTGCCGACCGAGACGATGGTCTCGATCGTTCAGTGCGGATTGAGTGCGCCATCGTCAAAGAACGCGACACCATGGCGTTTTCACGTTGTGGCAGGGTCTGACATTCTCCGAGAGATCGCTGATGTCGTCGAGTCGTCGCCCGGCGCTGATCGTTACGCGCCGTCAGATCCCACGACTGGACAGCTCCGACAATGGCCGTCGAGCGTCGTTGAATCGGCTCACTTCCTACGTCACGCTGGCGCTGCAGTCTTCGTGGAGAACAAAGGCGCGTTCAGCAATGGTCGGTGTGCCCTTGCCGCATCGCGATCGGATCGGCTGCCGGACGCATTGGTCGGGTACACGTTCGAAGTTCTCGGTCTGGGTGCCGCCATCCAGAACATGCTGCTCGGGGCAATGGCACTCGGCCTCCAGGGCCGATTCATGGGTGACGTCCTTGTGGCCGAGGAGTTCATCAAGACCCGGTTGGACATCGAGGTCGATCTCGTAGGGGTCGTGGTGTTCGGATACGCGAACACTGTGGCATCTGGCCGGACTGTCGACGCGCGCGACTCTGAACGTGTGGTCTGGTACGAACCCTGAAGCGCCGGAGCTTCGCGACTGCCCTTGTGGGCTCGCGTGGCGAGGCGAGTACCCTTCGGGCCGATGTCGACGACGTTGACGATTGCCGAGAATCTCAAACTTCGTCTGCTCAGCGATGGCCTGACGATCTCCGCCCCAGCCCAGGAGTACATCGATGCCGGCAACGGTAGCCGAGCGATGACACCAGCGGACTACGCGTCGACGTCCGGTGTGATCCTGGCGCTCGACGACGACGTCTGGGTGAACGCCCCGATCGCCGAGCACAACCCCAACTTCGTCGACTCGACCCCATTCGAATTGTGCCTCGAAGGCGGGCACCTCCTCGTCCGAGGAGACGGACTGGAATCGACGGCGGCGTTCTGGCTACCGCCGCTCTACCACGGGACGCAAAACGATCAGGGCGAGAACTACAACTCCTACGCGTTCACCCATGCGGACCGGGTTCGGATATCGCCGATCGAAGGTTGCGCGATGACCTGCAAGTTCTGTGACCTCCCGTACGAGTTTCGATATCGGTCGAAGCGTGTGGCCGGTCTCGTCGACGCTGTGGAGTGCGCTCTCTCCGACGAAGTGCAGCCAGCCAGCCACGTGCTCATCTCCGGGGGCACCCCTCGCGATGCTGACATCGGCTATGTGCGCGATGTCTATGAGGCCACGATCCTCGGCTTTCCCGAGATGGCGGTTGACATCATGATGGTGCCCATCGACGGACTCCTCGACGTTGCGTGGCTGGCCCGCCTCGGGGTGAACGAGCTCTCCATCAATATCGAGATCTTCAACCGCGAGATCGCTCGAAAGGTCATGCGACGCAAGCACGACCAAGGGCTCGACCACTATCTCGATTTCCTCGAGTCAGCGGGCGAGGTGCTCGGCCGTGCTCGGGTCCGTTCGATGCTCATGGTCGGCATCGAACCGATCGAAGACACGTTGGCTGGTGTGAAGGCCATCGCGGAGCGTGGCGCTGTCCCAGTGCTCAGCCCATTCCGACCCGACCCGGCAACGCCGATGAGGGACCACACCCCGCCAAGCTCGGCTCTGCTGACCGAGGTGTACTTGCGGGCACGCGACATCTGCGTCGAGCACGATGTGCCACTCGGTCCGAGTTGCATCCCCTGTAGCCACAACACGCTCACGTTCGCAGCCGACGGAAACGGTGATGCCCACCGGTACTACGGCAGACCCAACTTGATCTGACGTGCAGCACCTCCTTGCGATCAGGGACCTCGACGACCGACAGATCGACTCGATCCTCGAGGCCGCCAGCGAGTTGTCGAGGACGGGGCGCACCAAACTCGAGCGTCGGCGATTTTCCGCAGGGCTGCTTTTCTTGTCGTCGTCCCTGCGCACCCGGGCTGGCTTCGCTGAGGCAACGATCCGACTCGGTGGCGTACCAATCGACATGTCGGACGTGAGGTGGGACCCCGACATGAGTGCCGCCGAGTCCTTCGAGGACACGTTGCGGACCGTGAGCGGCATGGTCGACATCGTGGTCGTTCGGGCGCCGGTCGATCTGTCGAGTCGACAGGTTGCCGACTCTGCCGCGACCACCATCGTGTGCGGAGGCGACTTGCGTAGCCACCCCACGCAAGCGCTCATCGACGTGTTCGCGATCGAACAGCTGCGGGGACCGATCGAAGCGCAACGGTTGGCCATCTGTGGCGATCTCACGATGCGAGCCACGAGGTCGTTGCTCGAGTATCTCGATCGTCGACCACCATCGAAGCTGATCTTGATCACTCCGGAGAGCCGCCGGTCGCACGGCGTTTCACTAGGTCCAGTTCTCCAAGAGCGAACCAGCTTCCGGACGCTTGACGATCTTGAGGGCATTGACGTGTTGTCGATGTGCGGTCTTGCGCCGAAGTTGGGGGACGACCACCTCGACGACGCCGAGCGAGCCGAGTTCGTGCTGGATCCAGTGCGCCTTCGCACCCTTCCATCAGATGCGATCGTGCTGTCGCCGATGCCGGTCATCGATGAGATCGCGCCTGAGGCACGCCTCGACCGGCGTGTTCGGCTCTTCGAACAGAGCGACCTCTCCGTTGCTGTGCGGATGGCGGTGCTCGATCAGTTGTTGGTCACCTCCGATTGACCTCCGCCTCACATGATCTGGCCGTAGCCAGGTCGGTCCTGGAAGCAAGGAAGAGGCCAATGCCGTCAGTAGCGGCCCTCGCTGCTGACGGACTATCCGTACAAGCAGGACCTCAGCAGGAAGACCGCTTCCCCGTTTTCGATCATGATCCACGAGTCGATGAACCCGCCGGGTGTGTCGGCGGAGGAGTCCGACATCGGCCCGGGGTCGATGCAGGCCGGACCGTCGATCCACTCGGCGTCGCGATAGACGAACGACGAGGCGAGCCGAACCGTCCGGTTCCGAACCGTGTTGTTGACGACCCAGTAGTCCTCGTCGAGGTAGGGGGCTTCGTCGATCGGTGTGGTTTCGAGGAACTCGTCGATGAAGGGTCGGGCTGACTCGCCGTAGTACACGCACGCCAGATCGAAGTCGATCGTCGACGCGCTCAGATTCGTGGCGAAGCCGTTCCAGATGCCGTCGGGGAGTTGCTCACCGATCTCCCCCGCTCCTCCGCAACCCGAGCCCCTGACCTCCTCGACTCCGAGCTGCGGCACCGAGAAAAAGTCCGCGTAGGGCCAGCGGAAGTTGGAACCGCATCCGATGTCGATCTTCACGTCGTACGACCACACGGCTTCGCACACCGATCTCAGGCCGAAGCTCGCAGCCAGGAACGCCCACTCACCATCTCGCCGGATCCATGCGGCATTGAAGCCGTCGCCACCTTCGAACTCGCCTCCACCCACTGCAATCGGTCCTTCGCAGAAGTCGACGAACGCATTAGCGGCATCCGGGTACGGCGAATTGCGAAGCAGCGCCAGCGCCGTTGCGCTGTCGAGACAGTCGCCACCAGACGTCGGGGTGCCAACGTTGAAGGCGCAACCGGCGCAGGCGTCAAGTGTGTCGAACAGCAGGCGGGCGGCCTCCTCTGGAACGCCCGCCTGGATGATCGACTCGACGCTGTAACCGGACAGCTCGGGCCCATCCTCGACCGTCCACCACGACTCGACAAGGCGGCGATCAGCGGTGTGCAGCAATGTGACGATCACGGACGGCCCATCGCCCAGTGTGGTCGTGGTCTCGGCGAGTCCCCAGGGGTACGAGCACACCACGGGTTGGGCGAGATCTCCCACGACCTCGCCCAGGTCGGTGCCCTCACATGACGTCAGCTCGGCCACGCTTCCGTTGTCGCCGAACGCGCCAGCCCGAGCGCTGCCTATCAGGAGGTCGGCGACTTGGCGTGCTTCGGCAGCGTGCGCGTTGGCCTTCGGATGGAACGCACCCAGGTAGCGGATCCGGAATCCACTGTTCGCCCCGAGCCTTGCTCCCGACAATGTCGGGATGACGACGAATGCCGGCTCGTCCCGGGTGAGGGTGATCGCCCCGTTGACCCAGTCTTCGCCGGGCCCGCACAGACCGTGGCCACCATTTCGGTAGAGGTCGACGACGGACGAGTACACCACCCGTTCGGATCCAACGCGTTGCTGCAACTCGCGTATGCCAGCCGCCAACGCTCGGTCGAGCTGCTCCGACAAATCGTTGAGCATGTTGGCATCGACCCGCGTGACCCCGTTGCAGCGCAAGCCTTGGCCCATCCCCCACTCAGCCGACGGGGCGAACAACTGTGGGTAGCCCTGCACGACGAGCACGCCCGTCGGGGTGAGCGACGTCTCGATGACGTGCTCCCAGAGATCGACCATCGAACCGACGACACCTGCCGCTGCATCGATGACGATCGCACAATCGAAGTTCGCGTGCTCGGAGTCCCGGCCGCGCCAGCCGAACCCGTCACCATCTCGACACTCGTTCGGAGGATCGAACAGCGACTCGATGCGGCGATCGATGTCTCGGCGTTCGGTGTCGCAATCGTCGCCGAGGAACGGCACGAAGTCGGACATCGACGTTGCCACAGCATCAGCAATGACCCAGCTTCCGGTCTCCCACGGTGGCCGGTCCAGGAACTCCCCGTCCTGATACCGGTGGATCGGCGCCGCGAGACAGTCGAGGATGACGTCGGCGAAACCGATGTCATTCCCTCCGAACGACATCGTGATCACATCGAACCGATCGACACCGGCTTGCTCCTTGCCCCACGACCACAGACTGTCGCCCTTGCCGGATCCGGGACGAGGGTTGTAGAAGTCCTCGGCCAGGTGGCCGGTACACGCCGAGAACGCAGAGTCGGAGATCGTCCATCCCTGCTCATCGAGAAGTGAGCGTGCGGCCTGGCCCCATGCGTTGTCGGACTGGGCGCAGTCGCCGAGATTGCCGAGGACGCCTTCGCCCGAAGAGTACGAGTCGCCCGTCGAGAGCCAACTGACCTCTGGGCCGGCTTCTGGTACTGCGACAGCCGGTGTGACACCGACAAGGGATGCGGTGATCGCCGAGAGGACGGTGATACCGAGAGCCGTCTGGCGTCTCACTTGGTCGCCTCGATCAGTCGCGCTTCCTCGGCTTGGAGCGACTCGAGGTCACTCGATCGACCACCGAGACAGTCGGCGATTTCAGAGCGTGCGGAAGCGCCGTAGCTTGCCACGGCATCGGAGATGATCGAGTCGTCGAGCAATGATGCGGCCCGAGCGAGTTCGTCGAAGCGAACTGCCCAGTCGGAGAACCAAACGTCACACTCCGGCGGCGCAGCGGGAAAGTCAGCGACCGGATAGTCCCGCGTGAGATCGGTCGCCGCGTCGCCGATCATGCGTGAATCCGCCGAGACCTCGCCGGTGGTGGCCGGCGGCACGGCTGGCTCGTCGGCGTCGTCACTGGGGCTACAGCCGGCCACGGACAAGATCAGCGCCACCAGAAGCAGCGGGTTTCGCCCACCTGGCCAACGCATTCCATCCACCGGCGAAGAGTAACCCGGGTGGCCAACGCCACCGAACTGTCGGATCGGGCTCCAGCGGCCACCGGCGCATCAGTGTCGAAAACTTGCGTCTCGTCATTCGTCCGCTACACGATCCAGATACAGATCCAGCGAGAGGACGACCCGGTCGCCGATTGCCAGGGTGACCTTACGTTTCTCAGCGAGAGATCGGGTCTACGAATGGTTGCCAGCGAACGATCGTTTCAGCTCGAAGAGTGGTTGGAAGGACGGCGATGTTCGGGCTTGGTCTGCCGAAGCGCTCCGATCGCGTCCTTCGGGAGCCGATCGGGCCATGGCAGTCTCAGCTGGCTCAGGCTGTTCTCATGCACCCCAGAGACCGAGTTCGACGCTCCCCAGCCGGCTCAATGTGGAATCGTCCCAGTGCCGCTCGATCGCTTGGCGCTCCAGGCCGAGCGGATGTCGCGAAATCTGCCTGCACGACCGCAATTCTCTCAGGAACGTCAAACGACGGTGGCCACTCGGTCGAATCGTCGAATTCGTTGTCGACGAACTCGGCACCGGCC
>Ga0105047_10010006_pt1 | contig 15545 bp, 14 predicted proteins | sample MAT04_FD_78384 | JGI IMG/M metagenome (GOLD analysis project Ga0105047, IMG submission 78384) | Freshwater microbial communities from Lake Fryxell liftoff mats and glacier meltwater in Antarctica - MAT-04 (megahit assembly) | ecosystem: Environmental > Aquatic > Freshwater > Ice > Liftoff... | reverse complement strand
ATGATCCACACGCTAGACATCGTCCTGCCCCTTGGTGTTTCCGAAGATTCGGAGGCGCGGAGGGGGGCTATTGCGAAGATGCTGGGCGTGCCGCCGGAGCGGATACGGGGGCTGCGTTTGCGGAAACACTCCATCGATGCGCGGCAGCGGGAGGTGAAGGTGCAGTTGCGGCTTGAGGTGGCGGTGGACGAGGATTTGCCGGAGGAGGTCAAGCCGGTTTGGTCGGCTCCGGCACTTTCTGGAAATGCAAAACGGGTGCTGATCATCGGGGCGGGGCCGGCGGGACTTTTCGCGGCACTGCGTTGCCTGGAACTTGGGTTGAAGCCCATCGTGCTGGAGCGAGGGAAAGATGCTTCGGCACGTCGCTTCGACCTTGCGCCCATTCTGCGGGAGGGGCGGGTGATCGAGGACTCGAACTACTGCTTCGGGGAGGGCGGGGCGGGGACGTTTTCCGATGGGAAGCTTTACACCCGTGCGACGAAGCGCGGGCCGGTGGCGGAGATTTACCGCATTCTCGTCGCTCACGGCGCACCGGAGAAAATCCTGACCGACGCGCATCCGCATATCGGATCGAACCTGCTGCCGAATGTGGTCAAGGCGCTGCGCCAGTCTATTTTCGACCACGGCGGTGAAGTCCATTTCCAGGCGAAGGTGAACGATCTTCTCATTTCCGGAGCGGAAATTAAAGGAGTGGCGACGGCGGACGGGAGGGAGTTTCTGGCGGATTCCACCATCCTCGCCACCGGCCACTCGGCGCGGGACATCTACCGGCTTTTGGCGGAAAAAGGCATCCTGATGGAGCACAAGCCGTTTGCCATCGGCTTCCGGATCGAGCACCCCCAGCCTTTCATCGACCGGAATCAATACAACATCCCTGAGGGTCGCCCGCGTCCGGATCTGCTGCCTGCGGCCCGCTACCGCTTGGCGACGAAAATAGACGACCGCGGCGTGCATTCCTTCTGCATGTGTCCGGGTGGCTGGATCGTCCCGGCGGCAACGGCGGACGAGCAGGTGGTGGTGAACGGGATGTCGCTTTCGCGTCGGGATTCTCCGTTCGCGAACTCCGGACTGGTTACGACCATCGAGCCGGAGGACGTCGCGAAATTCATCCCCGAGCACGGCATCATGGCGGGTATTGTGTTTCAGGAGAGCATCGAGCACAGCGCAAAAGCCGCTGGAGGAAATGTAGGGCTCGGGCAGATCGCTCCTGCACAGCGGGTGGCCGATTACCTTTCCGGGGAAAATTCCTCGGATCTACCAGAAACCTCGTACTTCCCCGGTCTGAACTCCGCTCCTCTCCACGAGCTGCTTGCGAAACCCATCACCTCACGCATCCGGCAAGGGCTGAAACTGTTCGACCGCCAGATCAGGGGATACGCGTCCTCGGAGGCCCTGCTACTCGGCTTCGAAACGCGGACCTCATCGCCTCTACGTATCCCGCGTGATCCGGTTTCGCTTCAGCATCCTGAAATTTCCCGGCTGTTCCCCTGTGGCGAGGGAGCGGGATATGCTGGGGGGATCGTTTCCGCCGCTCTTGATGGTTTGAAATGCGCGGACGCGGCGGGAGCTTGACACTTCCGGAAAACATCACAAAGTTGTGATGTTATGAAGACCGCCACCGTCAGAGACCTGCGCTATGATTTTCCCAAGATTGAGGCATGGCTGGAGGGCGGGGAGGAAATCGTGATCACGAAGCACTCAAAGCCCATCGCGAGGATTCAGTCTGAGAAAACGGTGGAAAAGCCCATCCTTAAGCACCCGGATTACGAGGCGCGCCTTAAGGAAATTTGGGGTGATCGCTTTTTCTCCCAGCAAGAAGTCGATGAAATGAGAGCCTTCGAGACCGGCGAGCCATGATTCACTATCCCGATACCAGCTTCCTGTGCTCCATCTACCGGAAACAGGAACATACTCCCGCCGCGTTGGCACTGAAGCGAGGGCTGAGCGAGCCTCTCCATTTCACCTCCCTGCTGGAATTCGAGTTCCTGCAGGCCATCGAGCTACAGGTATGGCTGCACTCGAACGACAGGACCCGCGGATACGGTAGAAAAGAGGCGGACAAGATGATCACGGCGTGGGAAGCGGACATCGCATCCGGTCTCAACCGCCTGGTTCCCTTCGATATGGACGTGGTGTTGAAACTCTCCCGCGGCCACTCGCTGCGCTTCACCTCATCAGGCGGACACCGGACGCTGGACATCCTGCATGTCGCCACCGCCGTGCATCTGGGTGCCGAAAAATTTCTCACCTTCGACAGTCGCCAGAAAGCGCTCGCAGAGCACGCGGGTCTGGAAGTCCTCCGATAAACTTTTGCCATGGAATCCGAAGCCCCCGAAAAGCCCCCCGCCCCCCGTTTCAACCGCATCCGGGTATATTACCGTCTCCACAGAAAGCGCCTGATCGCGTCGTTTGTCCTCCTCGCCCACGTCGCGGGCGCGCTCACTTCCGTCGAGGCGATCATGCTGACGCGCACTCCGCAGGGAGCGATCGCGTGGGCTATCTCGCTGAACCTTTTCCCCTACGGAGCCGTGCCAGCCTACTGGCTCTTCGGACACACGGAGTTCGAGAAATACAACACCGTCCGTGAGTTGAACGAGGAGAAATTCGCTCCCATCCGGGAAACTATAGGCGAGTCCATTTCCTCGCAGAATCTTCGCGCCGAGCCCGACCATCCCATAGGGAAAATGCTGGTGGCGCTGGCAGACCTCAGTTTCACGAAAGACAACCACGTCGAACTGCTCATCGACGGTCGCCAGACCTACGACGCGATGTACGCAGCCATCGACGGCGCGGAAAAATACATCCTTTTCCAGACCTATATCCTGCGGGACGACGCGACCGGGCAGCGCTTCGCCGAAAAGCTCATCGCCAAAGCCAAGCAGGGAGTGAAGGTGAAAGTCCTCTACGACGAGATCGGTTCGCTGAGTCTCAGCGACTCGTTCACCAAGCGCCTTGCGGGAAACGGCATCGAGATCGCATCCTTTTCCACCAACAGGAGCGATGGCAGGAAATACCAGCTCAACTTCCGCAACCACCGTAAGATCGTCATCGTGGATGGCCATACCGCCTTCACCGGCGGCCTGAACATCGGGGACGAATATCTCGGAAAAGACCCGGAGCTCAGCCCGTGGCGGGACACCCACATGCGTGTCTCCGGCCCCGCCGCGACCATGCTTCAGCTTCCCTTCGCGGAGGATTGGTATTGGGCTGCCGGGGAAATCCCGGAAGATCTCGATTGGACTCTGAAGCCCAGCGCGGAAGGCGGTCAAGCGACCGTCCTCTGCCTTCCCACCGGCCCTGCCGACAGGCGCGATACCTGCGGCCTGTTTTTTCTCGCCGCCATCAACAGCGCGCAAAAACGTCTCTGGATCGCCACCGCGTATTTCGTCCCGGACGAGCAGATTATTTCCGCGCTCAAGCTCGCCGCCCTGCGCGGGGTCGATGTCCGCATCATCGTCCCGGACGTGAACGACAGTGTGCTGGTCGATTATTCCTCCTATTCCTATCTGGATGAAATCGCCGTAAAGGGCATCCGCACCTTCCGCTACAACAAGGGCTTCCTTCACGAAAAGGTCATGCTCGTTGATGACAACATCTCCTGCATCGGCTCCGCCAACATGGACAACCGCTCATTCCGTCTGAACTTCGAGGCCGTTCTAGCGGTCAAGGATGCCGCCTTCGCCAAGGAAACCGAAAAAATGCTGGAGGAGGATTTTTCCAATTCCACCGAGACCAAAGCCAAGGCTCTCGCCGCAAAGCCGTTCCTCTTCCGGCTCACCTCGAAAATCTCCCGCCTCCTCGCGCCGATCCAGTGAGCGGCCGCGTCACCGCGGTCTGAGGAAATGCGGTGTCCCCATCGTTCGTCAGTAAACGTCCCGCAGGTAGCGCTTCTCTTTCTTGAGCTGGGCGATGTAGGCGGCGGCAGCTTCGTCTGAGAGATTGCCGTGTTCCCTGGCGATGGCGATGAGGGCGGCATCGACATCCTTGGCCATGCGGGAGGCATCTCCGCAGACGTAGAAGGCGGCGCCGTCCTGGAACCATTTCCAGAGCTCCGCGCCAGCTTGGAGCATGAGGTTCTGGACATAGACTTTCTCCTTCTGGTCGCGGGACCATGCGAGATCGAGCCGACCTAGGGTGCCGTCCTTTTGGAAGGCCTCCAGCTCGTCCTTGTAGAGGTAATCGCTGGCGGAGTGGGGATTGCCGAAGAAGAGCCAGTTCCTGCCCTTCGCACCCGTGGCCTTGCGTTCTTCGAGGAAAGCGCGGAAGGGTGCGATTCCCGTTCCGGGGCCGACCATGATCACCGGCACGTTTCCATCCGCAGGCAGTCGGAAGGCGGCATTGTGATGGAGATAGACGCCGGGCCTGGAATCCGGGGCGAGTCTGTCACCGAGATAGGTGGAGCAGATGCCGCCGCGTTTCCGTCCGTGGCTGTCGTAACGGACAATGCCGACACAGAGATGAACCTCGCCGGGATGCGCCTTCGGGCTGGAAGCGATGGAGTAAAGGCGTGGCTGGAGTTTTTTCAAGACGGAGACAAAGTCCTCTCCATCCGTGAAATCGGCGGGGTGGTAGAGGACGAGATCGATGAGATCCCGGCCCCAGCAGAAATCGTCCCACGCCTGCCTGTCATCCGCCTCGACGAGGGCGCGGAGATACGGCGAGCCGCTGCGCTTCTGCCATTTCTCGATGAGGGATTTGTTGATGTTGCCGATGTCGTAGTGGCGGATCAGCGCATCGCGGAGGGTGACTTCCTCACCGGTGGAGGTAGGCACGTCGCCGGCTTTGAACGGAAGGCCGGCGATGATTTCATCGACCACGCTCGCGGGATTTTCCGGATAGACACCAAGCGCGTCGCCGACCTCGTAGGAGAGCTCGGAGCCTCCGAGGGAAAACTCGATATGGTTCGTCTGCTTGTCGCCGGGGCCGTTGAGATTGTAATTTCTGAGGATGGTGGAGGGGAAAGGGTTCTTCTTTGAGAAACCGACTTCCTCGATCTCGTCGTTGGCGGCGCCGTTCGATTCCACGGCCGATGCCACGGGGGCAAGCAGGGCGATGAGGCCTTTCGACCATTCGGCATAAGCCTCATCCACATCCACGTCGGAATCGATGCGCGGGAAAATCCGGTTCGCGCCGAGGGCTGCGAGGCGGGTGTCGAAGTCGGTGCCGCATTTGCAGAAATCCGGATAGGAGCTGTCGCCGAGGGAGAGGACGGAGAAATTCACTTCGCCAAGGGCCGGGGCGGCATCGCTCATCAGCCAGGTGTGAAGCTCGAGGGCGGAGTCAGGCGGCTCGCCATCGCCGTAGGTGGAGGTGATGATGAGGAGGTTTTTCTCCTTCGGAAGGCGCTCCCTGTCGTAGCTGCCCATGTCCTGGAGATTCGGCTCGAAGTTGCCTTTCCTCATGGCTTTCACCAGCTTCTTGGCGAGGCCTTCGGCGGTGCCGGTCTGCGATCCGAAGAGGACGGTGACAGGCACGGCGGGACCCGCGGGTACGGAAGCACCCGGCGCCTGCGCGAGCATGCGTCCGAGGAAATCGCCGAGCCACAGGCGTTGTTCCGGGGAAAACGGGGCGTTGTCTGGTATCTGGATAGGTGAGGCCATTTCTCTGTTCAGGCGGTGGGTGCCGGGCTGCGGAACTTGCCCGCTCGCGGATCATCTTTCAAGCGCGGATCGTACCAATTTCCCTGCCCATTTCTGAGACCGGTTCATGCTCATGAGTATTTCAACTCACGCGATGGATCGAGCTCGAAGTCCATTTCAAAGCGCGTGCGGACATGCGGCTCGATGAACTCGCGGTGGAATTTCAGGTGGAACGCAGCTTCTTTGACAAATTTCAGCTTCTCGCGCGATTCCACCTCGACCGCGTAGAAAAACTGCCATTGGGATTCCGGGTCGAGATTCCTGCCGGAGCGGACGGAGAGGACTTCGGGAATTTTCAGAAGCCACGAACGGCTGGCACGCACCATTTCCTCCAGCACCTTCGCCTTGGCGGTCTCGTTGAGCTGGAAGTAGATGACGTGGTGGATCATGCGGGGGGAAATTTTCCGGGAAAAGGAAATCAGCTTTTCCAGTTGAGAGCGCCTTTTTTCAGGGCATAGACGTATGCGATGGCAAGGACTCCGGCGAAGCCAGCCATGCTGACGAGGGCGGTGGGATCGCGACCTGCCACGAGATCGCGGAACTGGACGGCCCACGGATACATGAAGACGACCTCGATATCGAAGATGACGAACAGCATCGCGACGAGATAGAATTTCACCGAGAAACGCGGAGAACCCTCGCCGATGGGCAGCATCCCGCATTCGTAGGCGCTGTCCTTGGTGGCGTTGCGCCGGCCCGATCTACCGAACACGACGCTGAGCGCAAGGGTCGTCACTGCGAAGCCGATGGCGATGAGAATCTGGAAGAGAACCGGGAGGTAGTTTTCTGGCATGGTGTATGGTGGGAAATCCGCTACCGCTTCCTAGTGGCAGGTGGGGGATTTGGGTAGAAAAAAAACCCGTGTCATGTTTCAGACACGGGTTTCGTCAGGAAATGTATTTTGAAGTCCGGACCTGCGTCCGAAGAGGATCATGCTTCCGCTTCCGCAGCCGCAGCTTCCTGGGCCGCCGCGTAGGCGCTTGACGCTTCATGAACCCGGGCATTGCCCTTGTACTCCTTGCCCATCTTTTCGACAAGGCCTCGGTTGACGAGATTCTGCAGCTTCTCGTATGAACGGAGACGGAGCATTTCCTCCCCTCCGCTCACCGCGTTGCGCAGTTTCAAGTTTTCGAACACTCTTTCAAAAAGATCGTTGAACCCGAACACCTTCTTTTCAGAAAGGACGTTGCAAAGTTCATCGGTCACGTGGTCTGGGAGTCTCCGGGAAAACCGGGTTCTTTTTGTGGTTGTTGCCATAACGCGGTGATTATAGCACCCCTCCGTGACAAAAGCGACTCAAAATTTTAGAGGTCGATTAAAAAGGGGGATTAAAAATAAGCAAGTATTAAATTTCAACAATATTAAATAAATTTCCAGGTGGTAGTTTTCGCACCCATCACCCATCCGGTTTCTGTTATTGAAATCCTGCCGGTGGAGAAAAGAACGCCATCCCACCCAGCCCATTTCGCGCGGCCCGGGAGGACGAAGGAGCCGAGATTAAGCAATGTCCGCCCACGCGCGCGGCGAATCCCGGAGCAATGGAAATGTCCGATCACCAGCAGTTCCGCTTTCGGAAAATATCGCTCGCAGAAGGCCGCTCCGTATTTCCCCTGCTTGATCCACGCCTCCAGAATGCTCAAAGCGCGCTGCGGAGGAAGTGCCGCATCCAGCACGCGGGAGAGCAGGGTGCGATCCTTCGGATACTGCTTGGAGCGGAGACGCAGCGCGATCTGACGCGCAAGCTCCAGCCTCGTTCCGGCATCAGTTTCCGCATCCGGAAATTCCCGCCATATTTTCTCAATCGCTTCCCCACCATTGAGGATTTCCCTTTTCCATGGCGCGGAGGCACGCAGCAAGGCATCCCCGTGGGTCACAACCAAGCGGCCTCCGGCGAGCTCCAGCCAGGCCGGCCCGTCCCAGCCGGGGTCGTGGTTGCCTCTCAGAAAAACCGCGTCGCATCCCTCCTCCGCGACGATGCCGCGCAGCTCCTCAAGCATCGCGGCGGATCTGTCCCGCCACGGCTCCGCAAGCTCCTCCCAGGTGTCGCCATTGAAAACCACGGTGCCAGCTCCTTTGAAAAGCGGGCGCAGTTTTTCCACCTCATCGATCCGCGACGCCCGGTGTCCCAGATGCAGATCGGAAAATATCCTGACGGGCAGTCTCATTTTCTCAACAAGGCGGAATTTCTGGTCTCTGGATTCATGGTGAAATCCCCCGCTGCCGCACCGCCTCGAACAAGCAGACCCCCGTCGCGACCGAGACATTCAGACATTCCACTTTCCCGGCCATCGGCAGCTTCGCCAGGAAATCGCAGTTCTCCTCAGTCAGCCGGCGCATTCCTTTTTCCTCAGCCCCCAGCACCAATGCCAAGGGGCCTTTCAGATCCAGCTCATACAATGTTTTTTCCGCGCGGTCCGATGTGCCGACCAACCACACGCCCGCCTCCTTCAACTGCTCCATGGTCCGTGCGAGATTCGTCACCTGCACGAAGGGCATGTGATCCGCCGCGCCCACGGAAATCCGCCGCACAGTCTCCGTGATCCCCACCGCCTTGTCTTTAGGCGCGACCACCGCGTGAACCCCCGCTCCGTCCGCCGTGCGCAGGATGGCTCCGAGGTTGTGGGGATCCTGCACGCAATCGAGTATCAGCAGGAAAGGGACTTCGGTTTCCGCGACAATGCGCATCAGATCGTGCTCGTCGAGCGATGGCACCGGCTTTTCCTCCGTCGCCGGCTTCACATGCCGGTTCTCCCGCGCCTGCCTCGTCTTGTCCCCATGGCTCCTGTCGCCGAAACTTTTCTTCTTCACGAAAACGAGAGGAAACCTTTTGCGGAAAAAGTTCAACAGAGAACGCGCAGCCCCTCCTCGCGCTCCGCGAATCACCCGCACTCAAAAAGACCGGCGATCTCAGCAAGATCGCCGGTCTTCAGTGAATCAAGCGATTCCAATCCGCAGCCTAGCGGCGGCGGCGGAGAAGCGCGAGGAATCCGAGTGCTCCGAGAAGGGCGGAGGAGGGTTCTGGGACGGGGGCGATACCGTCAACCTGAAGTCCAATCGTTCCAGCCGTCGCTGCCGACTGATAGCCAAATCCGCCGGTTGTAGTCTGTCCGCTTGCAAACAGTTTAAAGGTCGCACTGTTGACGTTGGTCAGGGCTGTGGCATCGGCTCCAGTGAAGGTATAAGTCGCGACACCAGCACCGACTTGAGTGAATGTCGGTGCCAGCGTGAAGGTTGCTCCTCCATCGGTACTGTAGCCGTAGCCAAGAGTGACACCGGGACTTGCTGTGAATGATGCTGTTCCATTGAAATTTCCCGTAATGCTTTGGATCGTCAGTGGGTTTGCTCCGCTTGCGGAAACAGTGAACTGAAAGAAATCAGTGTTCGCGAGCGCAATTCCATTATTCGAGAAACCAGTTCCACGAAAAGAATTTGCCGCGTTGTTGGCATCAATTCCTGCTCCGCGGGTGATCGTGGAAGCGCTAACGTTAGTCGTTGAGAATGTCGACGATTGCGTGTTGGATGCTGCGGCGGCTGTGGAACCCGTGAAATCAAACTGAAGAAGAACTGCAGCCTGACTTGAAATCGTCGCAAGGACGGAGAAGGCCGCGAGGGCCAGTAGTGTTGATTTGATTTTCATATTTTGTGTGGTCCGGGCGGGATCTTCTTGCCCAGACATTTCAAAATTATCCGAAAGAATCGTCCGTGCCACGGATTTGAGGCTACAATTCCGTCACCCCAACTTTGCAAACCGTTAGAAACCAACGAATAGGGATTGCAATTCCAACGACAGGAGGATTTCCAGTTGGAAACAACGCGTGACAAAACGCACCCGTTTTGAAAAAGTTGCAGGAGAAATACATGGACGTTTTGAAAAAAAATCTGCTGGTTCTGGCTTCGGCGGGTTCCGGGAAGACATTTACCCTCAGCGACCGTATCATCGGCTTGGTGGCTGGCGGGGTGGAGCCGGAGAGAATTGTGGCCCTGACCTTCACGCGGAAAGCGGCGGGAGAGTTCGCGGAGGCGATTTTGAGAAAACTCGCGGAGGCGGCGGAGGACGCTGGGAAGGCGGCGGTTTTGGAGAAAGCCCTTGCCCGGAAGGATGTCGATTTCACCGCGCTGTTGGAAAAGGTGGTAAGGAAACTGCCGAAGCTGACGCTCACGACCATGGACGCGTTTTTCGCGAAAGTCGTCCGGGGCTTCCAATACGAGCTGGGTGTCACAGGCGGGAAATTCGAGCTGCTGGAGGGCGAGCTGGCGGATGCATCGAAGGATGAACTGCTGGAGGGTCTGCTCGATGGAGGGCTGGACTCCGCGCTGGAGGAGGAGTTCGTGACCACTTTCCGCCGTGCGACGGCTGGCAAGGAAGGCGCGCAGGTGCTGGAGGAGCTGCGGGGATTCATCGCGGACTGGCACCGGATTTTCGTTTCCCGGGTGGAAATGGAGTGGGGCTCGGTCGCGTTGACGAGTTTCAAGGAATCCGATTGGGAAAAGGAAAAGCACGGATTGATCGAGCAAGTGAGGCGTGATTGGCAAAATGTCCCGAACCGGAAAAAGCGCCACGACGACGCCCTTGAGCCGATGCTCAAGGCGTTTCATGAGCACACCGTGGGAAGCGGTTCGCTGGGAAAGGCGAGTGGCCTGGTTCCGAAAATCCTGGAGCATGTCCCCGGCAGCAGCGGCCCGATCAACATTTCCTACTACCAGCCGCTGCTTATCACCGGCATGGCCGCGCAGGCACTCCGCCAACTGGTGGAGCTGGCCGCGCATTGCGAGCTGGCCGCCGCCCTCTCACGCACGCGCGGTATCCGTGAAGTGATCGCCGCCTACGACAGCCTCGTGGAGCGCGGGCTGCGGGCGAAAGGGAAGCTCGGCTTCGATGACGTGAAACGGCTCATGGGCGCGTGGATGAAAAACGAGGACGCCCGCCTCCGTCGCGAGTCCGTGGATTTCCGCCTCGACGCCACTTACGGCCACTGGTTGCTCGATGAATTCCAGGACACCAGCCGCGATGAGTGGGACGCGCTCCTGCCCCTGATCGACGAGGGGCTGACCGATGACGCATCCACTGTATTCGTAGTAGGTGATAAAAAGCAGGCCATCTACGCCTGGCGCGGAGGCGAGGTCGGCCTTTTCGACGAGCTGATCGAAACCTACTCCGCCGGCCTCGAAACCGCGACAATGGCGAAATCCTGGCGCTCCTGCCCGCAGGTGCTGGAGCTGGTGAACCGAGTCTGCGGGGACAAGCCGACAATGGCCCGACTCTTCGGTGCGGCGGCGGATGACTGGGACTGGGAACATCACGTTTCCGCGACGCCTCTCGCAGCTCCGGAAAAAGCTGGCTGCGCTATGGTCGAGTTCGTTCCCAAGGATGAGGACAAAAAAGAAAGGGTGATTGGGTTGTTGGGGAATTTGGGGATTGGGGAAAAAGAGCTTTCCTGCGGCATCCTGGTGGAAACCAACAAGCACGTCGGCGAATGGGCGGACGCGCTCCGGGAGGCCGGATTCCAGGTCGTGGAGGAAGGCGCGCGGAAACCAGCCAAGGATCACCCGGTCGGCGTGATGATCTGGCAACTGCTCCGCTGGCTGGCGGATCCCTCGGACGATTTCGCAAAGCAGACGGTGATGATGTCGCCGCTCAAGCCGGTGCTCGAAGAGCGCTTCGGCACGGCCTGGCAGGCGATCTGGGAAAAACTCGGCGGAATGGTTTCGGAAGAGGGATTTTCCGGAACCGTCGAGGAGCTGGTCACGCATCCGATGAGGGATTGGTCGGACTTCGGGCGGCGTCGCGCGGCGGATCTCATCCAAGCGCTCAAGCAGCTCGATCAGGAAAAAATCGTCACCGCACGCGAAGCCGCGGACCGGATCGGTCGGATGAAAATTTCCCAAAGTCCCGGGGTGGCCGCCGTGCAGGTGATGACGGTCCACAAGTCCAAGGGCCTCGGCTTCGATGTGGTCGTCCTACCGGATGTCCCCACCAAGAAGGTGCCCGATCTCACGCATTTCAAAACGATCACCGGAGACGGCTGGGTGACAGGCGCTCCCGCCGCCTGGGCGCGCGCGATGATTCCGGAGCTTTGCGAAGCGGAGGACAAATGGAGCCGCCAGCAGACCTACGAGGCGTTTTGCAAACTCTACGTCGCCATGACCCGGGCCAAACGCGGACTCTACGTCTTCCTCGACGAGCCCGCGAAATCCGCCGCCGCCGAGCGCACGACCCTTGCCAACTGGCTGATGAGTTCTCTCGAACTTGATGGCGACGAACCGCTTGTCATCGGAAATCCCGATTGGTCCGAGGCCGTGAAAGCCCTGGATGGAAAAGCGCGGACGGAATCAAAAGCCCTCGGGGAAGCCATTCCCAAACGCTCCCGCAGCACACCGAGCGGCGAGAAATCAAAAGTCAAAGCCGCCATCACCGGCAGCAGCGAGGGACGCCGCTTCGGAAACGAAGTCCACGCGGCCTTTGAAAGCATCGGCTGGCTGGACGAAGGGAAGCCACCCGTCTTTCCGGACCGCATTCGCCCGACCATGGAGGCAGTTCTGGCCGCGCCGGAAGTCGCCGCGCTTTTCTCAAGGAACGGAAAAATGATTTCCCTTTTCCGGGAGCAGCGGATGGAAGCGGTGATGGACGGAAAATGGATCAGCGGAGTCATCGACCGCCTGCATGTCCATGCGGATGAAAAGCTCGTGGAGATCATCGATTTCAAGACCGACCGCGTGGACAATGCCGCGGAGCTGACGAAGCGATACGCCGGGCAGATGGAAGCTTACCGGAAGGCGATGAAAGCGATCTATCCCGATGCGGAAGTGACGAGTGTTCTGGTTTCCACTGCTCTCGGGAGCGCGGCTTTGCAAGCCGCTTTCTAACGGACCGATCCTTCTGGCGGCAGCGGATATTGGTGCGAAGGCACAGGGTAGCGGCTTGCAAAGCCGCGCTCCATTCCTCACATGTGCTTGCGCTTGAAGCGCAGGGCGGCGCTTTGCTTGGAGATGATGGCTTGCAGATAGGCGACTTCCTCCGCGTCCATGCTGTGCTCGATGGTGGAGAGCTTTTCCTCGGCTCGTTGGATCGCTTCCTCAGTGGCTTTTTCATCGATCTCCGCCTCGCCGAGAGCCATGTCCGTGAGGACGATGGCCTTGTCATGGCCGATCTCCGCGAAACCGGAACCGATCGCGAGAGTCACCACTTGGCCCGCACGCAGATAGCGCAGCTCACCGGGCTGGAGAGCGGTCACCAGGCCGGCGTGACTCGGCAGGATACCCATTTCCCCGTCCGCTCCGGGGAGATAGACGTTCTCAACTGTGTCCGAGAAAATCTTTTTCTCGGGAGTGACGATTTCGAGGTGGAGGCTCATTAGATTCCAGATGTTAGAGTCCAGAAACCAGAGCTTGGAAACCGCGAGTCTGGACTCTGGCTTCTGGACTCTGGAGTCTTAAAGTTAGTCGCGGGAGACGGTTTCGATGCCGGCCTTCATGTAGAAGTTACCCTCTGAAACGTCGTCCCATTTGCCATCGAGGATTTCCGCGAAGCCTTTGACGGTGTCTTCGAGGGAAACGAGGGCGCCGGGGACGTTGGTGAAAATTTCCGCGACGTGGAACGGCTGGGTGAGGAAACGCTGGATCTTCCGGGCGCGGAAGACACTCAACTTGTCCTCGTCGTTGAGCTCGTCCATTCCAAGGATCGCGATGATGTCCTGAAGGTCCTTGTAGCGCTGGAGCACGAGCTGCACGCCACGGGCGACCCGGTAATGCTCCTCGCCGACGACATCTGGAGAGAGTGCCTTGGAGGTTGAAGCGAGAGGGTCAACGGCTGGGAAAAGAGCCTGCTCCGCGAGGGAACGCTCAAGCACAACGGTCGCGTCAAGGTGAGCGAAGGTGTTCGCCGGAGCCGGGTCGGTAAGGTCATCCGCAGGGACGTAAACGGCCTGGATGGAGGTGATGGAGCCTTTGTTGGTCGAGGTGATGCGCTCCTGAAGAACGGACATTTCCTCGGAAAGGGTCGGCTGGTAACCCACGGCGGAAGGTGTCCGGCCAAGAAGTGCGGAGACCTCGGAGCCCGCCTGGGAGAAACGGAAGATGTTGTCCACGAAGAGGAGCACGTCCTGGCCTTCCTCATCGCGGAAATACTCGGCCATGGTGAGGGCGGAGAGGGCGACGCGGAGACGTGCGCCCGGAGGCTCGTTCATCTGGCCGTAGCAAAGAGCCACTTTGGAGCCTTCGGCGGCGAGGACGGGGTTGCCGCTGCCGTCAAGTTTCGGGTGGCCGTGCTCGTCCTTTTCGGTCGCGATAACGCCGGATTCGATCATTTCCCAGTAGAGGTCGTTCCCTTCACGGGTCCGCTCACCCACACCGGCGAAGACGGAGAAACCGCCGTGCGCTTTCGCGATGTTGTTGATGAGCTCCATGATGACCACGGTCTTGCCGACACCGGCACCACCGAACATGCCGCCTTTTCCACCCTTGAGGAGCGGGCAGATGAGGTCGATGACTTTGATACCAGTTACTAGAACTTCCGTAGCAGCGGACTGGTCGGTCAGGGAAGGAGGCGGGCGATGGATCGGCGAGCGATGGTTAGGATCGGCGAGGGGGATGTTTTCATCCACGAGATCGCCGGTGACGTTGAAGATACGACCGAGCACTTGTTTTCCAACAGGCACCGCGATGGCCTTGCCGGTATCCGTGAGTGCCATTCCGCGCTTAAGGCCGTCCGTGGTGGACATGGCGACCGCGCGCACCCAGCCATCGCCAAGGTGCTGCTGCACTTCGAGAACAAGCTTGGTCTGCACATCGTTGAGAACATAGTGGATCTCAAGGGCGTTGTAGATTTCCGGCAGTTTGCTGGCTTTGGAGAAATCGGCGTCGATGACGGCGCCGATGATTTGGACGATGGTTCCTTGGTTGCTCATGGTGGAAGAAGTGGAAAGTGATCAGTGGACAGTGATCAGTGGTTCTTGTTTCGGTGTGGGTCGGTAAAAAGATGTTTCATTTCGTAAGCACTGATCACTGATCACTGCTCACTCGGCACTCTATTCCATCGCTTTCATGGCGGTGGTGATTTCGAGAAGCTCGGCGGTGATGGCGGCCTGGCGGAGCTTGTTGTATTGGAGGGTGAGTTCCTTGATGAATTTCTTCGCGTTGTCGGTGGCGGCTTTCATGGCGACCATACGTGCGGAGTGCTCGGTGGCCCGGGACTCGAGCAGTGCCTGATAGACCTGGAAATTCACGTAAAGCGGCAGGATGGAGGCGAGCACTTCCTCGGCAGACGGCTCGAAGAGGGAATCACTGCTATCGCCGGCGATGGCTCCGTCATCCTGGGTCTGCACCGGTGGCAGGACTGGCAGGAGCTGGATGGTTTCCGGCACCTGCGTGAGGGTGTTCACGAAACGAGTATAAACGATGGAGACCTTATCGTATTTCCCATCGGTGAACTGCCTGGTGAGGAAAGCGGCGATGGAGCGGGCGTCCGCGAAGGGAACCGGGTCTTTCACCGTGTAATCGGCGAGGATTTTCTTCTGAAGCTTCTCCAGCAGGACGCGGAGTTTGCGACCGACGGTGACATAGTCCGCGCTTTCCGAAGTGGTGGCGCGGAGCTTCTTGGCGACGTTGGTATTGAGCGGTCCGCAAAGCCCCTTGTCAGTGGAAATGACCAGAACCAGCTCACGGTTGCCCTCGCGCTTTTCAAGCAGCGGGTGGGAAACTTCGTCCGAGAAATTCGCGGCGATGTCGCTGAGGACGGCGTTGAGCTGGGACGAGTAATCGCGCCCGGCCATCGCCTGATCCTGCGCCTTCTTCATCTTCGCGGCCGCGACAAGCTGCATCGCCCGGGTGATCTGGGCGGTGTTCTTGACCGATTTGATTCGGCGGCGGATGTCTCGGAGGTTGGCCATTCTTTTTTCCTTTGGAAAATGT
>Ga0105047_10010004_pt1 | contig 15546 bp, 9 predicted proteins | sample MAT04_FD_78384 | JGI IMG/M metagenome (GOLD analysis project Ga0105047, IMG submission 78384) | Freshwater microbial communities from Lake Fryxell liftoff mats and glacier meltwater in Antarctica - MAT-04 (megahit assembly) | ecosystem: Environmental > Aquatic > Freshwater > Ice > Liftoff... | reverse complement strand
TCAACCTCGATGGATTTTCGCGTTGGGATATAGTGCAGCAATGTCAGCAGCAAGTCGTTTGATTGACGCCGTGGGTAGACAAGGATGGTGGAGGACAACTTGTCGCCAACCCATGGCGGCCCGATTAGTTTTCGCACCGCTGCGCGCCAAGCGGTACGGATTGCCGTGTTGGCGCAGGTCCGGTACTCGCGAAAGATCGGTTCGGCGAAGTAAACAAACCCACTGTTTCCCACGATTGATGCGAATTGATCTGCATCAGCACGCGGGGGCGCCTGAAAATGCGAACAGAATGAATAATCCGTCCTTTTGAAATACGGCAGTACGCGTTGGGCAAGAACCTCAACGTCTGATTCGACATCAACACGCATGCCGGGCTGGTAGATGACGCGATCACTCTCCGCGAGTTCCGGCGCGAACGAATTGCGGCAGCGCCAGTAAGCGGGAAATACTTCGTTCTCCCCTCGCATAGCCAGAACTGGTAGTCGCAAGGCCCATTCACCGCCGGCGGTCGTCCCGGAACGGTAGGACAGCAGCAGTTTGCCGCCGTGTTCACGATACGCATCCAGCTTCCGTGCAAGCCCAGGGGCCAACAGGACGGTATCCGGAAGGATAAGCAGCCGGAACCGAGTAAACTCCGCACTCTCATCAATAACGGCGGCATCGTAGTGCATTTCGTCGCACAACTGCACCGCGCCTTCAAGGCTGACTTCCGGCTGATGATTCCCCGTGGAGAGATGCTCCGGCAACAGAATCCCGATTTCAGGAACTGCGACGGAGCCTTCATAGAAAGGTTCCGCCTGTTTACATTCAGCGTACACCGCGCCGATCAGACGGTAAGCAGCCTTGTCGAGCGTTCCGCGTGGAGGAAGTTGATCGCCGATGGAATTTGCTCCGCCAAGAGCCTGGGACTGGAAGCATTCAAACTCCAGCGCAGCCTGCGGCTTGATGCCGCCAAAGTCGCCCCACATCTTCTGAAATCGACCGGTCAGCCCAAGCCACGGCTTGTTCCAATGGGAAACCAATCGCGCCATGCGTGGGAAATGATGATATCCCCAGAATCCAGAAGGAAGCGATTCTATCTCCCAGTGAGTCATGAATGGATCACGGGCGCGCATCCCCTCGTTCGCGGACAAAGTTGCGCGATTCGTGCTGTTGTAAAATACGGTGGCATCGGGCACGTGGCTGTGCACCAGATCGGTGAAGCGCGACGCAAACGCCGCCTGCGCCATCGCCTCAAACCGCCGTTGTGTCGTAGCGTCATTGCTCAGGCATCGGTTGCGCTCGCGAAACTGGAGGCTTTCCGGACTCCAGCAACTCTGATCGTCAAAAAACAGGATATCAAAACAGATTCCGTCGAACTGTTTGCCATACCAGTCCAGCAACTCGCGAACGTGCGCGGCGATATAATCCTGGTAATCCGGATGCAGAAAGTTATTAAAGCGCCAGCCGCCGGGTTGCCTGGAAACCCCGTCAGCGGAAGTTTCGATCTGAGCAAACGTTCCATCCATTCGAAGCTGACGCCACTCCGGAAACCGCTGGGCGACATCTTCTTCCCATGCAACAGTTGTGTAGATGGGACAGCGAATTCCCATCCTATGCAGCGCTTCGATCTGCTCACCGAGGAAATCGCGCCCGGCGAGCGCAGGATGCTGTGTCCCTGTTTTCGTCGGGTAGTAGCACATTCCGTGATGGCACTTGGCAAACACCGTGACGCTCTGCACATGGGCCGCTGACATCGTGCGGGCGAACTCCGTCGCGTCAAATTCAGACCCCACGTCGTCGATCAACGGTGACGTATGAAAATCGAGGTGTAACTGACGGGAGGTAATGGTCATTTCAGTCGCCGATGAGAATACAATACTCCAACTTGCGCTTAGGATCGTCAATTGCTGGCGGGTAGTGATATCACATTCATAAAAATGATGGTATACCAAATTTTTCATTTTTCGGGACGGTCAATGATCGACCGGAACCAACGGTTTCCATTCGGAGCCAGATATGAGCCTTCTGATCCAACCGGGACAGCGGATCGTTTTCTTCGGCGACTCCATCACCTGCGCACGCCGGAAAGCTGACACGCCGGATCTTGGAAATGGCTACGTGGCCATGATTGATACGTCGATTCGCGACCATTTTCCAACACATAAACTGCAATTGATCAACGCAGGCATTGATGGCAGCACCGCGGTGAGCCTTTCCGCGCGCCTCGAGGATGATGTGCTCCGGCACGATCCGGAATGGGTGTCGATCCTGGTTGGGATCAACGATCTCACGCGATGGATACGTGATCCCGCGAGCGAACCCGGGGGAGTCGACGCCTTCAAAGGCATGCTTGATGCGCTGGTCTCAGACATCCTCCGGCTCGCCGATGCACGTGTGGTGCTTCTGGATCCATTCTACATATCAAATGACCGCGAACCGTCACCTTCGCATGCTCGGGTGTTGCGACTGCTGCAGCCCTACATCGCTGCTGTTGCTGAAATTGCTGCGAAATATGGCACTATTCATGTGGAGACGCACGCTGCTTTCGCGCAAGAGCTTCTGTCACGCCCCGCAGCGGAGTTATGTCCAGAACCGATCCACCCCAACGCAGCAGGACATGCCGTCATTGCCCAAGCGTGGCTCGCCGCGATGGGTGCGTGAGCGTGGGCGAGTGCGTCGCGATCTTCCTCCGGTATTCCAACGGTCCAATGCCGATGACGCGCTTGAAGACCTTGTAAAATTGCGCATAGCTTCCGAAGCCCGCCTCCAGCGCCGCCTGCAAGATCGACTTACGGCGCCCGCGCGCGTAGATCCGCAGAAAACGTTGCACACTCTGCCGCTGTCGATATTCCACAAGCGTTACGCCAGTTTGATCGTGGAAAAGTTTACTAAGCCGGGAAATGCTAAGTCCAGATCGCTTCGCCAGTTCCGGCATAGGCATCGGATCCACCTCGTCTCCGATCAACCGTGCCGCCCGCTCAACCGCGGGATGCAGGTCCGTTCCCAGCGCTGACGGCCCCGCCGCCTGATATTGTTGCCACGCCGCGAGCAGACTGTACGCAACACCGGCGTTGAACAAAGCGGTGCTCCCCGCGCGATCCGCCACCGACTGGAACAAATCGGATAGCCACCCAGCCGAATCCTCACCCACCTGTTTGCAGAAATATTCGCCCGGATCATCCACGCCCAACACCCGATCATCCACCGCCGTCGCGGTGCGTTTCACTATATCGCAACTGAAATAAAGCACCCACATTTCATACTGAAGGGACTGATTCAGCAGCAGATGGTTTTGCCCTGGAAACAGCCAAATCATCGTGCATGGGCGCAGATCGAACCGGCGGTCATTAACCAGATATTGGGCCCGTCCGCGCAGCACCAGGTTTACCTCCAGCTCGTTATGCCGGTGCATCCGTAGCATTGCTCCCGAGTTTGTGTAGCGCCAGACGTTCGCCTGAAGTCCATCCCGAAGTTCCAGAATTTCATGCATACAGGAAAAAATGATAACAAATCGATCGAATGCGAGAAGAGCCAAAGAAGGTAATCGGTCAGACTCTGGCATTCACCGTCATCACAATGGATAGCCAGTGGAGACAATATGACCACGTCGCGAAATGCTCGGATCACCGACGAACACCAGCGGCAGTATCAAACAAACGGCTATTTCGTCCTTCAGCGGGTGATTCCGGAAGACCATCTGCGGATCCTGCGAGAAGAATGTCAGACGTTCATTGATATTGCCAATGCGGAAATGAGCAGCGCCGGCAAGGATGTCATGGGCGTGAACCGCCGCAATAAACGTTATGTCATTGGCAATCGCTACGGGGACAGCAGGCGCTTGTCTGAGTTTCTCTTCAGCGAATTGATGAGTGGAATCTGTCTCGCCACTCTGGGACCCGAGGCATTCCTCTTCAACGAACAGTACATCGTGAAATGCGACGAGGCGGGAATGAAGTTCCCCTGGCATCAGGATTCAGCATACATCGGCCATCCCCATTGCCGGTTTGTGAGTTGTTGGTGCGCGTTGGATGATGTGAATGAAGACAACGGGACGATTTACATACTGCCCTATTCGCGTGCTCCGGGTCGTGGTCTCGTGGAACGCGCGAACGCTCTTGACGAGATTGAAGCAGACGCATACAGCGGCGACGATCCCGGGGAATCCGTAAATGTCCCGGCCGGCAGCGTCGCGGTTTTTTCCAGCACCTGCTTCCATCGCAGTAGCGCCAATCCAACGAATACAATGCGCCGAGTGTATCTCGCGCAGTACTCACCCGGGATCATCATGGCGAAGGATGGCAGCAAGCCTTGGGGGTTGTCGGAGCCATTTCTGCACGACGGTCGAGCCGTCCGATCGGGTTGAGGGATACACAAGGGGTCGAAAGAACTGGCAAGTCGGGGCGATTGTCCACGGAGCAAACATGAGCGAAATGAACAATGGTCGAAAGTTGCGGCTTGGCGTGATCGGCCTCGGCGAAGGCCGCAGCATTATGTCTGCTGCACTGAGCAGTGAATACTGGGAGCTGCAGCGCGTATGTGACATCGATCCGGAAGTGTGCCGGAAGCGATCGAAGGACTTCGAATTCGAAGCCACCACCACAAATTTTTCAGCTCTTCTCGAAGACGATCGTATCGATGTCATTGCCATTTATACGCCGGATGCCCTCCACGCGCAGCACGTCGCCGAAGCGTTGACCGCTGGCAAGCATGTCATCTGCACGAAGCCTCTGATGACCAACCTGGATCGGGGCGCTGAATTGCTCGCTTTGAGCAGAGAAGCTGGAAAGCACGTCTTCGTTGGGCAGAGTTCACGGTTCTTTGAACCGATGCTACACCAGCGACGCGACTTCGAGGCATCGAAGCATGGTGAGATTCTCTCCGTGGAGTCGCATTACAACCACGACCACCGTGAATTCATGTCAAAGCCGTGGGCGCGGGACGGAAAGTTGAACTGGATCTATGGCGGGTTGAGCCACCCGGTGGATCTGGTCCGCTCGTATCTTCCGGATATCCAGGAAGTGATGGCATATGGCACGATCAGCCCGGCGGGGCGGGAGTTGGGACAGCGCACCTCGGATACCATTCACGCCATCATGAAAACGACCAATGGTCGGATCGCCAGCGTGACCGGGTGCTATGGTTCGCCTCACCCCTGCGAAGAAGGAAAGAGTCTGATCTCCTGCATTATTCACGGGCAGGCCGGCGCGTCAGAAGCGTGCTACCTGGACCTGCGATATTTCACCCACTTTGAGGGTGAACCGCAGACGGTGCATCGGTATCCCCAGCAGGCGCGGTACTATTTCCGCTTTGCGGCAACCGATTCGCACGCGGGCGAGTTCCAGAATTACATCGACTACTTTGCGCGCTGCCTGCAGGCCGGTCTAACACCCAAGCCGGACCTGGAGGAAGGCCTCGTGACAATTGCAGTCATGTTGGCGATTGAGCAGAGCATCAAAGAAGGAAAGCCGGTGCGAATTGCAGACGTGCTGGCGTCCAACGGCCTCGCGGAACTTATCGGTCAGTTAAGAGTGCCTTTGGTGAAGCAGTAAGGTGTATGCTTTGACACGTTTACGCCGCAGCTCGCACAGCAACGGGATATATCATGGCCTCATTGCAAATAGAATCATCAATGCCGATCTCGCGGAAGGTTGAGATTCTGCAAAACTTCCTGGCCCGCGAGTACTTTCACAAGAGCGGGATCATCTACACCAGCTGGTACTGGCGCGCCGATGAACTGCGGCCATGGAAAGCGGAAGATCGCCGGCCAGATCAAGCATACCCTCACACCTCGGCAGGCTTCACGCCGGAAGGTCATAACAGCGCAGAGAACAGTCCGATGGTTTCCGGCCTGTTTCTCCAGTCGCAGTGCCTGCGCTACATTGCCACCGGGGCAGCCGAGGCGCTGGAGTATGCCGCGAAAGCGTTTCACTCGCTCGATCTGATCTATCGCCTGACCGAAGCCGACGGGCGCGAGGGTTTCATCTGCAAGCCGTATGATTGGAAGGCCAGTGCGGAAACCAGCATCGATCAATACACCTTCGTGATGATGGGCTTGTGGGAATATCTCGCCCTGGCGGATCACGCAACCCGGCAGCGCATTGCCCGCATGCTGGCAAAGATGGCGGATTGGTGGCGCGTGTCCGCAGATTATCACATCACCTATTTTGAACGTCGTATTCCGCTTCTGCCGTATCACGCGCCGCGGCTGGCGTGCCTGAACGCGATGGCGTATCGCGCAACCGGTGATGAGACATACGCTGCAGAGTCCAGCAAGATGCTGGGCCTGAGCGGCGCGTGGCCCACGATCTATGACGCACAGCGAAAGCTTATCCTCGACGCTGATCCCGCCACGCTGCGCCGCGACGATGACTTTCAAGACTACGACCCCAGGCGCGGACGATTCCTTTTCCGCACGCGCGAAGTAGGCGGCGAGATGTACCTTGGATTGGCATGCGCCGACTGGTTTATGCGCAACGACGCACAGCATATGCCATTGTTGAAGCATGTGGTTGCACGATACACACGACAAATGCAGTTCGGCCTGCGTGACGATTTGCTCACGCTGTACGGATTTGAGTTGGACCTCGAAAAAGAAACCTGGCGAGCCGTTCACACCACCGCCACACCCGAGCAACGTGCGAATGCGCTCGCTGGCTCGCTAATCGGGACATACTTCTCGGAAGTCTGCTGGGGCGACTTTGCATCACGAATACCGGATGCATGCGTCATCGCTCATCAGCATGCAAGGGAGTTCTCTCCGGGCAGTCTTGACCTCAGCCGCCGGATGCTGCAGCGGCTTGACAACGAGCGGTTACACTGGATGATCGACCCGGACGGCAAGCAATTGTTGCCTGAACTGGATTGGATGCGCTGGATGTTGAGCGGCGACGCGCCGGTCTTCACCCTACTTGCCTACTGGAAAGCCCGCGCGCGATTATCCCCTCGCGACCTGGCACATTTTGAGTCGCCTTGAGTCAGCAGGACAGATCGCAGTGACATGGACGATTGCGAAACGGAGATGCAATGAAGGTGCTGATCGATGCCGATCCTTACCCACCCGCGATGGAACGGCTGCAAGCAATTCCCGGGCTGGACCTCCACTTGCTTGAACGTTCCGACGATCATTCACCCACCACAAGATCCACATCGGCGCTGGCGAATGCTGAAGCGTGCTTCTGCACCATTCCGCCACAGAATCTTGACGATGCTAAGTCGCTGCGTTTCATACAAATTAACTCATCCGGCTATTCCCAGCTTTTCAACCTGGGGTTGAACGAGCGCTCGATTCGTGCCGCAAACGCATCCGGCGTTTTTGACATTGCTATTGCCGAGTGGATCATCGCCATGACGATCAATCTTGGCCGCAATCTCCGGGGATTGATTCGCAATCAAGAGGCGGGCATCTTCGATCGCGATGCACGCTTTCAGCGTGAACTGCGGGGCTCGACTATTGGATTCTGGGGATACGGCGGAATCGCACGGGAAGCGGCGCGACTTTCCAAGGCCATGGGATTGGTGGTCCACACAATGACGCGCGCAGGTGTGCAGCCTCGAGTTGAAAAGTACGCCGTGCCCGGGACGGGTGATCCACTGGGCAAACTGCCCGATCGAGTTTACCAAGCCGATGATGAAGATGCGTTTTTGCGCGGTCTGGACGTCCTTGTTTTGACAATGCCACTGACGAAAGCCACCGAGGGAATCATCGGCGAGAGGGAGTTGCGGGCGCTGCGCCCTACAGCGTTCCTGTTGAATCCGGCACGCGGACCGCTGATTGAGGAACAGGCGCTGCTGAAGTCCCTGCGAGAACAGTGGTTCGCCGGCGCAGCGATTGACGCGCATTACGCGTATCCCCTGCCCGCAGATCATTCCCTGTGGCGATTCCCGAACGTGATTCTCACTCCGCACATTTCTGGTTCGACCGCGATGCCATATTTCCAGCAGCGAACGTGGGATATATTCGTTCAAAACATCGAGCGGCTTCACAATCGACAGCCGCTTCTGAACGAGCTATCGGCGGCGCAAGTTGCCGGCAAATAGTCTTTCAAATCTGCACAGGATGGGTTGTCACAATGAAGACGGGCGCCAGGATCACCGATGTAAAAGTACACCTCGCCACCGCGAGATGGGTTGACGACCCCTGGGTTACGCAGGCACTGCATTCAACCGCGCTCGTTCAGATCAAAGCTGACAATGGATTGGATGGATGGGGTGAAGTCACACTCGGATATTTCATGCCGGAGTCCGTTGTCCCGCTGGTAGCATATTTTGCGCCCGTGCTGCTGGGACGCGACGTGATGGACCTTAGCCGCTGCGTTCGGGCGTTATATGACGAAGCGGTCTGGTGGGCGCGGCAAGGAGCTGGACGCAGTGCCATCAGCGGAATCGAGCTTGCACTGTGGGACTTGAAGGGCAAGACGCTTGGACTGCCGGTATATCAGTTGCTGGGTGGCGCGGTGCGGGATTGCATTCCGGTGTACGCTTCAGGCGGCTCCTCGATCTGGCCGCCGGAAGAGAATATCCGCAAGCTGACGCGGTATGCAGAAAACGGATACCTCGCAGCAAAGCTATCCACTGGATTTTATGAAGTCCACGCCACTGACGGCCCACAGCAGCGGGAAGTGGAGGTAAGCCTTCCATTCGGGCGGAAGATCACGGAGATCGAGAAAAACTTCGCTGCGCTGCGTCGCGAGTTGGGACCCGGCTTCGATCTCGCGATCGATGGACACCAGGGAGGCGTGCCGGAGCCCATTCCAGTCAGCGAAGCAATCGAAATTGCTGAGGCATTAGCGCCGCACCGGCTTCGCTTTTACGAAGAGCCGCTGGCATACACCGATCTCACGGGATACCGCGAGCTGAAGGCAAGGTCGCGAATTCCCATTGCCGGCGGAGAAAGTTATGCAGGGCTGGACCAATTTCATGCGGTGATCGCAGGCAATGCCGTGCATGTCATTCAGCCGGATCTTGGATTCGTCGGTGGACTGGCAGAAACACTTCGGATCATTCACCATGCCGACGCTTACAACATTGCAACCGCATTGCACACTGGTGCCGCGGCCGGTCCAACTTTAGCCGCGTCGTGGCATCTCGCGGCGGCATGCCAGTCTGTTGCTTGGCTGGAGCATGTCGTCGCCGCAAGATCTGTTCACGCAGACTTTCTTGCCGACTCTTTCAATGTACGCGCCGGCACAGTAAGTCTGCCGCAGGCGCCTGGCTTAGGGCTGAAAATTTCCGAGACGCTGCTCAGCAAATATGCCTTCGTCAGCGGCAGTGGCGAGCGCACATAGTCTCATTATGTCGGCTCTTGGACACACGTCCGTTCGTCCAGCTGAAATTGTCCGCCGGTTATTCGTCCCGCTACTCTTCCGATGATTGCGCCGAAGTATTGTCGGTCGGAGAGGTATGGTTGAGGTTGTCGGACCCCAGCACCACGTCGTCCACGCGCCCATCCCCGCGTGGCGCGAGCAGACATGTGACAGCCCCGCCGTAGGTGGTCGCTTCAGGCACAAGCCCACCAGCGCCTGTCAGCGTCCGCACGTCAACTGAGCACCCACCGGGAAGCTGACCAAAATGCCGGCGGGTAGTGGACGAGCCTCAGTTTGCTGACATTCCGCTATCTCCGAATTCGACTGGCAACATGCATCGACGACGGAGTTTTCACCCACCATCGATGCTATTACATCGGTGTCGTCTGTCGGGTTTAAGGTTCGACTGCGCTCGCCGGTTCACCGTTACTGCCATGCACATTACAGATCTCAGCGGCGCGGGTTCGATCGACCGCTTTGATCCACTCGCGACCGCCCGGCTTTTTCAGTTCGAGCCCGCCGATCGCGCCCGGTGGCGGTGCGGAGAGGCTGCCGCCGGCATTGATCGCTGCCTCCATCTTGCCCTTCGCATCCGGCGTGAATCGCTCAACATATCCGACGAAGGACGACTTTCCGCCATCGCTGGTAAACACATGCGCCCGCACAGCGACCTTGCCGTTGTACTCAAATGGCGGCACTCGTTTGGAGGAATCGACGAACCAGGTCTTCCCATCATCCACGGTAAAGAACGCCCGCGGCGAATCCGCTGTTGCCGCGTCGGCATTGGGATCGCGCAGCTGATATCGGATCAGAAGCACCGCAAGCACCAGCACGACAATCGCTACGCCTGCGCTCAATCCCTTTTTCCCATGAATGGTTTCTCTGAAGCTCATCGATTGTCTCCGGTTTTGCAGAAATCGTGGATATCTATTCTGCGGATGCAGCCATTCACCATTTGCCTTTTAAGCTCATGGTGCTCGCTCCACAACGGTGGCATTATATGCCACTTCGAGCGTGTGAATCAGCCAGGATGCCGAGGGAGTGCCGGGCGGAGAATCCACCGTCAACAGCAGCCACACAACACCGCTTTCGTCCGCGTCATCCGCCAGGCACTCAACGCTTACCTTCTGCCGTGAAATCACTGCATTCCAATCCGCAATGACCCTGCCATTTTCATTCGGCACGGGGCGTCCACCACGACATTGGCCCGCGCGAAAGATCATGCGGTGACGAGGCGCTGCCGCATCCAGCTCGAGTGCGAAGCGGTGCGGCGAGAGCTTTCCAATGCCCGTAGGCGGTTTGAATCCCAGCAACCACTGACCCGGCTGATTGCCTGGCAGCCACCTGCGCAACAAAGGGTCGTACGGGCAACCTTCGCGTCTCAATAGATCGATTGAGTTGAACGCTCCGTCTATTCGAATCACACTTCCGGCGGGGGGCGGTTCCAGTTGTGCTGGAACGCAAATCAGATGCAGGGTTTGTTCAGACGCCGCCCGTCCATCGTGTGATCTAAGCTTCAGCAGATCATCTTCAGGAACATGGTCGAGCTGAGCAATCAGTAGAGGCATGTCGCCGGAAACAACGTGCGTTCTTGCGATTGATTCGACCAACGCACCGCGCGATGACTGTGATTGAGCGTCGTGCGCCTGTCCAAGTTCCGACACCAACACGTTTGAGGTTCTCGATCCCATTCTGGGGATCGATATCTGCCGATGCCAGAAGAGCGTCACGCGATTGAGAGGTCGGCCCGATTGATTATCAACCGCGAGGGAAAGTCCGGATTCCGTGAAACGCACAGTCGCAGTGACCGCAACAGGACCGACGACCGCATCCGCGCGCCACGCTGAAGCACCGCCACCCTTGCTGATCGCACCGCCTGACACCGTCAACGGCATCATTGTAACTTCACTGGAGACCCAGGCCATGTCATTTCCCGGGATAAGCTTCACGTGCTCATCTCTCGCGGAAAGCGAGACCTTGTCAGCAGCGCCGCCATGCCAGGAGACGTAGTCGGTGCGCAGCGCTGCGTGTGATTCGGCATCCGTGACCGCCAACCTCGCCGTCGAGAAACGCACGGAATGCTGATGCATCGTTGCCCAGGCAATGACACCCACCGATGCAACAACCGCCACCCCGCTCGCGGCTGCAAATGCCTTCACGCGATCTCTGCACAGCACGCCGCTCAACGACAAAACAAGTGCCGCCAGATAGAGCAGCGCGATCACCGCAGCGGATCTCCATGGCGGCGCGTACGATCCCATCATCCCGGCGAGCGCGGCGGCGGCGGCTTTGGACCTGTCAGGTCCATTGGGAACGGCCGTCTTCCTGCCAATCAACGATCTCCAAAGCGTTTCCACTTCCGCCTCTCTTGCGTCGAGTGCGTTGATGGGAAAGCTGGTAAAGACGATGCGTCCAAGCCCGAGATTTGCGTACGCGGCATGAACGGATGAATCATCCTCCAAGACAACGGTTGCGCCTTCTGCGAGTGTCGCGACGGAAAGAGAGGCAGGAGTCTTCAACGCCAACGAGTGACCGCGTGCCGCCGCGCCAATCTGTGTAGCCACTTGGCGCGAGATTGGCGTCACCGGCAGATGCGGTCCAAGCCAGGTATGAAGCAGCGGCGATTCTCCCTGCGGTGCACACAGCAGGACAACCCCGCCGGCGGCAATATGTTCATAGAGGGCGTTACGCTGCGCAGCGTCGAGTTCTTCCAGATCAAATCGATCCAGCAGCACAATAGGGGATGAGTCGTACCCGATCCGCTGCCTTGGCGCAAGCTCAATCGGAATGCTCGCGGCGCGAAGATCGAGGTTCAGAACGACGCCGAGCCAACCTGCGAATGAGACGATATCGTTATCTTCCTCGTGGTCCGCATCGCTTATAGCGGTGGGATGGTGAATGCGCAGGAGAAACGCGCCTGGCGGATTCGCGTCCGATGAAGTCGTCGGGATTCCAACAATCGGCGAGCGGGACACCACCCGCCCGTCGTTGCTTCGCCACTGTGCCATCGCCAGCGAAGAATCGGTTCCTGCCCGAAGTGCTGAAGGAAATCGCGCAAACAACATCACTTTCAGCTTACTGCCGGCAGGCGTCACGCAGTTTGATTTGAAAACGCTTACTCCATCGCCGAGCGCAACCTCAACCCATCCATCCACGGCGCTGCTGCTCGCATTCGTCAGCGTTATTTCCACTGGCAGCCACGCGGACTCAATAACCTGCGGATCGAACAACAACCGCGCATCGATACGCGGTTCATCGGTCGATTCCGCAATCGCAGCTATGCTAACCTCCGGCGTGAGACGATGTTCCGGCGGAGTGTAGGGAGATGGCCTCCCTGCAATTCGATCCTGCGACCAATGAGCCATCCACCGCAACTCGGGATCGAATTCCTCAGACGCGATAGACGCCAGTTGAGATTTTCCAGCCAAGAACTGGGCCTGGCCAAGCGCTTTGAGTGATTCAAACTGGACGACCGGAGACTCTTCGCGATCGTAATAGCGCGAGAGCAATGCATTCGCAATCGCGATGTCCGAGCCATTTGCCACCCGGCCAATTGCGAAGGCACATGCGGCACGTGTGCTGGGTGAAGCATTGCCGTCGGACAAGTGCTGTAGCGCGACCTCCAGCACCTGCGGATCGCGCAACCGCCCGCACGCGATCATCGCCTGATGGAAAACGGGAGTTCTCAAACCGTCAGGCGCTTTTTGAAGTGACAACAGGAGACTGAGCAGCGCCGGTACGGCTTCCCGCTTCCCAATCTGGCCCAGAGCCTCTGCCGCCTGCGCTGCAACCGCTGGATTTGAATCAGAGAGCAATTTGACATGCGTCTCAAAACCCGCATCGCTTTTCAGTCGGCCGAGGATGAAGGATCCGTCGACGCGTTGCTTTGCATTTGCGTCCTTAAGCATCTCAAGAGCACTGGAGATCATCGGTTGTCCCGTGGCAACGAGTGCATTGCGCGCCGCATCATGCAGGGCAGGATTGGCGGATTCCAGTTGTTCCTTCAAGAGTGCAATTGACGAGGCCGATGGATTGGACCTCAGCACGATGGCAGCAGCCTCGCGGACCCAATCGGTGGGATCCGCGAGCATCGTCTCCGCAAGTGTTGAGCGATCTTGAACCTTACATAATCGCGCGATTGCGAGCGTGGCTTCACGGCGAACCGCCACATAACGGTCAGCAAGAAGCGGCTGGATGCGATGCCATTGATCCGTTGCACCGAAACCGGCTAATACTCGAATCGCCAGAACGCGCTCATCGACATCGCCCGGCAGCGCATCTGCGATGTTCGCCGCTGCCCATGTTGCGCCCGCTTGAGATAGACGTTCCATCGCTTCGAGTCTCAGTCCGTGTGGCAATGTCCTCAGATCCCTCGCCAGCGCCTGTAAGTCCTCTGTGGAAGCTGCTGCCCATATCGCCGCTGCTTGAATGGCGATATCGGGTTCTTCTTTCCGCTGCATTGTCGAAAACATTCCAGCCAGTGCAGCTTCTCGACGCACGCGGGGATCTTTGTCTGCGATGTATTGTTGCACCGTCGCCGTCAATTCTGATCTTCTGAGCTTCACCGCGGTACGAATCGCTTCCGCCCGCACGAGTGGACTTGAATCCTCCATTGCAGCTTCGATGAACGGCGCTGCGTCATCCGGCTGACAGCTCGCAAGGTCATGGATATAGGCTGCCCTTGTCGATTCGCTTGTGCAGCGGGCGATAGATGCGCCGATCAACTCGGCTGTCTCTTTCGTGGTCGTAAGACTGGTTGTTGCCGTGGGGATGGGAAGTCCGTTCTTCCCCCAATCGAGCTGGCTGGTTTGATCATCGCGCACTTCAGCCGCGGCGCCGTATAGATTGAGCGTCAGCACGAGCACAACCAGCGCCCTGCCCCATCCGGAGGAGATGTGATCGAATCGCCTCATGCAGTTCCACACCTCAGCAGTCGGGTGAGTCGAAACCGGGTGATAAGCAGCAACACGATGCAGATCACGGCGACAAAGACCAAATGCACCTGCCACATCTCACCCGCAGCATGTGCAACGCGATCTGCGCTGATAATGCTCAATGCAACACCCAGTGAACTCGGAGCCCCCAAGGCTGCGGATTGAATAACTGGCAAGCGATCGGTGCTGATCCATTGAGCGAAAACAGGCAGAATCAGGAAGGACAGGACGATCACATACGCCGCTGTCGTTGCGCGGGAAACATTTGCCGCGATACTGGAGCAGGCGAGTCCGACCACACACGAGAAAAGCACCGAAGCGATGAGAATGGGCACGATCCGGGTGAGATACGGCAGATAGCTGGGGTCCAGATAACACAACGCTGCATATGCGGGGAGCATCGCCAGAATTGGCGTCAGCCCGGCCTTCATTGCTGACAGCAGCTTTCCCCGGAAGATCTCTCCGGGTGTCAAAGGTGAGAGTCGCAGCAATTCCAGCGTCCCAAGCTCCAATTCGCAACTGATCGCGCCACTGGTTAAGCATGGGCAGAGGAGGGCGATTAGCGCGAAATGAAAGGTGATCAACACTTGCATTACATAGTTGAGAAGATCGGGATGGTCCGTTCCGCCATACAGAGACATCAGTGCAAGTGCGAAAGCCACGCAAAGCGACCCATATAGAAACCGCACGTTCCACGGTCCGGAGCGCAGGGGATTGATCCTGGCTTCCAGCAGGTACACGGGGTTGCGCTGACCAAACGAAGGGCGCGGCGCGGATGGGTCTGCTGTGAAAGGAAGCCTGGTCATCCAGAATCGCCTTCGGTTCAACTTAGCAGGCGATGGAAAGCCGGCAGTGGGTTTGCGCAGGTTGAAGGTCGCGATGATCATGCACAGCACGGCAATGACCAATGATACGACCACGAAGATCGGTGTTATCGAGACTGCAGTGTGGGCGCTGCCGTCAAAATCACCGGGCGCCGGCCGCAGGATCGCGAGAAGAGCGGCAACGGGCGATGCGGCACGCACATAATGAAGAATTGCCGCTTCGATATCTGTTGCCTGGTTCAGCAGAATGCCAGCCGGTATCAGCAGCGCGAGCACGAGCAACAGCATCAGCAGATAGGTCGCAGCCATTGCCTCGCTGCTGCGACGGCAAAACGATGAGATCATTAATGACATGGCTGACCATGACATCGCCGTCGTCAGCAGGATGACGTAGATCCAGAAGATCTGCCCAGCGTCGGTTCCGCCGCGATAATAAAGTAGTCCAACAAATGGGAGTGCGATCAGCATCAGGAACAACGGAACGCCCAGGATCGACGCTGCCTT
>Ga0105047_10010003_pt1 | contig 15547 bp, 12 predicted proteins | sample MAT04_FD_78384 | JGI IMG/M metagenome (GOLD analysis project Ga0105047, IMG submission 78384) | Freshwater microbial communities from Lake Fryxell liftoff mats and glacier meltwater in Antarctica - MAT-04 (megahit assembly) | ecosystem: Environmental > Aquatic > Freshwater > Ice > Liftoff... | reverse complement strand
GCAGCGCTTGGCCCTCGCGCGCGCCGTGGTGGCCCGCCCGGCCTTGCTCGTGGCCGACGAGCCCACCGGCAATCTGGATGCCGCCCAGGCGCGCCGGGTCATCGCCCTGCTGCGCGAGATGCACCGCCTGGGCACCACCGTCATCGTGGCCACCCACAGCGAGGCCCTGCCGGAGGAATACCCAGCCCCCACGCTGCGACTCGAGGCTGGAAGGCTGGTCTCGCATGGCTGAGGCCCGGCTTCGTCAACTGCGCGGGCGCGATCCCCTCGGACTGCGCCGCGCCCTCGCGGACCGGCTGCTGCCAGCGCTGGTGGGCGCCATGGCGCTGCTGGCCGCTCTGGCGCTGGCCGGGGCCGATGGGGCGGGCCGCCTGGCGGAACGCTGGCAGCAGGGCGAGGCCGGGCAACTGCTCATGCAATTGCCGCGTGAGACGCCTGTGGAGCCCGTCCTCGCCCGCCTGGCCGCCTTGCCCGGTGTGGCCAGCGTGGCCGCGGTGCCGGAGGAGCGGCTGCGCCAATTGCTCGCCCCCTGGCTGGGCGAGGTGCCCGACCTGCCGCTCCCGCACATGATCGCCATCACGCTGCGCATGGGGACCGACCAGATTCCCCTTCTGGAGGTGGTGCAAACCATTCCCGGCGCCCAGCTGGAACTGCGCAGCGAGGCGGTGCGCCTGGCGATGCGCCTGGCCGAAGGGCTACGAGCGCTTTCGCTGGCCATGCTGGGCATCATCGGGCTGGTAGCGGCGGCGCTGGTGGCCGTGGCCACGCGCGCCGGCATCGCAGCACGGCGGGACACGATCCTGATCCTGCATGAGCTGGGCGCCCGCGATGGGGACATCGCCGGCCGCTTTGCGCGGCGACTGGCCTGGCTTTGCGCGCTGGGGGCGTCGGGCGGGCTCGCCTTCGCCATTCCTGCGTTGTGGTATCTGGCGATGCAGGCCCTGCCGGTGGTGCTGGCGCGCGATGCCCAGCCCGATGATTTACCCTGGGCCTGGCTCGCGCTTCTGCCAGCCGCCGCGGCCCTGATCGGATGGGGAACGGCGCTGGTCACGCTGCGCGCCTGGCTGCGCCGCTTGCCGTGACCCTGCCACGGGTGCCAAGCGGGGGAATGCGCCTCCTGCTCCTCGATGCCGCCCTCTCCCGCTGTCTGGCCGCTTTGATGGAGGGGGAACAGGTGCTGAGGGAACGCGTGCAGGACGGCACACTTGGCCAGGCGGCTTCCCTTCCCCCGCTGGTGGAGGCTGTCCTGGATGGCCCGCTCGATGCGATCGTCGTGGGCATCGGGCCGGGCAGCTTCACCGGGCTGCGCACCGCCATCGCCCTGGCCCAAGGCATCGCGACGGCGCGCGGCATTCCCGTGGTGCCGGTGACCACTGGCGAGGCCCTGGTGGCCTTCGCCGCGTCTGGTTTCCCTGCCTGGGCCGCCACGGAAAACCGTCGCGGCGCGCTGTTCCTGGAGCGTTTCGGCCCGGATGGCCGCCCCGCCGCGGCGCCCTGCGTGCTCGGTGAGGAGGCGCTGCCTCGCCCCGAGAGCCTCACCTGGATCATGGGCGATGCCGCACCCCGCGCGGTGGCGCGGCTGCTGGCGCGCGGCTGGCCGGTTGGTCTCGGCGAAGCTCGGCGGGTGGAGGCCCGGGCCATGGCGCGGGTGGCACAGCGCCGCCTTTCCGGCGAGATGCCCGCTTTGGCGCTCGAACCGCTGTATATTGACCCCCCGGCGACCACATGACGATGCGCGGCGCAACCGCCGCGGATGCGCCCCTGCTCGCGAAGATCCACGCGGCCGCTTTCCTGGAGGGCGGGGGCTGGAGTGCCGAAACCATCGCTACGCTGCTGGGCCTGGACGGCGTATTCGGCCTCCACGCCGAGCACGGCTTCATCCTGGCCCGGCGCATCCTGGACGAGGCCGAAATTTTGACCCTGGCCGTGCATCCTGAGGCACGCCGGCAGGGTGTTGGCCTTGCGCTGGTGGAGACGGCCGCGCTCGCCGCCGCCACCGCCGGGGCGAAGGTGATGTTTCTGGAAGTGGCGGAGGCGAATGCGCCGGGCCTCGCGCTTTACGCCGCTGCGGGCTTTGAAAAAGTGGGGCAGAGGCGGGATTACTATGGGCCGGGCGCGCATGCCTGGCTGCTGCGCCGGGCCTTCATCCCGGAGGCGTGAGCGGCGGCAGGTCCAATTGGCCTGAGCCCAGCAGCATCGCCAGGCGCGCGGCCAACGCCGGCGAGGCGCTGAGATCGAGGCCGAACAGGCGGACCAGGCCGGCGGCCAGCTCCTCCTCATTCGCCCGGGAGTCCAGTTCCAGCAGAATTCGCGCGCCGGCCAGCACCTCATCGGGGTGGATCATGGCCGGGCGGCGCAGATGGGCGGCGGCGGCGCGGCGATCCCTGGCGACGACGGGGCCGCCATCCTCCGCGAACCAGAACCCTCCCGCCTCACGAACGCCATGCAGGAGGCGGGCTTCGTTCAGTGCTCCGTCAAAGGATTGGGCGTCGAGCAGCAGGCGCAAGCGCTCGGCCAGGGCGTCGCCATGCAGAGGGGCTTCGGTGGCGATGATGCGGGCAATCAACGCGGCAAGTTCGGCGCGGTTGGTGGGGGGCTGATCCATCGTGGCTTCGACATAGGACGGGGCGAAACCTGTGGCCGCAGTGGGGGCGGCAGGCTTCGGTGGTTCGAGGCCGAGCCGCGTGCGCAACTTCGCCGCCGCCGCCGCCGGCTGGTTCAGCCAATCGAGCGACCAGCTCCGTGCCAGCGCCCAGCCCATGCCTTCCAGCGCCATCTGGCGGCCACGATCTCGGTCGCGTGCGCAACGCAACCCGGACCAATCCGCGCCATCCACCTCGATGCCAAGGTCAAAACCCGTCTGGCCGCGCGCCGCGACGTCCAGGAACAGGCCGGAAAGCCCCACGCGCGGCACCGCCTGCCGCCCTGACTGGACGATGAGCCCGCCGATCATCGCGGCCAGGGCGGAGGCGGTGCCCGCCTCGAAGGTGCCCGCCTCGACGCGCGCCGTATCCATGCCGGCGGCGAAGCCGAGGAAGGTCTTCAGCGCCGCCACACCGCGCCCCTTGGCGCGTTCGAGGTCCACATCCTCCGCGCCGATGCCCGAGAAGACGATGCAGCGCTTCTTGGCGCGCGTGATGAGCACGTTCAGCCGACGCTCGCCCCCCTCCGCCGAAAGCGGCCCAAAGCGCATGGCGAGCTTGCCATCGCTGCCGCGCCCATAGCCCACGCTGATCAAGATGGAATCGCGTTCATCGCCCTGCACGTTTTCCAGGTTCTTCACGAAGAAGGGTTCGGTGGGGTGGGAGGTGAAGAAGGCTTCCGTGTCGGGGCTTTCGCGGCGCAGCGCTTCCACCGCATCCAGGATCTCGTCGCGCTGGGTGACGGAGAAGGCCGCAACACCCAGCGTGTCCTTGGGCGTTTCGCGTGCATGGCGCAGCACAGCCTCGGCCACGGCGCGCGCTTCCTCCGCATTGCTGCTGCCCTTGAAGCGGCCCTCCACACGAATCAGCGAAAGCCCCAGCAACGCGCTGCGCGGCCTTGGCGAGGGCAGCACCAGGAGCCGGTTGCCGTAGAACTCCGCATTGCTGGTGGCGATCAGGCTTTCGTGCCGGCTGCGGTAATGCCAGCGCAGCAGCGCCGTGGGGATGCCGCGCGCGTTGGCCAGGCCCAGGATGCTCTCCACATCGCGCGCATCCAGCGCGGCGTCCTCCTCGGGCGCTTCCTCCACATCCTCGGTCATGCGCTGGAAGAAGCGGGTGGGCGGCATCTGCTTGTCATCACCGACGACGACGACCTGCCGCGCGCGCGCGATGGCACCGAGCGCATCCACCGGCTCGATCTGGCTGGCTTCATCCATCACCAGGAGATCAAAGACGGGAAAGCCCGGTTGCGTCGCATGATGCGGATTGGCAAGGAATTGCGCCACGCTGAGCGGGCTCAACATCAGGATGGGTTTGGCCTTGCGGATCAAGGGCGCCGCGCGCGAGAGCAGCGTGCGCAACGGTGCATGGCCGCGCTTGCGCTCGAACTCGCCGCGCAGGAAGGCGAGGCTGGCGGCTTCCTCGCCGCGGCGCAAAGCGTCCACGCGCGTGGCGTGAGCAGCGGCGGCCTCATTGCGGGCGAGGCGCACGCGGGCCGCATCGGCGGCGCGGAAATCCAGCACCCAGCGATCCGCCGCGGCGGCGTCGAAGGTGGCCAGCGCGGGGTGCGCGCGCATGGCTTGGCGCAGCAACGCTTCCAGCACGGCAAAATCGAGCGTGGCTTCCGCGGAATGGCGCTGGAGCGCACCGGATTTCAGCGCTTCAGCCAGCGGAGCGAGGCTGGATTCCGCCGCCTCCGCCCGTGCCCAGGCCTGCCAGGGCGAGAGCGCCTCCGGCTCCGCCGCCATGGCGGCAAGGCGTTCGGCCGTGGCGATGAAGTTGTCCTCCGGTGCCAAGGCGGTGGCGCTGTGCACCGCGCCCCAGGCTTCCAGCGCCGCTCGGATTGCCGGTGTGGAGGCGGGCGTGGTGAAGGCATCCGCATGGCGCTCCATCCAGCCGAGCGCCTGGGTCAGTGCCGCCTCATCCTCGCCGGCCCCGAGGCGTTGCTTTGCCGCCTGCGCGGCCAGGAGTGCATCAAGCGCGGCCATGTCCTCGGGATCGCGCAGGGCGGCCGCGAGGCTCGCCTTCGCCCCACGGCGCGCACCATCCAGAAAGCCCAGCATGCCGCCAGGCTTGCGCAACGTCTCTCGTGCGGCGGCGAGACCGGGCGCATCCAGCGCGCCGGGCAAAAACCGCGGATCATTCGCGCCCACCAAGCGAAGATCGGCGAGGCGTGCGCGTGCGGCGGGCACGTCTTCGGCCTTCATCGGCGCCTGCCCCCGCAGCGCTTCGGCGAAGACTGCGCGCTCAGCCTCGGCCAGACCGCCAGGTGCGGCGGCCAGGGCGCGGATATGGCGCGGCAGATCCGCCTGGAAGCGCGCGGCTGTTATCGCATCCAGCGTGTCCGACACGCCGCGCCAGGGGCTGCGCGCGCCGCCGATTGTGGCCGCCATGTTGCGCGCGGCCTCGGTGAGCGCGCGCAGCCGCGCGGCATCCCAGCCGGTCGGGTCCAGCTTGAAGGGCGGCGGCGTTGCGCCGCCAGCGCGCAAAGCGGCGAGGCGGCCGATCACCTCCTGCACGGTCACGCCCGTCTCGCCGATCGCATCGCGCATGGCGGCGGCGTGGCGGTTCAGACGGCCGCGCAAATCGCCCAAACGCTGCACCGCGGCCTCGCGCTGGACGGGCGCGGGCGGCGGCAAGGCGAGGGTGGCGCGCAGCTCATCCAGCACGGCGCGCTTGGATTGCTTCTCGCTGTGCAATTCCAGCACGGCGGCACCCAGGCCGAAGGTCTCCAGGCGGCGCTTCACCACCTCCAGCGCCGCCGCCTTCTCCGCCACGAAGATCACCGAACGCCCATCCAGCACCGCCTGGGCGAGGATGTTCACGATGGTCTGACTCTTGCCGGTGCCCGGCGGGCCCTGGATCACCATGGAATGGCCGCGCCGCACCGCCTCGGCGGCGAGCGCCTGGCTGCCATCCACCTCCACCACGTGATCGAGTTTTTCCACCGGGATGGCCGCATCCACATCAGCGTCATCGGCGAAGGGCGCCGCCTCGGGTGGTGGCGGCACAGGGCTCAGAAGGCGAAGCAGCGCGGCATGTTCCAGCAGGCCGGGATGGGTGACGGGGTCGAGGTCTCGCCACATCAGGAATTTGGCGAAGGCGAAGATGCCCAGCGCCAGCACATCGGTCTCGACGCGCCAGCCCGCGCGCCCACCAGTGGCCGCCTGCATGCGCGCTGCCCAATCGGCGGGCGCCTCACCGGCGAAATCCGGCAGGGTGATGCGGAAATCCGTGGCGAGTTTTTCCCGCAGCGAGAGATTCTCGACAACTTCTTCGGTGTAACCGCGCAGTCGAAACCGGTTGCTCACGCCCTCACGCTCCAGCGTGGCGGGAATGAGCGCCAAGGGTGCGGCGCGCTCCGTCTCGGGCGTGCCGGGATCGCGCCAGAACAACGCGCCGACGGCCAGGAACAGGCTGGGCACGCCGGTTTCCTCGCGCGCGGTGCGGGTATCGGCCATCACGTCGCGCAGACGGCGGGTGAGTTCGTCAGGTGAGAGGGTCACGCGCAGATTCGTGTCGCGCTGCCATTCCTCGCGCGTGGCGCTGGCGCTGGCGGCGGTCACGCCTTCGGCGCGCTTGCCCTTCTTCGCGGCACCTGCCTCGGTCGCCTCGAAGCCAAACCCCTTGCCCGCAGCCAGTTGCGCGACGACAAACCCCGCATCCTCATCGGCGATGCGGATCACCCCGCGCGAACGGCCCTGGGCGGGCAGGCTGAGCAGTCGGTTGCGCGTGGAGAGATCAATCAGCGCGCGCCGCGCATGCTGGAGGGCTTCCGCAATGCTTGTCCCCCCACTCCTCATCCGAGCGCGTTTCGCAGACGGTTTTCCTCGAAATCCAGCTCCTGGCCAAGCTTGGTCAGCAATTCCTCCGAGAGCTCGCCCTCGGTCTGATGCGCGAGGATGGCGGCGCGGGCCGCGTCGAGCGCTTCCAGGCGAACGGCGCGGCGTGCAGCACGTTCGGCGGAGGCGGCTCCCCCGCCCCGCTGGACCCGTTCCAGATGGGCAGCGCGGTCCTCGTGCTCGCCCAGCAGGTCGCTTGCGATGGGGCCATAGAGCACGTCATTCGCGCGCTTGCGGATGGCGCCCACCATGGCCACGGCCGCGATGTGCCGCGCCGTGGCTTCCTCAGGGTCAATGCCATTCGGGTGGGACGGCATCACCAGGCCCACGCGTTTGATCACCCATTCCAATGTCGTTCCCTGCACCACCAACGTGGCGAGGATGGCGCAGAAGGCCAAGAAGATAATGAGGTCGCGTTCGGGGAAGTCCAGCGGCAGGGCGATGGCGGCAGCGAGCGAAACCACACCCCGCATCCCCGCCCAGGAGAGCACGACCATGTGTGAGACGGGCGGCGGCGCCTCGCCACGCACGCGGCCCAGGACCCAGCGCGGAAGCCACAGCGATGGAAACACCCAAAGGAAGCGCGAGACGATCAGGGACAACGAAATGGCGAGAGCAAGGCCAGTCAATTCCCATACGCTGCGGTCATTCAGGCGGCCCAGGATATCGTTCAGCTGAAGACCGATGAGGATGAAGATCAGCGAGGTGAGAACGAATTCAATGAATTGCCAGACCGTCCGCGCGTCCAGCCGCGTGCGCGCGGAAAACGAGCGATGCTGCGCCTGGCCCATCATGATCCCCGAGGTGACCACCGCCATGACGCCCGAGAGATGCACGGCTTCGGCCGCGAGGAAGGAAGCGTAGCAAGCGAGGAAGGAGAGTGCGGTTTCCAGCAGCGTGTCCTTGAGGCGCGCGATAGCCCAGAGCGTGGCCCAGCCCACAACCCAGCCCAGCGCGATGCCACCCAGGCCAACCAGGAAAAAGCTCCCCGCCGCTTCAAACGGCACGAAGGTGCCCGCCGCCACGGCCGCGATGGCGACGCGATAAATCACCAGCGCCGAGGCGTCATTCACCAGGCTCTCGCCCTCCAGCACGGTGACGATACGCCGCGGCAGGTTGAGTCGTTGCAAGACGGCAGCCGCGGCCACGGCATCAGGCGGGGCCAGGATGGCGCCGAGCGCGATGGCCGCCGCCCATGGCATTTCAGGGATAAGGAGCCGCGCGACAAAGCCTATCAGCACGGCGGTGAAGGCAACGCACCCTAGGGCCATTAGCATGATCGGGCGGATGTTGCGGCGAAAGGCGCGCCAATCGGTGCGATAGGCGCTGGCCTGCAATAGCGGCGGGAGGAAAAAGGCCAGGGCCAACTCAGGATTGAGCGTGATATCTGGCAGGCCCGGGATGAACGCGAGGACGCATCCCCCCAGGATCAGGACCACCGCGTAGGGAAGGCCCGCGAAACGTGCCAGCACCGCGAGCGCGATGCAGGCGGCCATCATGGCCAGGACGGCCTCGACGATGTCCATTCAACGCCGACCGATTAATGCGGCGACGCACAGCGCGATGATGCCCATCGTCATCATGCCCCGCACCACGCCGTAATTCGGCGCCTCTGGGCCACGAACCAGGCGGCGACGATGCCACCGGCAGGCAAATCAATCCACAAAAGCCATGCCATCAGGCACCTCCGGCACCGAGTTTGCCATGCGTGCAAGACGGAGGCCATGGCGGGGGCATGGGATGCGCAAGCCTCTCAGCGCCGGCCTCCGAGGATCCGCGCCGAATAGGCGCGGCGGAACGCTTCAGCGTTCCGAGCCAAGGCCGCGGATGCGGCCGCCCGGCGCCTGAGGGCGAAAGAAAAGCCCTGGGCGCGGCGGAACGCTTCAGCGTTCCGAGCCAAGGCCGCGGATGCGGCCGCCCGGCGCCTGAGGGCGAAAGCAAAGCATGGAGCCGCAGGCTCAATGCGGAAACCTGCGCGTTCCGCCATCCACGTGGATCACCTGGCCGGTGATGTAATGCGCGAGCGGCGAGGCCAGGAAGGTGGCCAGTACAGCCAGGTCGCGTGCCTCGCCGATGTAGCCCACCGGCACCTGGCTTTCTGCCCAGGTGCGGCGCGCCTCCTCCGAGGGGAGGATGCGCGTGTCAATCTGCTCGGAGCGAAGGCGCCCAGGCGGGATGCAGTTCACCGTAATGCCGTCGCGGCCCAGAGTGCGGCTCAGTGCCTTGGCCCAGATATGCACGGCGCCGTTGGGGGCATTGGCAGCGTTCACCATCCAGGGCTCGTCCTGGCCGGTGATGTTGATGATGCGGCCGAATTGCTGCGCCTGCATCGCTGGCACCAGCGCATGGGCGATGCGGCGTCCGGCATGGAAGTTGATCTCCATCGCGTCCAGCCAGGCGTCATCCGTGCCCAGATCGGTCTGCGGGCGCGAGGAGCCGGCATTGTTCATGAGGATGTCGCACCGGCCAAAGCGGTTCAGCACTGCATCCCGCGCGCGCTCGCCGGCATCCTTGGCGGTGAAGTCCTGCGCGATGATGAGCGGTTCGGCGCTGGCCGGAAGTTCGGTGACCAGGCTCTCCAGCAGCGGCCGGCGGCGGGCGAGTATGGCGAGGCGGCAGCCTTCGGCGGCCAGTTCGATGGCGATGGCACGGCCGAGGCCCGCTGAGGCGCCGGTTACCAGCGCCACCTTGCCGGCAAGTTGCAGATCCATGGACGAAACCCCACAAAAACGAGAAACGCCGCGGAGGTTGCCCCCCGCGGCGTGAATGGTGCAGTGGCCCAGCGCCTTATTCGGCGAGAGCCTTGTCCTTGCCTTTACGGATGTTAGGCAACAGCATCAAGCACAACGCCACGGTCGCGATGCCCAGCATGGTCGCCGAAATCGGTCGCTGGATGAATACGCCCCAATCCCCGCGAGAGAGTAGCATCGCGCGGCGCAGGTGTTCCTCCATCATGGGACCAAGCACGAAGCCAATCAGCAGTGGTGCCGGTTCCAGCTTCAGCTTCGAGCACATGTAGCCGAACACGGTGAACAGCACGGTCATGTAAACGTCAAACACGTTGTTGTTCAGCGAGTACACGCCGATGCAGCAGAACACCAGGATGGACGGGTAAAGATAGCGATATGGCACCTGCAACAGCTTCACCCACATGCCGATCATGGGCAGGTTGATGACAAGCAGCATAAGGTTACCGATCCACATGGAGGCAATCAGGCCCCAGAACAGGTCAGGCTGCGCTTCCACCATGCGCGGACCTGGCTGGATGCCCTGGATGATCAGCGCGCCAACCATCAGCGCCATGACTGCGTTGGAGGGAATGCCGAGGGTGAGCAGCGGGATGAAGCTGGTCTGCGCGGCGGCGTTGTTGGCGGCCTCGGGGCCGGCCACGCCTTCGATGGCGCCGGTGCCAAACAAGTGCCGGCCCTTCGACATCTTGCGCTCCATCATATAGGAGCCGAAGGCCGCGAGCGATGCGCCACCACCTGGCAAAATGCCCAGGAAAGACCCAAGAACCGTGCCACGCAGGACGGAGGGTGTCGCCCTTCTGAACTCCTCCTTGGTGAGCCACAGACTACCCACTTTGGTGCTGAGCACCGAGCGCGATTCTGGCCGTTCAAGGTTGAGAATGATCTCGGCGATGCCGAACATGCCCATGGCGATGGGCACGAAACCGATGCCGTCCGACAATTCAGGAATGCCGAAGGTGAAGCGCTGCTGGCCGGTCTGGACATCGGTGCCAACAAGGCCCAGCGCGACGCCGAGAACCACCATGCCGACCGCCTTGATAACCGAGCCCTGGGCGAGCACGCAGGCAATGATCAAGCCCAATAACATCAGTGAGAAATAATCGGCAGGTCCGAAACTCAGTGCCACCTGCGTGAGCAACGGACCAGATGCCGCAACAAGGATGGTTGCAACAGAACCGGCGAAGAAGGAGCCAAGCGCGGCGGTGGCGAGTGCGGCCCCCGCGCGGCCATTGCGCGCCATCTTATAGCCTTCGAGCGTGGTGACGACCGAACTCACCTCACCGGGCAGGTTGAGTAGGATGGCGGTCGTGGAGCCACCATACTGCGCCCCGTAATAGATGCCGGCGAGCATGATGATCGCGGTGGTGGCTGGCAGGCCGAAGGTGATTGGCAGCAGCAGCGAGATCGTCGCGACCGGCCCGATGCCCGGCAAAACGCCGATGGCGGTGCCGACCAATGCGCCTAACAGCGCGAAGCTGATGTTCTGCAGGGAGAGTGCCACGCCAAAGCCGTGCGCAAGATTGCTGAGAAGAAGTTCCATGGTCGCTGTTTCCCTGTCTCGAACTTAGCTCTGCGGCCACAAATTCACGCGGATATCCAATTGGTCGATAAAGACCCACCACGATAGCACGAGCAGGAACACCAACACTCCGACAGCGCCTTTCTTCGTATAAGACGGATCGGCGAGGCAACTCACAAGGATCACTGCCGTCAGCGCAGCGAAGAAACCGCCCTTCTCCAGAATGAGCCCAAACAGGGCGACGGCAGCAGAGATGATCGCGAGGACCTTCCAACCGGCGGACACCGCCATGACCAGGAACCCCACCGCGATGCCAACTCCGACGGCGTTGTAGGTCTGGCCAAAGAAGCTCCAGAGTGAGGGGGAAATCTTCCAGGCCAGCGTGCCGGCAACGATGCCAAGCACCATGCTGCCAACATCCATGCCGGTCCACTTCTCCATCGGATCCGGCCCGCTGAAGAGGCTGAAGAGGATCACCAACCCGCCCAGGCCCGCCTGGATATAGAACACCATCAGGGGCATGTAGCCCGGCCCCATCCGGCGCGCGCTCCCCAGATTATGATCCTGATTCAGGTAGATCCCGACCAGCGCAACCAGCACCAAAAATATGCCGGAAGCGAGGTCCTTCGCATTGATCTTCACCTGCATAAACTCGAACTCCCAAGAACGCGTCCGGACCTTCCGGCATTTTTAACAAACTGCCAAGCGCGAAGCGAGGTGTGACTCGAATGTTACCCGTCAGTCAGGCTGCGCGCCACTTTCGCGAACCAGCGTCGCCCAACTGGCAAGCTCGCTGGCGACGAAACCCGCATATTCCTCAGGCGTGAATTGCCCCGGTGTGCCGCCTATTTCAGCAAAGCGCGTCAGGGTTTCCGGCATGGCGAGGATGGACCGCACCTCGCGCGAGAGGCGATCAACCACCGGTTGCGGCAGGCGCGCAGGACCCGAAAGCCCAAACCAGCTGCTGGTGACGAGATCGAAACCTTGTTCACGCAGCGTCGGCACATCGGGGAAGGCGGGATGGCGTGCGGCCGAGCTCATCGCCACTGCGCGCACGCTGCCCTGACGGATGTGCGAGGCTGCGGAGGGCAGGCTGTCGCTCATCAGCGGAACCTGCCCGCCGATCACCGCCGTCATCGCGGGGCCGGCGCCGCGGAAGGGAATATGGTTGATCTCGCGGCCCAGAATCTGGCCCATACGCACGATCAACAAATGGTTGGAACTGCCAGCCCCGCTGCTCGCCATGTCGAGCCCTCGGGTGCCTGCCCGATGCAGCAGGGCGAAATCGGCCATGTTTGCAATGCCCGAACGCGGATTGGCGACAAACACGGAAGGATTGAGCGTCAGCAGCGCGATATGCGTGAAATCGCGCAGGGCGTCGTAACGCACATTGGTATAAAGCGATGGCGAAATGCCATGGCTCGCGATGTTGGAGAGCACCAGCGTATAGCCATCGGGCGGCGCCTGTGCAGCCATCTGGCTGCCGACTGTGGCGCCCGCGCCAGGCCGATTCTCGATGATGATGGGTTGGCCCAGGCGCTCCTGCAAAGGCGTTGCCACCAAGCGCGCGATCAGGTCCGTGGTGCCGCCAGGCGCGAAGGGTACAATGAGGCGGATGGGCTGCACGGGCCAGGCTTGCGCGTAAGCGACGGCGGGCAAGCCCAAGCCGGCAGCCATGAATGCGTGGCGGCGCGTCAGTTTTCCGAACATCCTGCACCCCCAGTTTTTGGCCTGATCAAAGCCCACTCTTGTAAGCGGCTATCGCACGCGCTCCCTTCGCTCGCAAGCATGACTGGACAGCATCGGAGGCGGCGCGGAGGATGCGCCGCATCGAACATCCGCTCCATCGAGGCTGAACCCATGCTCGTTAATGATCCGCAGACCCGCATCCGCGAAGAGGCGGCGCGGCTGGAACCAAGGCTGATCGAGATGCGCCGCGATATCCACAGCCATCCCGAACTCGCCTTCGAGGAAGTGCGCACGGCCGGCATCGTCGCCGCGGAACTCACGCGGATGGGCATTTCCCATCGCACGGGTGTGGGGCGAACCGGTGTGCTCGGCGTCATTGAGGGCGGGCGGCCAGGGCCGACGCTCGCGCTGCGTGCCGATATGGACGCGCTGCCCATCCATGAGGAAACCGGCCTGGCCTTTGCCAGCAAGTTGGATGGCAAGATGCACGCCTGCGGGCATGACATCCACACCGTCACGCTGCTCGGTGCGGCCGAAGTGCTCAACGGCATGCGCGAGAATCTGGCTGGGCGCATCGTGCTGATCTTCCAGCCGGCTGAGGAGGTGCTCGAAGGTGCACCCGCCATGATCGCCGATGGCGCGGCCGAAGGCGTGGACATGGCCATCGGCTTCCACAACCACCCCAATCAGCCGGTTGGTACTTTTGGGTTCGTGCGCGGGCCGTCGCTCGCGGCCTCGGACCGCTTCGACATCACGCTGCGCGGCAAGTCGGGCCATGCCGCGCACCCCTACGCGGCGGTGGACCCCATCGTGGGGGCCGCGCATCTCATCACGCAGTTGCAAACGGTGGTGAGCCGCGAGCAGAAGCCGCTGCACCCTTGCGTGGTCACGGTCGGAATGTTCCAGGCGGGAACGACCTACAACATCATCCCCGAGCGTGTTCATCTGAAGGGCACGGTGCGCACCCTGCACGCCGAGGCGCGCGACGTGGCCGAGGCAGCAATCCGGCGCCTGGTCGAGCATCAGGCCGCCGCCATGCGCCTGACCGCGACGCTGGATTACCGCCGCATGGTCGCCTCCCTGGTGAATGACGACCGCGTGCTCGAGCCCGCCATCGCCAGCGTGCGCGCGCATTTCGGCGAGGTGGTGCATGAAGGCCAGCCCTCCATGGGGGCCGAGGATTTCTCTGCGTTCGCCGAGAAGGTACCCGCCTTTCACCTGGGCATCGGCGCCGGCGCGCCGGGGAGGGATGACCGGTTGCACAATGCGGATTACCAGCCGGATGAGCGCTGCATCGCACTCGGCGTTCAGGCGCTTTCGCGAATTGCGGTGGACATGCTGGCGTGAAGATTGCCGAACTCACCGCGCCCGAGGTCGCGCGGCGGATCGCGGCGGGGCATGCGGTGATACTGCCGCTGGGCAGCACCGAGACGCATGGGCCAGCCTTGCCCATGGGGGATTTTCTTCTCGCCGAGGCCATCGCGCTGCGCATCGCTGAAGCGGCTGGCGACGCGCTGGTGGCCCCACCGCTGGCCTATGGGGGCGCGGATTTCTTTCGCGGCGTTCCCGGGGGTGTGGCGCTGAGCACCGCAACGCTCACCGCGCTCATCACGGAAATCCTGGAGGCCCTGCATCAGGGCGGGGCGGGGCGCATCCTCATCGTGAACGGCCATGGCGGGAACATCCCTTCCATCGAGGATGCGCAGCGCGCGCTGCGGCTCAGCCATGGGGTGGTGATTCCGGTGCTGCATCTGTGGAAATCCGCCTTCCCCTGGCAGGTGGAACTGGGTGGCGATGCGCGCGCACTGGGGCATGGGGGGGACCCCGTGGCCTCGGTTGGGATGCATCTCCGCCCTGATCTCTGCCGCCCGGAGCATTTCGCGCCGCGCCCTGAGCCCACAGCCTTCCTCGGGCTGCCGGTCAGTGGCTTTGGCACCGTGCGCGCGGAGGGCGTGGATTTCGGCGTGCCCATTGAATTGGCCGAAATCGCGCCAGGCGGTGTGCAGGCGGCCGATCCCTCACCGGCGCGCGCGGAGCTCGGCGCGCGTATTGTGGCACGGCATGTGCAAGCCGCCGTGGCGATGCTGACCGCCATGAAGGAAGACCGCGCTTGAAAATCTGCGTTTTTGGAACCGGCGCCATTGGCAGCCATGTGGCCGCGCGTCTCGCCCACAATGACCGTTCGGAGGTTTGCGTCATTACGCGCGGGCCGCAGCTGGAGGCGATCCGCGCGCGCGGCATCACCGTCCTCGCCCCCGACGGCGAATTCAACGCCCGCCCCCGCGCCGAGCAGGACCCCGCCGCACTTGGCCCGCAGGATGCCGTCATCGTCACCGTGAAGGCGCCTGCCTTGACCAGCGTGGCGGAGATGATCGCACCCCTTCTCGGCCCCGACACGCCGGTTGTCTTCGTCATCAATGGCATTCCCTGGTGGTGGAACGAGACCCTGCCCACCCTCGACCCCGGCGGCGTCGTGCGCAAGAACATTGGCCTCGGCCGCAGCATCGGTGGCGTGGTCTGGTCCGCCTGCACCGTCACCGAGCCTGGCGTGGTGAAGGTGCAGTCTGCGTCAAACCGCGTCATCTTCGGCGAGCTGGACAACGCCATGAGCCCGCGCATCCAGGCCCTGGCCGAGGCGCTGGACGGGCCGGGCATGGGCGGTGTGGCCAGCACGAAAATCCGCACCGACATCTGGACCAAGCTGCTCAACAACCTGACCAATGGCCCGATCTGCCTGCTCACCCGGCGCGACATGAAGTCCACCTTCAGCGACCCCGTGCTCCTCGCCGCTGCCAAGGCTGTGATGCATGAGGGCCTGGCCATCGCCAAGGCGCTGGGGCACCCCGTGGAGGGCGATCCGGAGGGGCAGATCCTTCGCTCGGTCGGCATCGCGCATAAGCCTTCGATCCTGCAGGATCTGGAAGCGGGACGAACACTGGAATTCGAGGCGCTGATCAGCGTGCCGCTGCAATTGGCGCGCGAGGCCGGGGTGGCCACGCCCGTCCTGGAGCTGGTGGCGGCACTGGCGAAGCAAGGTTCCTACGCGGCCTGACCCAACACCCAACCCTCCCAGCGGCGCACCATGTCGTCCTCCGGGATCGTGTC
>Ga0105047_10010002_pt1 | contig 15547 bp, 14 predicted proteins | sample MAT04_FD_78384 | JGI IMG/M metagenome (GOLD analysis project Ga0105047, IMG submission 78384) | Freshwater microbial communities from Lake Fryxell liftoff mats and glacier meltwater in Antarctica - MAT-04 (megahit assembly) | ecosystem: Environmental > Aquatic > Freshwater > Ice > Liftoff... | reverse complement strand
TTGGAGTGCTGTAACTCTGTTACAGCTTTGTCGCTCAAAACGGCTCCGGCGATTTGCCAGTTCCATAACGCTCCCTAACCTAACGATTTATTTAATAATCAAAAATCATCATAAATTGAAAGAGAGTCTATTTTCATGGACGTAACAGTTTTATAATGACCCTTTTCGGCAAGTCGTTCAAACCAATTAGCAGAACACCATCGATATTGACTAGCACAATCCACTAACTTATGTTTTACAGGGTTTTGCATTACGTAGTTCAATCTAGCAAGATATGATGCTTGGTAATATATATGCGTATCCCAACTTTGAAACCAAACTATTCTACCTGGAGTACCATAAGCTTTATTCAGTTGTCTTGCTGAAGAAGAATGTAAATTTTTTATCATTTTTTTTAATGTTAATGGATCATTAAATGAATGAACAATTATGTGATAATGATTTGAAAATAATGCTCAAGCTTGCAATACCCACCCATAGTTATCACAAAGATCAAACAGTAAATTTTGCAGGTTTTCAAGATCACTTGCTTCTTTAAAAAAGTGTTCTTTATGTAACGTTGAGGAGGTTATCATATATGTCCCGGTATCATTAAACAGATGTAAAGGTGCGTGGATCCATTTTTTCATAGCTTTTCCTTTTTGTTTTTAGAAAAATAACCACATTTCGATAAATTTTCAATAATTTTTTTATCCTTTCAACGCAATGTAAATCTAAAACTTTTCCCTCAAAACTTCTTGTAAATCTAAAATTTGGAGTGCTGTAACTCTGTTACAGCTTTGTTTTCAGCCTGACTCTGGCAGGCTGCTTTTAAAGCCCGACAAATCGGGCTTGCAAATCGCCGGAGCCGATTTGAGCAACAGAGCTGTAACAGAGTTACAGCACTCCAAATTTTAGATTTACAAGAAGTTTTGAGGGGGGGGGAATTTTTCGATTAGAGAATTAGATATTGTTTTTTCATGTTTGACTTTTATTTGAAAATAGCGAATCATCGTTATCTAACTACTTAATAAAAGGTAAATAAAATGGAAAATGAACGCATTACTTTCAAGCCCAAAAACATCTTTAGCCTGATTTTTCATACTTTTTCTCTTTATTTACGTTTGTTTCCTCAAATTTTCTGTTTTGGAATTATTTCAGGTTTATCATCCTACCTCGGGTGGAATTTGGTTGTGTCTGCAGGACTTATTGCTAAAACATGCGGGTTTACAATTCTTTTAACTTCATTTGCAGCAGGTTTACTTTCTTCTCTTACCTTTTATAAAGTAGCCGCAGAAGTCTGTTCAGGAAATTCTGTAAACTGGAAAAAAGCTTTTGAATCTGCTATGGAAAATTTTGGAAGCTGTTTTAAAACGTATATTCTTGTGGCAGCTGTTACGATCATTGGATTTATTTCTTTCGTACTTCCAACCAGCATTCTTGAAAATTATGGAACAAATCCTTTTGCTGCTTTTATTGGTATATTTACAGTGCTATTTATAGGGCTTTTTTGTTTCAAATTTGCTTTAAGCGCCTGCTTAATTTTTGCAGTAACTTCCACCGAGAAAATAACCGGTTTTGAAAGTATACAAAGAAGTAAAGAGCTTTTAAAGGGTTCTACTTTGCGATTAATCGCAACTTACCTATTGTCATCCCTTTTCATGTTTGCCATTGTTATATCAGTTGCTGAAGTTTTATCTTACATTGGTTTTAGTTTTGAAATAATTTTTACTTATGCCGGAGCTCTTATTGGTTATCTCTCTCCTGTACTCCTAACCTTGTTTTATTTTGACTTAAAAGCCCGTAATGAAAATTTAATTAAAATTGAAAGTACTAATTAAAATTTTAGTTAGCAACTTTTGATTTTTTAGTAAAAATTCAGTTGCGTTTTATTGTCAAGTATACGATGATTAGTGTTTTATATAAACCTAATAATTACTGTAGGAAAAACAATGGAAAACCAGCCCCTTATTCAAAAACCAAGAAGCATTTGTACTCTTTTAAAATTGACACTTTCGTTATTTAAACGTTTTTTTCTGCCAATTTTTTGCATTATTGCAGCAATCCACATTACATCGTTCATTAGCATTCAACTAATCAAGCCCGCATTTTGGTTTTCAAAGATTTTGGGAATAATTTGCTACCTTGGATGTATTGCTATTTATACTATAGGCGCAGTAGCCATTTACAAAATTTCTGTTCAAGCATGTTCAGGATCAGCAACTGATTGTGATGATGTGCGAAAAACTGTTAAAGAAAATTTCTGGAGATATATAGGAACCTTCTTACTTGTAGGTATCGTCTGTTCTCTTGCATTTATTCCTTCAATTCTTCCGTTTGTAATGATTTCTCTCTTTCCATCAATGGGATTTCCTTTTATGGTAATTTGTAAAATTTTAAGTTTAGCACTAACAATTTTGCCTCTTATAGTTTGCTTTAATGCTGCATTGATTTTCCCGGTAATGTTTGCTGAAAAGTTAAGTTGTGATGCAAGCTGGATAAAAAGCAAGGATTTGATGAAGGGTAATCGCTTACGTCTCATCTTAGCATCTTTACTTTTGGGGCTACTCAACGTTGTAGTATACATAGTTCCAGTTGTTGCAATTGTTTTCTTTGAAACTGATATCAAAAGTATTAGTTGGATTTTTGAAGTTTTAAAATCATTTTCGATTTTCTTTTCAATGATATTTACAACAGTTTTTTATTTTGATGTACGTGGGCGTAAAGAGCTTAAAAATGTTGTTGCTGAAAATGCAGAAATCGAAATTCTAATCTAAAAAAATCCTATACAGTTCGTCTCTAATTGTAAGAGAAGAATTGTATAGAAACTTAAATCAACCCTATTAATTATTGATTTTTAAATTTCAATCATGCATAGTTAATACAAAACAAGGAGTTTTTATGAATTATTTGAATAATTTACCTGAAATACAGATTTTAGGTCTAGAATCTTTTTTCGAAAAGAAAAATCTAGAGAAAAATCGACTTTTGAAAACACAAATAGAATTACAAACAAACGTTTTTAAAACGTGTCTACTTGATCAAACTGTAGCCCCCTCAATAGCTCCCACAGCTAGTAAGCTAACACTAGCTTCTGTTGCTAAATGTTTTGATAAAGCATATACCGAAATCATATCATCAAGAACCTGGACACAGATTCTTGCAAGCTATAAATATGATGAAACATCTATTTTTGGTACCCTTCCAAAAGAGCTTATCGATTCTATTTTTCAAATAGATCGTCAAATTAATTTTTTTGATAAGTATAACGCAAGATTAGCTTCTCAAGGCACCGCACCGCAATACATACAACAAATATTAGATTCGCGAAACTCTGATCTTTCATTTCAAAGAATATTCAAAAGAGATGCCCAAAAAATACAAAATGCACAAGACGAATGTTTTTTATAAATCTAGAAAAATAACAAGGATGTTATTATATGTATTATAGCGTAAATTTTATTCGTGAGATGAACGAACAAACTCTAACGAATGAGTATAAAAAATTTATTTTGGATGAAACCAGCTCAGCTTCACCATTACTCATCGATTATTTAAAACATTCAGAGAACGTTATAAATCCCTTCCCTTTTTCCACTATCGCTAAGTGTTTTGAGAAAGCGTACAATGATGTCTATTCAAAAAAGACATGCGTACAAGTCATGGCAAGTTACAGAAACGAAAGTGAATCTGTATTTGGAATTCTTCCAAAAGAGCTAATTGCTTATATTTTTGAAATCAACAGTAAATTACCCTCACAATTTGATAAATTTCACATTGATTTAGAAACTAAGAGACAAGCCCTTGAGTATCTTGACACAATATCGAGAATCGATAGAGATGAACTAGGCTATAGTTTTGATTAATTAAAAAAACAGCCTGCCAGAGTCCTAGCTGAAAACAAAGCTGTAACTTAAGTTACAGCACTCCAAATTTTAGATTACAAAGCATTGTGAGGTGAAAAAAAATTCTCTTAATAGAGTTTAATTACTTGACATTATGTTAATTCAGATCTATAATGTTCATTTTAAACAACTTACGTAAGGATTACTGATGAAGAATGAACTCATTCAAATAAAGCCAAAAAATATATTTTCTCTTATTTCAAAGACTTTTTCCCTATACTTTCGTTTTTTTCCTCAAATTTTTTCTATTGTTATACTATCCTTTCTTGTCTCAAATTTTGCTTGGAGTCTTGCAACAGCGGACTCATTGCTCGTAAAAATCGTTGGTGTAACTATAATTTTAATATCTTTTCCTTGCAGTCTGATTTCTGGATGGACTATCTATAAAGTAACCATGCAAGCCTATTGTGGAGAAGTAATCAATTGGAAGGCGGCTTTTTGTTCAGCTAAAGAAAATTTTGTAAGTTGCTTAAAAAATTACCTTACTATTACTGCACTTTTGATTTCGCCTTTCCTACTAAAGTTTTTTAACTTTTATGTAATTGATTATTTTATAACAAACTCTTTTTTAATAAGTGTATTACAATTTGCAATTATGTTTGCTGCAATTTACTGCATAAATACAGCTTTGAATATTTGCTTAGCTTTTCCTGTTACCTTTGTTGAAGGAGTTAAAGGATATGCAGGTTGGAAAAGAAGCAAAGAGCTTGTAAAAGGTTCTAAAATGCGCCTATTAGCAACTTTTCTGCTCTCTTTCATTTTGATGTTTGTTGGCGTTTTAGCTGTTTCTACAGTATTTATTTTTTTGGATTTAGGTTTTAGCTCCAAGATCATTTATAATTTTGCAGGTGGTTTTGCAAGTTTTACAATTCCTATATTGTATACCTTATTTTATTACGATATAATTGCAAGGAAGCAGCTACAAAGCAACGCCTAAAAGCAGTAGAAGCCATCCGCTAAGTAAAAGTAGGCCACCAATTGGTGTGACAGCACCCCATGCGGTGACAGATGTCAAGGCGAGAATGTAAAGGCTTCCTGAGAAAATAAGAACCCCAGAAAATGTCAGCCAGCCTGATGCTTGAACATAACCATTGGGAAAGCTAGAATAAATAAAAGCGATTAAGATGAGTAATAAGGCATGGTACATTTGGTAACGGACACCAACTTCAAAAATATTTAAGAAATTTGTACTCAACTTATCTTTTAAAGCATGTGCGCCAAAGGCTCCAAAAGCCACACCAAGAAATCCTAAAATTGCACCAAGAACTATAAACGTTTTTGAAATCTGTAAATCCATCTTAAACCTTTTTTAAGGCTTGAATTTACCGATTTCAAATATTTTATTCAATCTAAATCCTTTACAAGCTGATATATAATTTGCTAACTTGGTGTGCAGAGACTTGGTTGTAGCTCTTTGCTCAAATCGACTCGTCGATTTGCCTTTTCTCTAAATTTTCCCTATTACAATTAGATATAATTTGCTAATTTGGAGTGCGGAGGCCTGCCTCCGCTTTGCAGCTCAAATCGACCTGGCGATTTGCCTTTTAAAAAAAGTTCCCATCTCGAAATAAATAATTCTTAGAGAGTCATATAACGTTAGGAATGAAACCTTTTTGAAGAGGCGACGCCCAAGTCGATTTGAGCGACAAAGCTTAAGTCAGGTCACAGCACTCCAAATTAGCAAATTAGCGATACGGTTTCTTTTCTTACTCTACATACAACATCAAGCTCTTTAGGTAATCGCTTTCGGGGTGGAAAATATTGATCGGATGATCTGCCGCCATTTCGTGGCGTCCAATAATTTTTACATTGCGTTTCGCTTCAATTGCCGCTTGGAAAATAACCTTCTGAAAAAGACTTTCATCCACATGGTAAGAACAAGAACATGTCAGCAATAGTGAATTTGGTGGCATTTTAGACATGGCAATACGGTTAATGTCCTTGTAGCCACGACACGCTTGGATAATGTCCCTCTGTTTTTTTGCAAAAGCAGGCGGGTCTAAAATAATGAGATCATAATTTAAGTCGTTTTTTCTGAGGAATTGAAAAACATCATCTGTAATGAAGTTTGTATTTTCAAGCCCATTAAGTTTAGCATTTCTTTTACCCATTTCTGTGGCCTTTTCAGAAATGTCGACGGAATCCACGTGTGAAGCCCCGCCTTTACCTGCATAAATACTAAAGCCACCGGTATATGAAAAGCAGTTTAAAACTTTTAGGCCTTGGCTTAAATTCTTTATTTTCTGACGCATTTGTCGATGATCTAGAAAAAAACCTGTTTTTTGACCCTCTTTAACCGAGACAATAAATTTATTGCCGTTTTCTAAGATTTCGACTTCATCAAAATCTTTTCCGTAAAGAAGCCCAACTTGTGGCTGAAGACCTTCTTCCTTTCTTGAGGGCAGGTTTGATTTTTCATAAATAGATTCTACATTTAGTTTTTTTACCAAATAATCAACAACAAAAGGCTTTAGTTGTTCCATACCAAGGGTTGAGATCTGTATGACAAGGGTGTTAGCATAGCGGTCTACAACTAAGCCGGGAAGACAATCGCCTTCGCCATTAACAAGTCTGTAAGCTGTTGTGTTGCTGTTATTAAAAAGGGCGTGGCGCCAATTAATCGCTGCATCAAGGCTTTTTTGAATAGCATCGAGTGCCGGTTGTTGATCAAAAGAAAGCATGCGCCCTAAAATTTTGGCTTTGCTGTTAAAATATCCGGTACCTAATAATTCGCTTGAATCGCTAATGACTTCGGCAATTTCTCCATCTTTAAAATCTGGTAAGTCAACAACAGCCCCGGAAAAAATCCAATGGTGACGGTTGCGTATCGCCTTATCTTTTCCTTTTTTCAATACAATACGATTCATTTATTTTATTCATCCTGTAATATCTTGTAATCTAGACGTATGCAGTCATCAATTTGTTTAGTGTCTAATAGTTTTAAGCGAGGCGCATCTTTTAAGGAATTGACGAAAAAATCTTTAAAAAGGGGAGTGCCGCTATCTCCTAAAATAACAGGTCCGATATACAAGACCAATCGGTTAATTGCCTGATTTTTTAAAAAACTGGCCTGAAGCGTGCTTCCACCCTCAACGAGCAGTTGAATAATATTTCTTTTTCCTAAAATGAGCAACGCCTCTTCAATATCTAATTTTTCTTGGCAGCAGGTTTTAATAACTTCTACCTCAGCACCGGCCATCTTCCAAGCCTCTATCACACCTTCTTTGCAATCTTTAGATGTGAAGACCAGGGTTTTAGCAATTGAAAGATCAAACAAAGGCCCGGTTGCAGGCACTTTTCCTCGGGCGTCAAATAAAACTCTTAAAGGCTGATTTAAAAGCATACCTCTTGCTTGTCCACGCACATTAAGAGTGGGTTGGTCCATTAGTGCAGTTCCAGATCCGACTAAAATGGCTTGCGATTGAAAGCGTAACTGATGGGCGTTTTCTCTTGCTTTTTCGGATGAAATCCATTGGGATGTACCGGAAAAGGGGGCCGTTCTGCCATCAATGCTTAAAGCGGCTTTTGCAACAACAAAGGGTTTAGAGTTTACTCGCTGATAAAGGTAGGATTCAAGGGAATTGAAAGCTTCTTCTTTGCAAACTCCAACAACAACATCAATTCCTGCATTTTTTAACTTCGCAACGCCTTGTCCGCAAACTTTTTTATCTGGATCTGTTAAAGCTATAACAACTTTAGCAATTTTAGCCTTGATGATTGCGTCGACACAAGGGGGTGTTTTACCAAAATGAGAGCAAGGCTCCAAAGTCACATATAGGGTAGCGCCAATAGCATGATCTGCCGCCTCATTTAAAGCGTTGATTTCTGCGTGGTTCCCCCCGCTTTTATGAGTGTTTCCGCTGCCAACAATGTGTCCGTCCTTGACGATCACGCACCCAACCCAAGGATTGGGGGGTGAAATCCCTCTTGCTTCCTCACCGAGGGCGATTGCCAACTCCATGAAATGTTCATCTAACTTCATTGATTACTCGTTATTCACTAAATCATTGATCACATCGACATCGGCAAGTGTGCTAATGTCACCTAAGTCGTCCGTCTGCCTGCAAGCAATTTTTTTAAGAAGACGACGCATAATTTTGCCGGATCTTGTCTTAGGAAGAGCTTTTGCAAATTGAATAGTTTCAGGAACCGCGATCGGTCCAATCATTTTACGTACATGGTTTGCAAGAGATGCTTTTAAATCATGGCTTTCTTCAAATTCTGCAATCAAACTTACGAAAACGTATAAGGCCTGACCTTTAATTTCGTGTGGGACAGGAACAACAGCCGCTTCTGCAACAGCAACATGTGAAACGAGTGCACTTTCAACTTCAGAAGTCCCAATTCTATGGCCTGAAATGTTGATCACGTCATCGATTCTGCCGAGTAGCCAATAATCGTGATCTTCATCTTCGCGGCAGCCATCACCCGTAAAATATTTACCCGGAAATTTAGTAAAATAGTTTTCGGTAAATAATTCATGATCATTCCACAATGTGCGCATGATGCCAGGCCACGGTTTTTTGATGCATAAATAACCGCCATGCTCGTGATCAACCATGGAGTTTTCTTCAGTTAAAATAATGGGTTCAGTCCCAAAAAAGGGTTTTGATGCAGAACCTGGTTTAGTTGTGTGACAACCAGGCATTGGCGAAATTAAAATGCCGCCTGTTTCAGTCTGCCACCAAGTATCGACAATCGGACATTTCCCTTTACCGATGAGCTCATAATACCAGATCCAAGCTTCCGGATTTATTGGCTCTCCCACAGACCCTAAAACACGAAGTGAAGTTAAGTTGTATTTTAAAGGAAATTCTCTTCCCATACGGATCAGCGATCTAATGGCTGTTGGGGCTGTATAAAAGATTGTCACTTTGAATTTATCGATGATATGCCAGAATCTGCCCGCATCAGGGTAAGTTGGGATGCCTTCAAACATCAACGACGTTCCACCATTTGCAAGTGGACCATAAACGCAATAGCTATGCCCTGTTACCCAGCCGATATCGGCAGTACAGAAATAAATGTCATCGTCATGTAGATCGAAAATGAGTTTATGCGTAAGACTTGCCTGTAATAAATATCCACCTTGAGTGTGTAACACGCCTTTTGGCTTACCCGTGGAGCCTGATGTGTATAGAATAAATAGCGGATCTTCTGCATTTAAAGAAACAGCATCACATTGGTCTGTGACTTTTTTCATCTCATCATGATACCACACATCGCGCGAATTTTTCATTTCGACTTTATCGTCGTTACGCCTTAACACAATCACATTTTCAATCGTTTTGCAAGAAGCTAGCGCTTCATCGGCAATGGCTTTGAGTTGAATTTTTTTTCCGCCACGAACAGAAATATTTGAAGTAACAAGTAATTTACAGTCAGAATCGTTGATGCGGTTTTTCAAACTTTCCGCACTAAATCCTGCAAATACGACCGAGTGGATCGCCCCGATTCTTGCGCAGGCAAGAAGTGCGACGGCAGCTTCCGGGACCATTGGCAAATAAATGCAAACTCTATCGCCTTTTTTAATCCCTTTTGAAATGAGCACATTGGCAAATTTACACACTTCACGGTGAAGTTCCTCGTAAGTGATTTTGCGAACTTCACTTTCTTCTTCACCTTGCCAAATGATGGCAATCTTATTGCGCTTACAAGTTTTAAGATGGCGATCTAAACAATTATAAGAAATATTTAGTTCGCCATCTTTAAACCAGGTATGTTCAATTTTACCTTTATTCAAATCCCAATTATATTCACAGGCTACTGTTGGAGCTTTTACCCAATCTAATGTCTTTGCTTGGTTTAACCAAAAGGCATCAGAATGGTCGACAGATTCCTTATACATTTTTTCATATTGTGCAACTGTTTTGATGTGAGCTTTTGCGCTAAATCCCGCTGACGGCAGATATTTACGCTTCTCGTCAAGCAATCGATCAAATGAAGAATCGTGAGGTTCTGTCATATCTGCCCTTTATTCTGTTATTTTAATTGAAAGAATTTCAACTGTTTCTTTTGGTACATCTTGATGTGATAAGAATGAACCTGTTTTAACTTTTTTGATTTTATCGACTACGTCCATTCCATCAATAACTTTAGCAAAAACAGCATAACCATATTCACTTGGGTTTTTACCGCGGAAATTGAGGAATGTATTATCTGTTACATTGATAAAAAATTGATTTGTAGCACTATCGACAACGCCTGTTCTTGCCATGGCAAGAGTTCCGCGCTCATTTTTTAGGCCGTTGTCAGCTTCATTTTTGATTGGGGAGTGTGTCGGTTTTTGTTTAAAATCTTTAGAAAAACCACCACCTTGAATCATAAAGTTCTCGATGACGCGATGGAAGATAGTTCCGTCGTAAGCGCCTTCATTAGCATATTGGATAAAGTTTTTTACACTGATTGGGGCTTTATCTTCATAAAGTTCAATTTTAATGTCGCCCATATTTGTTTGGATTAAGGCTGTCTTGTGAGCTGATTTTTCTTTCATGGAAATAGTGTCCTTAGTTTGTGAGTAACAGAAGTTGACAGAACAGAAAAGAATTAGCGTTAAAAAAATTCTACAGTTCATAGATCGTCTCCGGTTTTGTTTTGTTAAAATTCTCTTTAAGATAAGCAATTACCCCTTTTTTGTACACGCTAAAAGCATCAATGGGTAGGGGTAATAATCTTATCACATATTTCAGATAAAAAAAATTTTTATTAAAAAGCAGGGTTGCATCTTAACTTAAAATGTTCGCTAAATTAAGACCTTGGTTTAAATAAGTCTAGGATTTCACTTTCTAAAACGTCATTGATTTTGAATTTTTTCGATTTCTTTTTAGCACTTACAGCATTTAAACTTTTCGCTTCAACAAATAGGGATTCCTCTGACGTATCATTAGATACATCTGCAATCTCTTCCTCATTATTTGTTGAAGGTGGATCCTCTGCTACGATCAAGTTTTCCCTTAGCTCTTCTGCCCACGGAAGTGGTAAAGTTGTAGACTTAGGTGGTTTTTCTTCCGTCAAAGCACCGCCGGCAAGACTTAAAACCGTACCCAGTACAAGACCTTTTGTTCCACCATGACCTTGGGCTACAAGTGCGCCGATCTTTGTTGTTGCATTGGCTTTATCAATCGTTGCAGATTTGGTTGTTCCGTTAAGTGGGATTTGAACCATATATTCATTGTCCAAGCCCTTAACCTTATACGCATGCTTAAGTGCGTAGCCCGACATTCCAATTGTCATTTTCACTTTGTCTTGTACTAAATCAACTTTACCCCACGTTGCAATCGGAAAACGTCGAGAAATCAGCATATCGACTCTTTCTAATTTAAACACACCCTCATGCATCGTAAAATAGAGGGGAGTAAACCATACAGACATCAAATCTTCATCAGACGGTGTTAAGAGACTTAAAACTTTTGCAAGCTCACCACTTTTATCAAACTTAACATGCCCTAAGCTTAATATTGCTTGTGGAATTTCAATTTTAGAAACATCCAATCTCTTCAAAGGAAAAGCAAAGCCTTTATTTGGAATCGTGATTGAAATGGGTTGGTCCGAGCTGACAATACCACTTAAAACAGGGAAAATGTCATGTAAAATACTTATTCCAAGCCTTGCAGTTGCCTTAAAATGGGCTTCAAAGGGTTGATTTAATAATAAAAAGCCATCTTTGATAGTTGAATCGATATGAAAAGAGCCCTCATTGCCTGTGACTTTAGCTTGGATCAATCCATTTAACTCTTGCTTTAAAGCAACATGCACTTCAGCGCTTAAATAATCTCCAAATAAAACTTCAATTTTTTTATGCACGTAGGAATTCAAGCAGCCCACTTTACAAAAAAGTGGAGTCGGCAAATCCTTGACCGTTCCATCAAGATTCAAAGTTAAGCCTTCGGTATTTAAGGTGCCATCTCTTGTAAATAAATTGGCCACATTTCCGTTAAAGCGCAATTGACTCTCATGTCCATCACCATTTTTTTGATCGAGTAAAACATCAAATGAATGAAATTCTTGTTCATCTTTGAGTGAAGCTTTCCCGGAAAAAACCCCACCTTTTCTTTCGCTCAAATACTTTGTTTTACCTGAAAACTTAAAATTAATTTCTTTGTTTTCAGGGGAAATTTCCCATGGAATAATTAATTCTTGGAAGGAAACAGACTGAAGCCTTTCTTTTGAGTCAAATGTCACATCGTGAATGTTCATACTGCCAGATAAATTTGAGGTTAGATGACTAATATCATCAAAATTCAAAATCGGATTTACATGAAAAGTAATTGCCAAGGGCTTATCTGTATTTAATTTAACAACGGCGCTTTTCGGAAGAAGCTTATTGGCAAGCTCTTCACTCATTTTGTAATAAAGTGTCGGGGGTTCAATCAACGTGATATTATCATCAATCTTAACACGCATTGAAGGGATCGTTAATTTTTCAGAATCAAATTTAAACTGAAGATCAAGATAATCTTTTTCCAGTTTAGCTTCCATTTTTAGATCGGCATGAGTTCCAATCTCTTTTGATAAAATAGTGTCGAGATTAAAAAAATGATCGACTATTTCTAATGGAATATGTTTCAGATCGATTTTTAAAGGGGGAAATTTATGTTTTGCAAGATTAAACGATTTTGGAAGTGTCGTTTCTAATGTGACATTAATTGGATGGCCATGTTGTGACGCATTTCCTTGAACCTTTAAAGCGAACTCATCAGACGATTGGTCAGTATGGATCGCTGTAGTAAATTTTTTAAGTTCGATGTTAGGTAATCCAATATTACTCACAAGAGTTGCGCTGTCAAGATCGGCCCGACCTTTAAACATTAGATCTAGAAGATCACACTTACCGGTTTTTAGATCGAGTGGCAAGCTGAATTCTTCAATAGAAATAAAAACAGTCGTCGGCTTTGCTAATTTCAAGCTTAAAGTTTCAGGGTAGAATTGTTCAATAAGCTCTTGGTTAACCCCAAACACAAGCGTGCTTGGTTTGGTTGTAAATATTTTATCTAAACCAACTTCACCAACAAAATTTGCAGAGAGGTTTCCGGCTACGGCTATAAGTTCAAGGTTTAAGTTTTTGCTTTCGTCTGTTTTTGATTTAGAGAGTGTTAAATCAAGCTTTTCACCAAATGCTGAAACCAATAGATCTTCTTTATATTCTGGATTTTGGGTTTTAAAAATAAAGTCGATCAAGGCTATTGGAAAGCTTTTGGCTTTAACATCAACTTTTAATTTGGAGGAATCTGAAAATAGCAAATCAGGGGTTTTTAAAAGCTCAAGACGGTCTTTTGATTCTATTCCCTTTAATGAAATGTCAAAATCAAAGGCGCCTTCTGAACCATTAAGAGAAGAAAGTCCCGTTAGCTTAAAAGTGAAATTTTCAGAAGCCAGACTTAAATTTCCATTCATGTTCTTTAAATCGATTGGGTCGTTTGCTGTTCCGATTGTTAGGTTGGCATTTGAAAATATAATTTGATTTTCTAAAATTTCAGAAAATAAAATATTTGGAAATGAGCTTTCTACTGAAATTAAAGAGGCATTAAAGGCAAAATTGCCGTCTTTGTCCTTAACTTCCATGCCTTCAATCTTTTGATGGCCCCAGAATGTGAAATTTAAATTCTTAAATGAGACGCTCCCGTTGATCTTTTCGCTGTAGTAAGTTTCAATTTTTTTCTTACCAAACTGAGAGGATGCAATCGTTGGACTCAAGAAAAAGAGTGTTATGCCAAGAAGAGCTAGTGCCGACAGGGACCTAAAACAGATTTTATAAATAAAATAGACCATACCAAAACTCCTCTCGACAGATATTATAATTAGAGTATTAGAATACTTCTTATTCCATTTTATGTAAAGACCAAAGTTATTAGATTTAAGTATCTTACATTTTTTAGCCAATGATTCATGATTGAAAATTATTAAGTTAATGGTTATCAATAATTTCAAGACACTATTTTTAATAAAAAGGTATTTTATGCAAACCGATTTTCTTCCTAAAGAGGTTCTTTCGAGGGTTGTTGACTCTTATTATTTCATAGCTGCACCTTATAGTGCCGCATGGCACAATTATAAAGTTGCTTTTGGCCAGGAATCAACAGAAGTTGACATTAAAACAGACAAAACCGCCAACAGCTTTTTATCCTACGCAGGAATGGGGTTAGTGTTATCATTACCTATTATCAATACAATTGTTTTTACTTATATGGTTGTAAAAGCGAAAGAAAATTTTGTGCCGGAATCAGTTGAAAGCATCATTGAAAAAGTAATTTTGAGTAATACACCAAAAGAGATTCCTCAAACTAAAGAAGTCAGCAAACCTGTTATTAAGTCTATTACAAAGCCCTACATTATTGAAGATGAATACCCTCTAACAAGAAGCCAAACAAGCCCCAATGTTCAAGCAAGAATGAAACTGTTCCAAAACAAAGTGGAAGTGCCACTTTTACAAAAACAAACCTCACTTAATCCAAGAAAATTTAATAAAATTAGCGTGTTGAAGGATCTTGAGCTTGAAGTTGCAACCAATTATTTTGTACTTTTTCCTGAGGAATCCCCACATGTTATTGTTAGAAAAGGATTAGACAAATACGATTTGCCAGTAGCTGATGAATTGGCAATTGTAAATAAGCTCATTTTAAATTCCAACAATCACCTCCAAGCCCGGGATAGTATAGAAGGGGACATAAATTTACCCAAATTTGAAAATGCTAAGAGTAACCTCATCACCCTTGAAAATTTCCTGATTGCAAAATTTGGCGAAACCGTAACCAACTGTTACTTTCAGCGTGCGGGTGGAGATCATATTAATATTTTGCAGACAAATAAAGATTTACCATCTGAACAAACAAATGCGTTTGAGATTATAAAGAAAGCAATTTTTTCTTGCCCAAACGCTAACCTTTTAAATTTGCTCAACACTTTCAACTTCGAAATCTATAACGATGTCATAAGGGTGGCACACTTCTAAATTTTAATTATTTGTAGGGTCAGGCTTTACAATATTACAATTTTTCGTTGAGTATTATATCTTTAGGATATGAAATTGTCATATTGTCAATCCAGACCCCACAAAACCGCTTCTTAAATGATAAAAAAAGGGTGCAAAATTGGGGTCTGGATTGACAGAATGACAGTTTTACCAAATGGCTCTATAGTCACCAATGGAAACTGTAATTCTGTAAAGCTAGAACCCCAATTGACTACCTTATCTTTACGATATCTTAACGAAATCTTTACGAGATTTTTACGTATACAGTTTATATTAACTTTTAAAAAAAGGAAACTAAAATGAATAACATAAGTAAATATGCAAAAACTGACTTGACATGTTTTAATATTTCGTTAGAAAATGATTCAAATAACGTTTTTATTGAAGATACCGTTAATGAAATTATTTCTCATTTATCTATAAATAATCTCAAAAAAGCACGCCTAATCAATAAAACTTTTGAAAAGTTAACAAATTATCCAAAGCTTTATTTCAAATTTATCGATATCATTCCAAGCGAATTCTGCTACATAAACCTAAAACTTAAAAAACAAAAAGATTTTGTTTTAAAGTTAGTAGAACATAATCCTAAAATATATTATGAGCTTTGGAACATCCCTAAACTTCAAAATGACAGGGATATTGTTTTAGCGCTCGTTAAACAAGAGGGACAAATGCTTGGCAACGTCCCGCA